>JADKLW010000436.1_pt1 | contig 17541 bp, 13 predicted proteins | sample 8641881 | NCBI WGS metagenome assembly JADKLW01 (sample SAMN16272185, study PRJNA661076) | feces metagenome | isolation source: fecal sample from diarrhoea affected cattle B | host: Bos taurus | place: South Africa: Lokaleng Village, Mahikeng | collected 2019-09 | reverse complement strand
AGATGGACGACAGCGCCATTTCAACCGCGCGCAAGGCGATTGCGGGCCGCTATGACGCCAGCTATGTGCCGGACAAACCGCGCATTTATAAGACCAAGGCCAAAAACGCACAGGAAGCGCACGAAGCCATTCGTCCCACCAGCTTCACCCGAGACAGCGTTGGCAGCGGCGATCATGCCAAATTATACAGCCTGATCCTGAAACGCGCGATGGCCAGCCAGATGGCGGCAGCGCGTCTGGAACGCACAACCGTCGAAATGCGTGATGGCACCGGCCAGACAGGCCTGCGCGCTACGGGGCAGGTGGTTAAGTTCCCCGGTTTTCTCGCGCTCTACGAAGAAGGCCGCGACGATAGCGGCGACGAAGATAGCGGCTTGCTGCCAGCAATGGCGAAGGGCGACAGCCCGGCGAAAAAATCGGTCGATGCCAACCAGCATTTCACGCAGCCGCCGCCGCGTTACAGCGAGGCCAGCCTCGTCAAAAAGATGGAAGAACTCGGCATCGGGCGTCCGTCCACCTATGCGTCGATTATCAAGACGCTGAAAGACCGCGCCTATGTCCGGACTGAAGGAAACCGTTTCTTTGCAGAGGAAAGCGGGCGGCTCTTAATAGGATTTCTCGAGCGGTTTTTTGAACGCTATGTCGCCTATGACTATACGGCTTTGCTTGAGGAAGAGCTGGACGATGTCAGCGGCGGCCGCGCACAGTGGCAGGAAATACTGGAAGCGTTCTGGCATGACTTCAAACCCAAAACCGCCGAAGTCATGGAGCGCTTGCCATCCGAAGTAACGGCAGAGCTGGACACGTTCCTGGCCGATTACCTGTTCCCGGAAAAAGAGGACGGCAGCGATCCGCGCACTTGCCCGCGTTGTAACGAGGGTAAGCTGGCCCTGCGCGGCGGTCGTTTCGGGGCTTTTGTCGCTTGCTCCAACTATCCCGAATGTAAATTTACCCGCCGCTTTGCTCAGGGCGGCGGCGCGAATGTCGATGCGGATGAGGGTCCTGAAGATCTGGGCATTGATCCCGATACGGATGAGAAAATCACCAAAATGGTCGGGCGCTTTGGCCCCTATGTCCAGCGCGGCGAGGGCAAGGAAGCCAAGCGTGCCTCTATTCCCAAAGATGTGCCGAACGAGGAGTTCGGTCTGGAATGGGCGCTGAAACTGCTTTCCCTGCCGCGCGAAGTCGGCACGCATCCGGAAACGGGCAAGGAAGTCATGGCCCAGATCGGACGCTATGGCCCTTATCTGAGCCATGACGGAAAATCAGCCCGGCTTGAAAACACCATGGAAGTGTTTGAAATCGGCATGAACGCCGCTGTTGCCAAGCTGGCCGATGCTGCCAAGAACAGCAAAGGCGGGCGCGGCGCGAAGCAAGAACCGCTCAAAATCTTGGGCGCACATCCGCGCACCGAAGCCGAGATCAAGCTGATGGATGGCCGCTACGGTCCCTATGTCACCGACGGCACGACCAACGCGTCATTGCCGAAAACGGTGGATAAGGATGAATTGACGCTGGAAGAAGCAGCACAGTTGATCGACGACCGGGCAGCGAAAGGCCCGGCCAAGAAGCGCAAGAAAGCGGCTCCGAAAAAGAAACCGGCGGCGAAGAAGGCAGCTCCGAAGAAAAAGCCGGCAGCGAAAAAGCCGGCAGCGAAGAAGCCCGCGGCGAAGAAGGCGGCTGCAAAGAACGCAACGGAGGAAGCTAAAACCGAATAGGCATTTCTGTTTGGCTTGAGGAAAGAAATATATGAACATTACGAGTCTGATCGTCCCTACCTATACGCAAATGCTGAAAGCACTTTCTGGATGGCTGACAAAAGCACAGACTCAAATGCCAAAATCAGATGCCGAGGCGTTGCTATCAGCGCGCCTCGCGCCTGACATGTTTCCTCTATCGACTCAAATCCGGTTCATCTGCGTGCAGGTCCAGGAAGCAGTGTGCCGCCTTACCGGGGAGCCATTGCCAGAAACTCTGAGTGCATTGCTTGATGAAGGGCGCAATGCCGGCGAAAGGCCCGGTTCGCTTCAGGATGCCCAAGCACGAATTAACGAGGCAATTGCGCTGCTGGAGGAGCTCTCAGCCGACGCTCTTGATAAGAACACGGAAGATACGATTGCGCATGAGCTTCCGAACGGGATGATTTTCGACCTGACTGCGGATCAATATGCGCGTGACTGGACGTTGGGGCAGTTTTATTTCCACATCATGACCGCTTATGCAATATTGCGCAGCAACAAGGTCGAGCTCGGCAAGGTCGACTACATTCCGCATATGATTAGGTATCTGCGTCCTGAAACGATGCCTAGCTGAACGCGCTCTACTTAACCCAGTCCAAACCCATGTCCTGATACAGGCTCTTGTCCTCGTCCCAGTTCGCGCTGACTTTGACGTGGAGGTAGAGGTGGACTTTCTTGCCGAGTATTTCGGATAGTTCGGCGCGCGCTTTGGCGCCGATTTCCTTTATCTGATGCCCGCCCTTGCCAAGGATGATGGCGCGCTGGCTGGCTTTTTCGACCAGTATTTGCTGGTGAATCTCGATCGACCCGTCGGGGCGTTCCTTATATTGTTCCATCGCAATCGCGGTCGCATAGGGTAGTTCGGCGTGAAGCTGGCGGAAGACTTGTTCGCGGGTAATTTCTGCGGCCAAAATCCGTTCGCTGGCGTCGGAAACCTGATCTTCGGGGAAATGCCACGGGCCTTCCGGAATGGCAGCGACCAGATAGTCTTTCAGTTCGTCAAGCCCGTCACCGGTTTTCGCACTGATGAAAAATGTCTCGTCGAAAACCGACAGATCATTCAGCTTTGACGCGTGGTTCAGCAATTTGTCCTTGGCGGCAATATCGACCTTGTTGAGCACCAATATGGTCTTCTCTTGCCGGTGCTTTATGCGCTCGACAATCGACGTGACTTTCTCGCCAAGGCCAGTGCGCGCATCGACGAGGAAAATGATGACATCGGCATCTTCTGCGCCGTCCCATGCAGCGGACACCATCGCCCGGTCAAGGCGGCGGCGCGGCTCGAAAATGCCGGGCGTGTCGACCAGCAACAACTGCGCTTCGTCCTTGATCGCAATGCCCAGCAAGCGGGTCCGTGTGGTTTGCGGTTTGGAGCTGGTAATCGCTACTTTCTGGCCGACAAGCGCGTTAATCAGCGTCGATTTTCCCGCATTGGGCGCGCCGATCAGAGCCACTACTCCACATTTTGGTCCACATTTCGGGGGGCTGGTTTCCTGGGTCATGTATGCTTTTCCAAAAAGAGTTTCGCGGCGTTTGTTTCTGCGGTTTGAATGGAGGATGCGGTTGCTTCGACTTCACCGACATTATGAATACTGACTTTGACAGTGAAGCGCAGATCGTGGTGCGGGCCGGATTTTTCCACCAGTTCATAGACCGGCATCTTGCGGTTTTGCGCAGCGGCCCATTCCTGTAGTGCGGATTTGGGGTGGCGGATGTCTTTTTCCATGCCCGAAATGCGGCTTTCCCAGTTTGTCAGGATGAACTGCCTCGCGGCCTCCATATCGTGATCGAGATATATCGCACCGATCAGGGATTCCATGACATCGCCCAGAACCTTGACACTTTGCCGCGCGCCATCATCGCGGGCCTGTTTGCCGAGGCGTAAATGCTCGGAAATGCCGATCTCGCGCGCGATTTCAGCGCATATTCTGCCGGACACAAGACTGTTCAACCGCTGCGACAACTTGCCCTCCGGCTCGTCGGGGAACAGCTCGTAAAGGCGCGCTGCAATCGTGAAGCCAAGCACACGGTCGCCCAGAAATTCAAGCCGCTGGTAATCCCCGCCGCCAAAGCTGCCATGCGTAAAGGCGCGCGTATAAAGCGACTGGTCGCCCGGTTCTTTCCCGACAAGATCGGTGAGCCAGGGGAGGAATGCCGGTTTACTCAAAACCATCTCCTATCCGGTCCCAGCGGGCGGCGGTAAACCATGTCCACGGTTTGAGCATCTCGACCGATCCGTCGGTAGAGAAAACAGAAACAAGTGCGCGGCCGACCAGATATTCCTGCGGGACCATACCGATTGCTTTGCCTTCCTCAGCCGGGAAGCGGCTGTCAGCGCTGCGGTCGCGGTTATCGCCCATCATGAACATATGTCCGTCGGGCACGACGAAAGTTTCCGTATTGTCACCTGCAGAGCCGTCAATAACATCCAGTGTCATGTAGCTTCTACCATTAGGCAGCGTTTCTTCAAACTGGGGATAGCGGCAAATGCGTTCGCCATTCTCGTTCGTCGTTTCATAATATTCGGCAAAGCAATCGCTGTTTGGCGAAACGAGATGGGTATAATCTTCGACTTTCTTGCGTTCCAGCGGGGTGCCATTCAGCGATACAACGCCGTTTGTGACCTTTATGATATCGCCGGGCAGACCGATTACACGCTTGATATAGTCATCCTTCGCGCTTGGCGGGGCCTTGAACACCACCACGTCTCCGCGCTCCGGTTCGTTGGCCAATATCCTGCCGGGGATCAGCGGAATACTGAACGGCAGGCTATATTGGGAAAATCCATAAGGCCATTTCGCGACGAGCAGATAATCCCCCACCATCAGGCGTGGCTGCATGGATTCAGACGGGATGTTGAACGGCGACACTATGAAGCTACGCAAAATCAGGACGAAGAACGCCAGTTTTACGAGAAATATAATGAAATCGGCAGTTTCGGACCGCGGTGCAGTTTTCTTCTTCATCGCGCCCCTTTGCTTATATTGGTGCGTGCGGTCAAGTGACAGTATTTATCGGCGATTTCCAGTGATTCGACCTTGTTCACAGGATAGACGCAAGATAGAGCTATGCACGGAATATGGCGCAAGTAGAGCATAATATAAAACAGGAAAGAATCTGCTTTGGATCACTGGAATGCGATAGAAACCCATCCTGCATCGCCGATAAAGGCGTTATTTGACACCAATCCTGACCGGGTAGAACGGCTGAGTTTTGAACAGTCCGGTATATATTTTGATTTTTCCAAGACACATATGGACAGTGATCTGCTGGAAAAATTCACGGATCTTGCGCGCGCCAGGGATCTGGCCGGAAAGATCGAGGCGCTCACCACCGGCGCGATCATCAACACCAGCGAAGGCCGCGCCGCCGAACATACAGCGGAGCGGGGTATTGGCGACGAGACGAGCGTCCACCACGCGCGCTTGTTACGCAGCCGCATGCAGGCTCTGGTTCACGCCATTGATGCAGGCGCTCTGGGCGAGATTGAATATATCATCCACCTCGGCATCGGTGGTTCTGCGTTGGGACCGGAGCTTTTGCTGGAAGCGCTGAAGCTTGGTGACGAGAAATATGAAACGGCGGTTATCTCGAATATCGACGGCTGTGCGCTGGAACCTGTGCTGGAGCGTTTTGACGCTGACAAAACGCTGATCGTCATTGCCTCCAAAAGCTTTACCACTGCCGAAACATTCCTGAATGCTTCTTCTGTTCTGGGCTGGATGAGAGAGCAGGGGGTCACCGATCCTTTTGGTAAGGTCGTGGCTTTAACTGCAAATCCCGAAAAAGCGCTGGAATGGGGCATAGACGAAAGCCGCATCCTGCCCTTTGCCGAGACTGTGGGCGGGCGTTATTCTTTGTGGTCCTCCATCGGGTTTATTGCGGCGCTGACACTCGGTATCGAGGTTTTTGACGATCTGTTGGCCGGGGCTGCTGAAATGGACCGGCATTTTCAAAGCGCGCCATTGCACGAGAATATTCCCGTCATCGCGGCTTTCTGCGACCAATATTATAGTCAGGCGCGTGGGTGCGAAACACGCGCGGTCTTTGCCTATGACGAGCGGCTGCGCTTGTTACCCGTCTATTTACAGCAACTGGAAATGGAAAGTAACGGCAAGTCGGTCACATCAGAAGGCAAACCGCTGGGCCGTCATAGCAGCCCGATCATCTGGGGCGGGGTAGGAACCGATGCCCAGCACGCGGTGTTCCAGCTTCTCCATCAGGGCACCCATCTGGTGCCGACCGAATTTCTGGCCGTTAAAGAGCCGGGTCACTCTTTGTCAGAGGAACATCACCGGGGCCTGTTGCTCAATTGCTTCGCACAGGCGGCGGCTTTGATGGCAGGTCAAACATCCGATGACGGTAATCGAAATTATCCGGGAGACAAACCGTCGGTCACCATATTATTAGATGATCTGGACGGACGAAAGCTAGGCGCACTTATCGCTTTTTACGAACACCGGACCTTCGTCAACGCGATGCTTTTGGGCATCAACCCGTTTGACCAGTTTGGTGTGGAATTGGGTAAAGAGACGGCCAATGCGCTTTTGGCAGGCGGCGGGACAATGATGGACCCGTCGACCGAAATATTAAAGAGCCGGGCATTCACTGCCTGAGCAATCAAGGAATGAAATAAATGGCTGAATATGATTATGACCTGTTTGTCATTGGTGCAGGATCGGGCGGCGTAAGAGCTGCAAGGGTATCCGCTTCTTATGGTGCCAAAGTGGCGGTTGCAGAAGAATATCGTGTCGGCGGAACCTGCGTCATTCGCGGCTGCGTCCCCAAAAAGATGCTGGTCTATGGTTCACATTTTTCCGAAGAGCTGGAAGATGGTAAGAATTTTGGCTGGACCTGGGAAAATGCCAAGTTCGACTGGATCAAACTGCGCGACCATATTTTGTCGGACGTGGACCGGCTGAATAATGCCTATACCGAAACGCTCAAGAACCATGATGTCGAAATCATCCTGGAACGCGCAGAGATTGTGGGCCCGCACGAAATAAAGCTGACAAGCGGCAAGACGGTCACCGCGAAATATATTCTTGTGGCAGTTGGAGCCTGGCCAGATGTGCCCGAGTTTCCGGGCAGCGAGCACATGATGACATCCAACGAGATGTTCCATCTGGAAAAACTGCCCGAGACGATAATCATCTCTGGCGGCGGATATATTGCCAATGAATTTGCCGGAATATTCAACGGTCTGGGCAGCGAAGTTTTCCTCGTCAATCGGAGTGACGTTATCCTGCGCGGCTATGACGAAAGCCTGCGCGACCGCTTGATCCAGATTTCCACGCTCAAGGGAATAAACTTCAAATTTAACTGCACCTTTGATAAAATCGAAAAGCGCGAAGATGGTGCTTTCGACGTTTATATGAATGGTGATGATCCGGTGCGCGCCGATGTCGTTCTGGCCGCCACTGGACGCCGCCCGAAAACCGACGGGCTGGGACTGGAAAATGTCGGCGTAGAGATGAATGACTATGGCGCGATCAAGGTTAACGAATATAGCCGGACCAATGTCGATAGCATTTATGCTGTCGGTGACGTGACGGACCGGGTGCAACTGACCCCCGTTGCGATACGCGAGGGGCAGGCCTTTGCGGAAACCGTGTTCAACGATACGCCCAAAACCGTTGATTATAACTGCATCCCGTCGGCTGTATTTTCGCAGCCCCCGATCGCATCGGTTGGCATGACCGAGGGTGAAGCACGGATGAAATATGGCAATATCAAGATATATTCGTCGGATTTCCGCGCCATGCGTAATGTTTTCGCCGACCGTGCGGAGCGCAGCCTCTATAAAATGATCGTGGAAGCAACGAGCGGAAAAATCCTGGGACTTCACATGATTGGCCCGGATGCACCCGAAATCCTGCAAGCAGCTGCGGTTGCGGTGAAAGCTGGTCTGACCAAGCAGGCGTTTGACGATACAGTGGCTCTGCACCCAAGCATGGCCGAGGAACTGGTGCTGTTGAAGTAAGACTGTAGGGGCAGCTTCGCGCTATCCCCGTCATCCTCGCGAAGGCGGGGATCCAGCTTTTGTTCTGAGAGGTATAGGTAGCTGGATTCCCTCCTGCGCGGTAGTGACAGGTGTTTGTGCTTTCCATGGTGACACTGCTTGACGCTACGACTTTGGTATTTCCCAGGGTGGTTTCAAAATAAACTTAATTGGGCAATTAATTTATATTGACGATTGCACTTTGCTCGCTCCATTGGCAAGGGACTTGCGAACCTAACCACTATCCAGTCACCTTGGAGGATACATGCAGACGATCATCGAGCAACTCGAAGCCAAACGGGCGGAGGCTCATCTAGGCGGAGGACAAAGGCGGATCGACGCACAGCACGCCAGAGGAAAGCTGACCGCGCGGGAACGGATCGAAGTGTTGCTCGACGAAGGATCGTTTGAAGAGATTGATACTTATGTCGAGCATAACTGCATCGACTTTGGCATGGCGGAAACGAAAATACCGGGTGACGGTGTTGTTACCGGCTCTGGCACGATCAATGGCCGTCTGGTCTATGTATTCAGTCAGGACTTCACCGTCTTTGGCGGCTCGCTGTCGGAACGTCATGCAGAGAAAATCTGTAAGGTGCTTGATAACGCAATGAAGGTCGGCGCGCCGGTTATCGGTATTAACGACAGCGGCGGGGCGCGGATTCAGGAAGGCGTGGCATCGCTTGGCGGCTATGCTGATGTTTTCCAGCGCAATGTTCTGGCCAGTGGTGTCATTCCGCAGCTCAGCCTGATCATGGGGCCATGTGCGGGCGGCGCGGTTTATTCACCGGCGATGACAGACTTCATCTTCATGGTGAAGGACAGCAGCTATATGTTTGTCACCGGACCGGACGTGGTAAAAACCGTGACCAACGAAATCGTGACGCAGGAAGATCTGGGCGGCGCGGTCACCCATACGACCAAGACCAGCGTTGCTGACGTGGCGTATGAAAATGACATTGAGGCATTGCTGGCCGCTCGTGATTTCATCGACTTTATGCCGCTTAGCAACCGCGAAGCTGTGCCGGAACGGCCAACGGCTGATCCGTGGGACCGTCTTGAAGACAGTCTCGATACGCTGATCCCCGCGAACGCCAACCAGCCTTATGATATGCACGAAGTCATCCGCAAAATGGTTGACGAAGGCGACTTTTTTGAAATCCAGCCTGCTCATGCGGCAAATATTATCTGCGGATTTGGCCGCGTAGAAGGCCAGACCATAGGCGTCGTCGCGAACCAACCGATGGTGCTGGCGGGTTGCCTTGACATCAACGCATCCAAAAAAGCGGCACGTTTCGTGCGCTACTGCGATGCGTTCAATATCCCGATTATCACGCTGGTCGACGTTCCCGGATTTTTGCCCGGCACGTCCCAGGAACATAACGGCATTATCAAGCACGGCGCGAAACTGCTGTTCGCCTATGCCGAAGCAACGGTTCCCAAGATCACGATCATTACCCGCAAAGCCTATGGCGGTGCCTATGACGTGATGGCGTCCAAGCATTTGCGCGGCGATTTGAACTATGCGTGGCCGACTGCCGAGATCGCCGTGATGGGCGCAAAAGGCGCGGTCGAGATTATTTTCCGCGGCAAGACCGAGGAAGAGATTGCTGTTCAGACCAAGGAATATGAAGACCGCTTTGCCAATCCGTTTGTTGCTGCACAGAAAGGCTTTATCGACGAGGTCATCATGCCACACGCAACGCGCCGGCGTGTATCGCTGGGTTTACGGAAGCTGCGGAACAAGCAGCTCGAAAACCCGTGGAAAAAGCATGACAATATACCGTTGTAGATCATAGAACATGCCATCAGGATTAGTAGCCCTTCTGGATGACGTGGCAGCCATTGCCAAGGTCGCAGCCGCTTCGGTTGACGATATTGGTGCGGCTGCGAAAGTCGCGGCTACATCGGTCGATGATATAGGCGTTGCGGCATCGCGCGCAGGGGCGAAAACCGCAGGCGTGGTTATTGACGACGCGGCGGTGACGCCAAGCTATGTTACAGGGTTCAGCCCTGCGCGTGAACTGCCGATCATTGCACGGATTGCCAGAGGGTCGATCAAGAATAAATTGTTGATCCTGCTCCCGGCGGCTGTGCTGCTGGGACAATTTGCGTCGTTTCTTATCCCCGGCATTTTGATCATCGGCGGTTTGTTCCTGTCCTATGAAGCGGCTGAAAAAGTTCTTGAGCTGCTGAAGATCGATGAAACGAATAAACAAGATGCCCCGGCCCTGATCGAAGGTGAGGGTCAGGAAGATAAAATGGTGTCGGGCGCAATTCGCACCGACCTGATATTATCCGCGGAAATTATGGCGATTGCTCTGTCGGAAGTTACCGGCGAAGTATGGTGGCAGCAGGCGATAATCCTTGCGCTGATCGGCATCATTATCACTGTTGTGGTTTACGGCGTTGTCGCGATTATCGTGAAGATGGATGATGTCGGCCTGCATCTGGCGCAGACGCATGAGGGCTTTGTCTCTTCCTTTGGACGCGGGCTGGTGGCCTTCATGCCAAAGCTGCTTTCTACTATATCAATTGTCGGAACGGTTGCGATGGCATGGGTGGGCGGCGGTTTGCTCGTGCATAATGCGGCGGCGCTGGGCTGGCATGGTCCGGAGCATTTGATAGAAGCCGCCGCGCATCCCATCACCGCAATTGCGCCGCAAGCTATGGCCGGAGTTCTGGACTGGACCATCTTTGCATTGTTGAGCGCTATATTGGGTGTCGTCATCGGCTCGATCCTTGCGCCGATTGTTCATAAAATCATGCCACATGGAGCCGCGCACTAAGCCTTGCGACCGGTGGCTATTCGAGAAACATGGGAAAGAATGAAATGAAACTTGGCAGATTAAACCATATCGGTGTCGTCACCCCGTCCATTCCGGAAAGCATTGCCCATTGGCGCGATGTTATGGGTGCAACGAAAATCCATGATCCGTTTGACCTGCCGGCGCAGGGCGTGAAGGTCTGCTTCGTTGATACGCCGGGCGCTAACGGCACAGAAGGCTCCCAGATCGAACTGATTGAACCGCTGGGCGAAGATAGTCCTATTCACGGGTTTCTGGCCAAAAATCCTCTTGGCAGACAGCATCATGTCTGTTTCGAGGTTCCCGATATTCACGCTGCAAAGGCAGAGTTTGAAGCCATGGGCAAGCGCGTTCTGGGCGAACCGCGCATCGGTGCGCATGGAACGCTTATCTTTTTTGTGCATCCCAAGGATATGGGCGGGATGTTAACCGAAATTATGGAAACGCCAAAGGACCATTGATCGATAACGATCGCACATTCCGGGGCATCAAGGAGAGTAACAATGACGTACGAGAATATCAAACTAGAGATTGCCGATCAGGTAGCGACGATCACGCTTAACCAGCCATCACGGATGAATGCCTGTTCTTTGGACATGGCCGATGAGATTATCGATGCGCTGGACAAGCTCGAAGATGCTCGCGCGCTTATCATTACCGGAGAAGGCCGCGCATTTTGCGCCGGTGCCGACTTGCAAGCCAAGGGCGGCCAAAGTGCCGTATCCGGCGGGCAGGCGGCTTATTCCTCGCTGATCAAGCATTACAACCCGCTGATGCTGAAGCTTTCCAAGCTGGATATTCCGACCATTACCGCCGTCAATGGCGCGGCAGCCGGTGTCGGCGCCTCCATCGCCTTGGCGAGCGACTTTGCGGTTGTTGGCAAGTCCGGCTATTTCCTTCAGGCTTTTGTAAATATCGGCCTGGTTCCCGATGGCGGAGCAAGCTGGATGTTGACCCGTCTGGTTGGCAAGGCCAGAGCAACCGAAATGATGTTGCTGGGCGAAAAAGTCTCCGGCGAGAAAGCTGCTGACTGGGGTATGGTCTATAAATGTGTCGAAGATGATGCGTTGATGGATGAAGCTCTAACGCTCGCCAAGCGGCTTGCTGGCGGTCCGACAGTGGCTTTGGGCGTGATGCGCCAAAATCTGGCTGCGGCGCTGGAAAGCGACTATGCTTCGGCCCTGTTCAAGGAAGCCGAAGGACAACGAGTCGCTGGCGACAGTGAAGATGCACGGGAAGGCGCAATCGCTTTCCTTCAAAAACGGAAAGCGGAGTTTAAAGGCGAATAATGACTGCTAAATCGACGATAGAAGACTGGAAAGCGCTTGCTGATAAAGAGGTCAAAGGGCGTGATCTGACTTGGGAAACACCCGAAGGCATTGCCGTAAAACCACTTTATACGGCGGAAGATGTCAGCGAAAAGGGCATTGATCCGGGCCTTCCCGGCTTTGGTCCCTTTACGCGCGGTGTGAAGGCCAGCATGTATGCGGGGCGTCCGTGGACGATCCGTCAATATGCCGGTTTCTCGACAGCAGAAGAATCCAATGCCTTCTATCGTCGAAATCTGGCGGCGGGCCAGAAGGGACTTTCGGTCGCATTCGACCTCGCAACCCACCGCGGCTATGACAGCGACCACCCCCGTGTGGTCGGTGATGTGGGCAAGGCCGGTGTGGCGATCGACAGTATCGAGGACATGAAAATCCTGTTCGACGGTATTCCGCTCGATACCATGTCGGTTTCCATGACCATGAACGGCGCGGTTATTCCGTGTCTGGCATTCTATATCGTTGCTGCAGAAGAGCAGGGCGTTTCGCAAGACCAGCTGGCCGGCACGATCCAGAATGATATTCTTAAAGAATTCATGGTGCGCAACACCTATATCTATCCGCCTGCTCCGTCGATGCGGATAATTTCCGACATCATCGCCTATACGTCGGAGCACATGCCGCAGTTTAACAGCATTTCGATCAGCGGTTATCACATGCACGAAGCTGGCGCGACGGCGGTTCAGGAACTGGCATTCACCATTGCCGATGGCCGTGAATATGCCAAGCAAGCGATGGCGACCGGCCTTGATATTGACGCCTTTGCCGGACGGCTGAGCTTCTTTTTCGGCATCGGCATGAACTTCTTCATGGAAGTTGCCAAGCTGCGTGCGGCGCGGACTTTGTGGCACCGGGTCATGACCGACCTGGGCGCGAAATCCGAACGCTCGAAAATGCTTCGCACCCACTGCCAGACTTCGGGCGTGTCTCTGACCGAGCAGGACCCTTATAACAACGTCATCCGCACCACGATCGAGGCGATGGCTGCGACATTGGGCGGAACCCAGTCGCTCCACACCAACGCGCTGGATGAAGCCATTGCTTTGCCTACTGACTTTTCTGCCCGTATCGCGCGGAACACGCAGATCGTGTTGCAGGAAGAAGCCGGCATTACCAAAGTCGTCGATCCACTGGGCGGCAGCTATTATGTCGAAGCACTGACCGAAGAGCTAGTTGAAAAGGCCTGGGAAATTATCGAACGGGTTGATGCCGAAGGCGGAATGGCCAAGGCTGTAGCCGATGGCTGGCCGAAGGGGATGATCGAGGAAGCCGCTGCCGGGCGTCAGGCGCGTGTCGATAAGGGCGAAGATGTCATCGTCGGCGTGAATAAATATGTCCGCGAGAACGAAGACCCGCTGGAAACGCTGGACATCGACAATGCGAAAGTCCGTCAGGGTCAGATTGCCCGGTTGGACAAGATGCGCAAAGAACGTGACGAAGATGCCTGCCAGGCTGCTTTGAAAGCGATTACCGAAGGTGCCAAGGGCAATGGCAACATGCTCGCCCTGGCTGTGGACGCAGCGCGCAAACGTGCTTCTCTGGGCGAAATATCCGATGCGATGGAAGCTGCCTTTGGCCGCTATGCAACGCAGCCTACACCGGTAAAGGGCATTTACGGCGCGGCCTATGAAGGGAATCCGCAATATGCGCTGGTGGTGGATGGCGTCGATGCTGTTTCGCAGCGCCTTGGCCGCAAGCCCAAAATCCTTGTCGCCAAAATGGGGCAGGACGGACACGACCGCGGCGCCAATGTCGTATCCAGCGCCTTTACCGATATGGGCTTTGAAGTGGTATCAGGACCACTGTTCCAGACCCCCGGTGAAGCACGCGATCTGGCTCTGGCTGAAAATGTCGATGCCGTGGGCGCTTCCAGCCTTGCCGCCGGTCACAAAACCCTGATCCCTGAATTGATCCAGTTGCTTCGGGACGCAGGGCGCAGCGATATTAAAGTTTTTGCGGGCGGCGTTATTCCTCCGCAGGACTATGATTTCCTTCGCAAATCCGGCGTCGTCGGAATCTACGGACCGGGAAGCAATATCGTCGAATGTGCCGCCGATATATTGCGTCTGCTCGGCCACAACATGCCGCCTAAAAACGGGGAAGATTCCGAATGAGTTTGAACGAAACAGACGGTTCACCTGTTGAATCCCCTGACGTCCGGCAGAATTGGACCCGCGAAGAAATAGCGGACCTGTTCAACCTGCCTTTTGACGAACTGGTGTTTCAGGCGGCTACGATCCACCGTCAGCATCACACACCGGGGCAGGTCCAGCTTTCGACCCTGCTGTCGATCAAGACCGGCGGATGCCCGGAAGACTGCGGCTATTGTAACCAGTCTGCTCACGCGGAAAGTGGTCTGAAGGCTGAAAAGCTCCTCGATGTCCGCTCGGTTCTCCAGACCGCAGCGCAAGCAAAAGATCAGGGCTCATCCCGCTTTTGCATGGGCGCAGCGTGGCGCAATCCCAAGGATCGCGACATGCCCGCGATTATTGAAATGGTCAAAGGCGTGCGCCAGATGGGCATGGAAACCTGTATGACGCTGGGCATGTTGACCAAAGAGCAGGCCGCTATGCTATCTGAAGCAGGGCTGGATTATTATAATCACAACATAGACACATCGCCCGAACATTATGAAAAGGTCATCACGACCCGGACATTTGATGATCGGCTCGAAACGCTGGAAAATGTTCGCAGCAGCGGGATCAACGTCTGCTCCGGCGGGATTGTCGGCATGGGCGAGACACGAGAAGACCGTGTTGGCTTCATTCATGCGCTGGCTACATTGCCAAAACATCCCGAAAGTGTGCCGGTCAATGCGTTGGTGCCGGTGAAAGGCACGGTGCTTGGCGACATGCTGGCCGATACACCGCTAGCGAAAATTGACGACATTGAGTTTGTCCGCACGATTGCGGTCGCACGGATTACCATGCCCGCATCCATGGTGCGCCTGTCCGCCGGGCGGGAATCCATGTCGGAAAGCACGCAGGCGCTTTGCTTCATGGCGGGTGCGAACAGCATTTTCACCGGCGACAAGCTGCTGACAACCGGAAATGCCGGTGATGATGCCGACAAGGCAATGTTTGAAAAACTGGGCCTCACCCCGATGCAGGCAGAAGCTCCGAGAAATGACCGATTAACAGACCAATTAGAGGCTGCTGAGTAAACATGTTTAAAAAGATTCTAATCGCCAACCGCGGTGAAATTGCTTGCCGGGTTATCCGGACCGCGCAGAAAATGGGCATCAAGACAGTAGCGGTTTATTCCGATGCCGATGCACGCGCGCCCCATGTCCAGATGGCGGATGAAGCAGTGCATATCGGGCCTTCCCCTGCGGCTGAATCCTATCTGATTGCCGATAAAATCATCGCAGCCTGTAAAGAAACCGGCGCAGAAGCGGTGCACCCCGGCTATGGCTTTCTTTCCGAGCGCACCAGCTTTGCGGAAGAACTGGCCAAGAATAATATCGCCTTCATCGGGCCGCCACCGAACGCTATTGCCGCGATGGGCGACAAGATTGAATCCAAAAAACTGGCCGAAAAAGCCGGTGTCAGCGTCGTTCCCGGCCATATCGGAGAGATTGATGACACCGAACATGCTGTAAGGATTGCCACGGAAATCGGCTATCCCGTGATGATGAAAGCCAGCGCAGGCGGCGGCGGTAAAGGTATGCGGCTTGCATGGTCGGAAAAAGACGTGCGCGAAGGCTTTGATGCCACCAAGCGCGAAGGACTTGCCAGCTTTGGCGATGACCGCGTGTTTATCGAGAAATTTATCGAGCAGCCACGCCATATCGAAATCCAGATACTCGGCGATAAGCATGGCAATGTGATCTATCTGGGCGAGCGCGAATGTTCGATCCAGCGCCGCCATCAAAAAGTTGTTGAAGAAGCGCCGTCTCCCTTTGTTGATGAGGAAATGCGCAAGAAAATGGGCGAACAGGCTGTCGCCCTGTCACAGGCCGTTGGCTATTACAGCGCCGGAACGGTCGAACTGATCGTCGGGGCGGACAAGAGCTTCTACTTCCTTGAAATGAATACCCGGCTTCAGGTTGAGCATCCTGTCACCGAATATATCACTGGCCTTGATCTGGTCGAGCAGATGATCCGCGTTGCTTATGGCGAGAAGTTGCCACTGACGCAGGACGAAGTGAAGCTGACCGGATGGGCGATCGAAAACCGCGTTTATGCAGAGGACCCTTACCGGAACTTCCTGCCATCAACGGGCCGGTTGGTACAATATAACCCGCCAGAAGCCGAGGATGGCATCCGGATCGACGACGGTGTGACCGAAGGCGGCGAGGTTTCGATCTTTTACGATCCGATGATTGCCAAGCTGATTACCTATGGCGACACCCGTATCGAAGCGATTGACCGGCAGATTGATGCACTGAACCGTTTCGAGATCAAGGGACCAGGGCATAATATCGACTTCTTGTCGGCGCTGATGCAGCACGAGCGTTTCCGCGCAGGCAATATCACGACCAACTTCATTGCTGAGGAATATCCCGAAGGTTTTGAAGGTGCTCCGGCTTCGGAAGACTTGCTTCGTAATCTGGCTGCCATTGCTGCCTTTGCAGCCACCGCCCATGCCGATCGTGCGCGCCGGGTTGATAATCAACTGGGTCAGCGGTTGCAGCCGCCGTCAGACTGGCAGGTCAGAATTGGCGATAATGTCCAGCAGGTTACGGTTTCCGAAGATGAAATTCTAGTCGATGGTCAGGAAGTTGAACTGTCTCTGGCTTATACGCCGGGTGACAGCCTGATCCTCGCCAGCATCGGTGATGAACCCCTGTCGGTGAAAATTGCAAAAACCACGAGCGGATTCAATCTGAACACCTATGGCGCGACCCATAAGGCGCAGGTATTGCCAAGCCATGTCGCGAAGCACACCGTGCACATGATCGAAAAAATCCCGCCGGATCTTTCCAAATATCTGCTCTGTCCGATGCCGGGCTTGCTGGTGGCGCTCCATGTTAAAGAGGGCGATGCCGTGGAAGAAGGGCAGCCACTGGCCGTTGTCGAAGCCATGAAGATGGAAAATATCCTGCGTGCCGAGAAAAACGGGATTGTGAAATCCGTGTCCGCAGAGCAAGGCGATAGTCTGGCTGTTGATGCTGTTATATTGGAGCTGGAATAAGAAGAACTAACCGCTCTCAATGAGCGGGGCTTGCTTAGGGGGAAGGGGAAGCGATGGCGAGTGACGCTGTTATAGTATCTGGCAATGTATCCGGTAGGTCTGCGGCACGGGAGCCTACCAAAAAGGAAATACGCCTTGTCATAGCAGCATCATCCGCGGGTACGATTTTCGAATGGTATGATTTTTTCATATACGGCACGCTTGCCGCGATAATTGGCCAGACTTTCTTTCCCAGCGGAAACGAGACTTTGCAAATCCTGCTCGTCTGGGCCGGGTTCGCGGTAGGCTTTGGCTTTCGGCCATTAGGCGCCATTTTATTCGGCTATCTTGGGGACAAGCTGGGACGGAAATATACGTTTCTCGTTACCGTAACATTGATGGGCATCGCCACGGCAGGGGTGGGGCTCACGCCTTCTGCAACATCGATTGGCATTGCCGCCCCGATCATCGTGATATTGCTCCGCGTCCTTCAGGGGCTGGCGCTTGGCGGGGAATATGGCGGGGCGGCCATTTATGTCGCCGAACATGCGCCG
>JADKLW010000435.1_pt1 | contig 17598 bp, 19 predicted proteins | sample 8641881 | NCBI WGS metagenome assembly JADKLW01 (sample SAMN16272185, study PRJNA661076) | feces metagenome | isolation source: fecal sample from diarrhoea affected cattle B | host: Bos taurus | place: South Africa: Lokaleng Village, Mahikeng | collected 2019-09 | reverse complement strand
GTCTCGTGCAGGAGCTGCGCCCGGTCGGTGTCCAGCACGATCGTGCCGGCGATCGACGCGCGGATCCGCAGCCCGTAGGGCTGCAGGAACAGCCGGTGCGCGGGGCTGACCGCGGCCAGATCGAAGTTACACCGGCCGGTGTCCCGGCCGAACGGTCCCGAACCGAGCGTGAGCGACATGCCGACAGCCTCGCACGCCCGGTCCCGGACCGCCGCTAGGCGGCGAAGGCCAGCTCGCCCGGACCGTCGAGATCGGTCTCGACGGTCGACGGGGCGGCGGCCCGCTGCTGCTCGCGCCACGCGACGCGCCGCTGCTCGGCCGCCCGCACGGCCTCGTTGATCAGCGTGAACTCCTGCGTCGGCATGTCGACCATCGTGTCGTGCGACGAGGCGACGATCGACGCGATCCCGGCGGGAGCGACGCTGTGCGGGCCCACGGCATGCGGCCCGACCACGCCAGCCGTTTCCTCGACGTGACCCGATTCACCGAACCGCAGCGTCAGCGCGACCGCGATCGAGCAGAGCACCACGGTGCCCAGGTTGGCGGCGCCGAGCAGCGTCGCGCCCAGCCCGACCAGGTTGACGTACGCGAGGCAGAGGTTGGTGACGGCGCCCATGATCCAACCCACCGGACTCTGACCGGCGGCCGAGCGTGAGCGATGCATACGGGCAATCTGAGGCAGATTGGCCCCGATTCCGAAGACGATGGCGACCGAGGACAGGACGGAGACGAGCAACATGGGCATTCACTGGTGACGAAGACGGACAGGGGTCGACGACGAGTCCCGCGTGTCGCACGCATCCCGAGCCGCGTCGTTCTGCTCGCGCCCGGGGGCTTCGGCAGCGGTGATCGCTCGATCTGCGCACGACGGTACGACCGCGCCCGGAACGCACCGCCCGCGGTGCTTCCCGGATCCGGCACCTTCGGGCTTCGTCGGTCGTGCCGACGCCGCGCCCGGAGGATGACCCTCGCTGTACTCAGGCTAACGATGCAGGAGCATCCCGCAAGGGGTGTGAATGTGGACGTGATCACACGTCCGGCCGAGCGCCCGCTCAGCCGCCCGTCAACGCGCCCTTCACCGCCTGCGACACGCGCTTGCCGTCGGCTCTGTCGCCGACCGTCGCCATCACCTGCTTCATCACCTGACCCATGTCCTTCGGCGACGACGCGCCGGTCTGCTCGACCGCGGCGGCCACCGCAGCCTGCAGCTCGTCGTCCGAGATCTCGGCAGGAAGGTAGCTCGCGATCAGATCGGCTTCGCTCCGCTCGCCCGCTTCCAGCTCGTCGCGCCCGGCCTCTCGGTAGGTCTCGGCCGCCTCGAGCCGACGCTTGCGCTCCCGCCGCAGCACCGCGACCTCGTCGTTCGCGCCCTCCTTGGCGTCCCGCTGCAACTCGGACAGCAGCAGGCGCAGCGCGGACACGCGGGTCTTCTCGCCGGCCTTCATCGCGACGGTGATGTCCCGCTTGACGTCCTCGAGCGCGCTCATCCTTCGACCCTACCCGGCGCACGACGATCGCTCCACTGCCGATCGGCGGACGTCGTCGGTGGGTACGAGGCCGACGTGACCCAAGCGATCCTGTATGCCGTCATCGCGTCGAGCGCGTTGCCGATCGGCGCCGCGATCGGGATCTGGGCCGCACCACCGAAGCGGGTCACGGCCGCCCTGCTGGCGTTCGCGTCGGGCGCGCTGATCACCGCGGTCGCGTTCGAGCTGTTCGAGGACGCGTACCGCGCCGGCCCGGGCAACGCGGCGATCGCGTTCCTGGCCGGCGCCACGGTCTTCATCGTCGCCGACTCGTGGTTGGACCGGCGGACCCACGCGAAGGCGGCGGCCGGTGCGGCGGTCGGCTTCGCCCTCTTGCTCGGCGTGACGCTCGACGGCGTGCCGGAGAACCTGGCGATGGGCGTGTCGCTGATCGAGGGCGGCGGCCCGACGCTGCTGGTAGCGATCTTCGCGTCGAACCTGCCCGAGGCGCTGGTCGGCGCCAAGAAGATGCGCGACGCGAAGCTCTCGCCCGGCCTGGTGATGCTGATCTGGGTCGGCGCCGCGGTGTTGCTGGCGATCCCGGTCGTCGTCGGCTACGCGGCACTGGAGCACGTCGCGCCGTCGACGCTGGCGTGGCCCCTCGGCTTCGCGGCGGGCGCCGTCCTCGCCTCGCTCGCCGACACCCTGATGCCCGAGGCGTTCGAGGAGGGCGGCCCGTCGGTCGCGTACGCCACCGCGCTCGGATTCCTGGCCTCGTTCGTGATCTCGACGTTGTAGGGCGGCGTCCCGCCGGGACCCCGCCGATCGGTCGAGCCGACGCGATTGGTCCCTGCCCGCTAAAGTGGCCTTTCGTTGCGCCCGTAGCTCAGCTGGATAGAGCGTCGGTCTACGGAACCGAAGGTCAAAGGTTCGAATCCTTTCGGGCGCGTCAGAGAAACCCCGCATATCGCGGGGTTTCGTCGTTCCTGGGCCTGTCGGCGCTGTCGGGCGGCAGTTATTCAGCAGTTGTTGCGTACTCCTGACGATCAACCGACCTGTCGCGCCACCACATCGCGGTCGTGCCGGTGCAGCGTGAAAGACGGCCCGTCGCACGATCTCCCGCTGGCGAGCTTGACGAACGGAGTGAGCACGCGCGGCATCTGCTCATTCGACTCTCGCGACATCATGTCGGTGATGCCGAAAGCTCGCAGTAGGTCCCTGTCAGAGAGGACAATCTCAGCCTGTGCGACGGATCCGGGAGCCAACGGCCAAGGACGCCTCAGACCTTCGTGACCGCGAAGCGGATGGCCGAGTCGCGAGAACATGGCCTCTCGCACCGGCCACCCCTGCGTAATCGCCTGTCGCAGCGTTTCAGCCGCGTGGTCCCGACTGTCGACCGAGCCTTGCTCGACCAACAGAATCGCTTCGTCGCCATCGTTCGAATCGCGGATTCCAATCGCGACAGCCGTTTCCGTCGTCTGGCCTTTGTTCGCTGCGCGGACTGTCACCACCGCATAGTCGTCGTCTCCGTCCTGCCCGACGCGAGATGCCCGCGCGTCGGCGGTCACTACAACTCGTAGTCGCCTGTCCCACCACCTAAAGCCGATCGTGATCGCAAGCGCCACAGCACCGGCAGCAGGGCCAACGATTTCGAAGATAGTCTCGGCCGAAGCAACCGGCAGGTCTAGGGGCGTCATCGCAAGATCATTGCGGCCTTCCAGGACGCTCCCTAGGATTCTTCCGCCGATCAGGTCAACCCGAGCTGTGCAATATCAAAGCCCGTCAACGGCTCGCGACCAGCGCACCGGGCGCCGGCGACTGGCTCGCGGAGTTCGGCGACGATGTTGACGCCCCGCTCGCGGGACTTGAGAACGCCCGATTAACCCAATCCCGCCCATTCGTCGCGTCCGGCGCATAGTCGGCGTAGATCATCGTCGTCTGAATGTCGGCGTGGCCCATCCACGCCTGCAAGGTACGCATCGGGACACCCTGGGCGGCCATCGTCGTCGCGAACGTGTGGCGCAAGTCGTGGAACCGCACCCGGCGAACCCCCGCCCGATCCAGCGCGTCCTTGTACCGATCGAGCAGGGTCGACGCGACGTAGTAGACGCCCAAGTGCGGGTGAGCGAACACCAGATCGTCGTCGCCCGTGAAGCGTGTCCGCTTGAAGTGCTCGTCGAGCGTGCGCACGACCGCATCCGCCATCGGTACGGCCCACTCCGAGCGGCGCGACTTCGGCTTGCCGAGTCGCCCTCGCGTATAGGCCTGCCGGACGCGGATCACGCCCGCCGCCCAGTCCACGTCACGCCAACGGAGAGCGATCAGTTCTCCCTGGCGTAGGCCGGTCATCGCGGCCACGCGAAAGAGCACGGCGTCCGTTGGTCCAACGTCATCGTCCGCGACGCTGCGAACCAGCGCCTCGACCTCCTCGACCGTCAGGAACCTGATGTCCGCGTCCGCCCCCGGCGACCGCGGCTTGTCCGCTGCGGTGACTGGATTCGCAGCGACGAGCCCGGCCTTCATCGCCGTCTTGAAGACCGCGTGCAACAGGTTGACCTGGTTCGCCACCGTCGAATGAGCGAGCCCCTTCTCGTCGATCTGCCGATGCATGAACGCCTCGACGTCCGCCACCGTGATCGCGTCGAGCGACTTTCCCTCGAAGTACGGCACGAGGTGCAACCGCAGGATGATCCGGTAGTCCTGCACCGTCTGCGGCCGCCGGTTCAACACGGTCTCCAGATGCCGACAGTGCCGCTCGCCCGCACCTTCGAGCGTCACGACCGTCGACGCTTCGACCACCTCCCTGCGCACCGCCTCGTCCTCAGCCTCCGCGCGGAAGTCTCGTAGAGCGCGTTCAGCCATCGCTCTCGTCATCCCGTCCTTGCCTCCTCGCGAGCGGACGCGACCGAGCGCCTTCTGACGCTGCCGTCCGGCAACGCGCACCTGCCCCATCCACACCTCGTGGTCGCGACGCTTCTCGGTCCAAACCGACCCGCTCCCGTATGCCCTTCTCGTCATCGGCGTTCCCAGATCCAGCAGTCAGCAGTCATTCGGCTACGGCTTGTAAGTGCCGCTCCCGGTGCTGCTCAACCGCCTCCCGTTCGACGCGTGACAATCCGCTGCTGGCGCTCGACGAGCCAGTCGGCGACAGCATCCGACTCGAGCCGCCAGTAGCGCCCCAGCTTCATCGACGGAATCTCGCCGTCACGCGCCATCTTGAGAACCCAGTCGGGCGTGACCTGCAACCAATCCGCGACCTCGACCGCATTCATCAGTCGCCCGCTCACGAGATCACCCCGTCCGCGTCGAAAACGAGCAGGGTCGTGACGCCCGGCATGTGCCACGACAGGTCTCTAGAGACGAGCACTGAGAGGCCGAACATCTCGGCCAGACGGTGCGCCCGCGCAATGTCCCCGCCGTACGGCTGCGAGGTGAGGACGGTCGGGCGTCGTCGCGACCCCGGACGTCGCCACAACGCGACGTGGTCGAGCACCGAGGCACCGTGCTCGCAACCGTCACAAGGGACGCCCTTGCTTCGGCGCAGGCATTGCCCGCCGCCCAAGGCGCGCAAACAGCGCCAACGTCCGTCGACCACCGGATCCGAAGCTAGCCCGAACACCTCTGCGAACGCTCGCTCCGCGTCGCGGTGGCCCGCTTCGCCGACCGTCAGCGTGATGCGGCGGATCGCAAGATCGAGAGCGTGCGTGTCAAGCATTGACGTCTCCCTCCTGCACCGAAGCCGTCTGTCGATCAGGCGATGGTTCCCGCACGCACGAGGCGTCGTCCGACACCTCGCGGTCCCCCGCATCTCCCCTATCCAAGGCGCGATCCGTCACATGATCGTCTGCCTCGTTCGCAGTCAGGCGATCATCCTCGTGAGCATCAGACTCGACGTCCGGCAGTGCCCACACCCAGCCCGCGTGCTGCGCCCCGGTGACCTGCTTCGCGACGACGCCGAGGGCCTCCTTCGCTCGCCTCAAGGTGATCTCCTTGATGCCCGCCGACTTCGCCTCCTCAAGCAAGGCCTTCGAGCGCATGGGCCCAGCCTCCAGCTTGGCAAGTAGGAACTGCTTCGCCTCGTCGGCAGCGGGCCGCGGCTCGCCGTTCGGATCACCACTCGATGCCGCAAGCAACATCGCCCCCGAGATGCCGCACTCGTCGCCGATCACGATCTTCGACGTGGTCGTCAACGGCTGCCGGACGTGCCCGTCCACGACCACCGGCTCAAGCAAGACCGCCTCGACGGTGCAGCGCAACGACGCCGCCTCGGGCCCGAGGTTGTTCTTCGTGTTCGCGAGAATCCGCTTCGGGCCTCGCTCGTCGCCATCCGGGTCGCGGGCCAGCAACAATACGCTGCGCGCCGCAGCGGTGAACCCGATCGAGCCGCCGACGCGATAGGTGGCGTTCGTGCCCGCCCCCTTGTTCAGGTGAGCAACCGCCACGACAGCGCAATCGAAGTCGTCCGCAAGCTGCGCGAGGGGTCCAAGCGCCGTGCGCACGTCGGAGTCCTTGTACGAGTCGATCTTCCCGCCCAAGTGCGCCATGACCGGGTCAACGACGAGCAGGTCGACGCCCCCGATCGCCTCGATCTGATCCCTCAGGCCCTGGAGATCATCAGGCAGGCGAATGTCCCCCTCCGTCCCGTGCTCGTCCGTGATGGCCACGTGGTGCACACGCGAGAGCACGGCTCCCGCTGCTTGGAGTCGCGGAACGATCGTGTACGAGGGCGAATCCTCTGCCGAAGCGAGCAGGACCGTCCCGCCCTCCGCGGTGACCACCTGCGCCAACCGTGCGGTCAACTGAGACTTCCCGAGGCCCGGATCGCCAACGAGCATCGTCAAGGCCCCTCTCGGGATACGTTCATCCCAAAGCCACCGAGCCGCCTTTCGGTCGATAGTGGCGTAGCTCGTCAGCGTGACCCGCTCGTTGGGCTTCCGGCCAGGCCGAGCGTAGGCGTCATGATCAGGGGCAACGTCCGCATAGACCGAGCGAACGATGGCGTCCGCGTGCTTCGGGTACCAACGGTTCGCGGGGTCGAGAGACGACCGTTCGTCCGCGAGCAAGCGACGGAGCAACGCCTTGGCCGCGTCCTTCGTGTTCCCGTTCGCTTTGAGGTTGCGGACGATCCCAACCGCGACGCTCCGCTGCGTCTGACCGTCATCCGGCTCTGGCAGGTAGCCCAGTTCGATGGCGCGCCGCGTGCGCCGACCCAGGGTGTTGCCCCGTCACGTCGCTCGTCTCGCCCACAGCGCGTGCGCGCTCTGCGCCTCGCGGCGCAGAGTCGATCAACCACAGGGGCGCATCGGCGACTGACGAGAGCGACCCATACTCGATCTCGTAGTTCACGCCGCTGGCGTGCCTCGACGGAGGCATGACGACGTAGCCGCCAGTGCTCTTGATCTCGATGCCCTCGATCGTGCCGCCCTTGACCTCGACGCCGCTGGGCAGGCGGAACCAATAGTGATGGCCGCGCAAGGTCTCACCGTCGACCTCGTACCGTCCCGTCGCCATGCGCAGCGTGTTCGCGAAGTCGCCGTAGCGCTCGACGATCTTCGTGACGCGTTCGAGTTCGCCCGGCTTGCGCGGATCGACATCGAGAACGACGTAATCGGGACCGGGGACTGCCCCGATGTTCCAGGGCCCCTGCGCCAACCATCCATCGATGGTCTTGATGTCCGTCGTCGCGTCCTTGAACCCGCGCGGCACGAGGTGGGCCACGGGGTGCTTTCCGGCGCTGGCGCAGCGGCGGTTGCCACACGAACACGAGCCGCCATCACGGACCGTGTGGAGCGGCAAGACGCGGAGGTTCGCGGCGGCGTACTTCTCGACCGCAACGATCAATCGGTTGCGTCGCGGCACACCAGGGGCGGCGGTCGTATCGGGGGTGGCACCGACGTTCGGTCGGCCATGGTCTGAGATTTCCGACATGCGTCGGGGTGTCGGCGAGGACAAGTGACTCTCCTTGGGTCGATCGCCCCCTCACTCGCGTGGCCCCGAACCGTCGGTGCCTTGGAACGTGCGCACCTTGCGCCTCCGACGCTCGGCAGCAACCGAGCTTGTACGCCCTCGAGAGGAACTGCTGTTGATCGTTCGACTGCCGAGAGGAATCTCGACGATCGTGTTCCGTTCGTCCTTCGTGCACAGCACGAACCCCGAACGGCTACGGCGGGCGCTCGACTCTTGAGCAGAGCGCCCGCGCCACTCAGCTCAGCGGCGGCCTATGTCACGGCCACCGGAATAAGCCGCTTCACGCGGCAGTACGTCTGCCCGCCCCGATCAACGTGCGCAACGAGTGCACCTGCGTGCAGACCAACCAGATTGGGCGAGACGACGACCTCATCGCCAGTCTCGTCCACCTCGGTCTCAATCTCGACTTCTTCGGCGTCTACGCCGAGCGCAGCCAGCTGCTGAGCCAGCATCGGCCGGAGGTCGGGCCGGAGCGACGCAACGCAATCGAGCGTCAGTCCGGCGGCCGTGCCTCCAACCACACTCAAATCGAGACGGAGATACTGACTCGTCCCATCGATTTTCTCGCGCAACGTGACACGCTGCACCTCTACCACGTGCTGTCCGGCCGGAACGATTCCAGCGGCAGCGAGATTCAAGCTAAACCTAGCCATGCTCACTCCTTGCCCATACGGGCATTGACCATGGCGTGGAGTAGACCTACCGCTTTCCGCACCTATGACCGCTCGCGCCTCGACGGGAGGAGTATCTGCCCCGGCGTCAGCGACGACGCTCGACAGCGAGCAGAGTGAACCTAACAAAGTCCCCGGCATCCGGCAACTCGGCCGCGGTCAAGCGGCCAAGGTCAACAACGGATGCACACTCGAAGCCTTGACACGGAGCGGCAACCACGGTCGGACCAGCGTGTCGGCGGGTGTTACGTTCGTTCACGCAAGCCTTCGTGGCAGGCACGGCGCTCGACGTGTGCCAACCCCAACAGATGACCCCGGCGACGCGCCAACGTCCCGGGGTCCGACACAGGAGAAAAGACCTCCCATGCAAGACCAGCCTAACCGCGACCTCGCGGGTCCGCTCGACCCTGACGTGGCAGCCGGAGCGGTACTCGGCCTGCTCGTGACCGAGCTTCCGGGCCTGCAGACCGTCGACGAACTGTCGCGGAAGCTCACCGGCCTGTCCGGTAATCCTCGGCGAGCACGCATTCAAGTCGAAGATGCACTGGCCGATCTCATCGCCCACGGGCTGGTACACCGGCTCGAAGAGTTTGTGATCGCGAGCCAAGCAGGAATCAGGGGCTTCGGCCTCACCGGCTGACCACGCAACGGTCCCGGTCGGTCGATGCGCCTGGCTGGGGCCGCGCGACGGCCAGAATCAGACCATCGGGCCTCTGAACCGAAGGTCGGCCCGTTGGACGCACGGACCTTCCGAGCGAGCAGTTGCCCTGGCAGTTATCGCTGGCAAGACGCGAACCACACCCGTCGGCCGCAGCGGCCACCCGACCAGGACGTCGGGCCACTCGGGCGGCACGTTCTACGCACGACAACCTCCTCTCAGAGATCCAGGATGAGCCCGCAACTCCCAGTGATCGCCGCCCCCACAGGCCCCCGCGAGTGGCACCGCACCCTTGACCCCAGCGCACATTCCGTCCGAAGGCGAACGTATGTTCGTATCATGTTGAAAGATAATATTGCGGTTCGAAACGCCCTGACGTCCGCGCTAGTCTCAGACTCGACAATGCGAAAGGACTGAGGCGAGATGGCCGATGGCAGCTCGATCGAATGGACGGAGGCCACGTGGAATCCGGTAACGGGTTGCGACAAGGTTTCGCCCGGATGCGCGCACTGCTACGCCCAGACGTTCGCGGAACGGTGGCGCGGAATTCCGGGCCACCCGTATGAGCAGGGCTTCGATCTCCGACTCTGGCCGGGCCGTCTAGAGAAGCCACTGGAATGGAAGCGCCCGCGGCTCATCTTCGTGAACTCGATGAGCGACCTCTTTCACGAGGACATCCCATTGGAGTTCGTGCAGCAGGTGTTCGACACGATGGTTAGAGCCGAGCACCACACGTTCCAGGTGCTTACGAAGCGTCACGAACGTCTCGCGGAGATCGCCGAAGAACTCCCATGGCCTCCGAACGTCTGGATGGGCGTGTCGATCGAGAACCGTCGGTTCATACATCGAGCCGACTACCTCCGTCAGGTTCCTGCCGCTGTCCGCTTCATCAGCGCCGAGCCGCTCCTCGGGCCGCTCGACCACCTAGACCTTAACCAGATCCATTGGCTGATCGCTGGCGGCGAATCGGGGCCAGGTCATCGTCGTATCGATGCCAAGTGGGTCCGCCTGTTGCGCGACCAGTGTCACGACGAAGAGGTCGCGTTCTTCTTCAAGCAATGGGGCGGCCACCGACCGAAGGCGAATGGCCGGGAACTCGACGGCCGTACATGGGACGAAATGCCCGACGCCCGGCAACTCGTAGGCTAGGCGGCGAACCGGAGCATAAGGCGTTCGTCTGCGTACGTCTGGGCCCGTCGATTAGGCGGTGGATTCACGGCAACCAGACGACCTGACCGCTCTGCCTCTGCAAGAACGCCACGCTTGAGATGGGCATCGTCCCTAAACGGTGTCGAGAAGAGCGTGAAGAGGAGCGCCTGCCCGACGGTGAACGGCTCGAGCCGAAACCTCGCCCGCAGGAGCCGCTCAAGCGCCCCGAAATCAGGGGCAGGCTCAAAGAGCGTCGGCTGGCCGGCCGAGGTGGTGTCCCGATACTGGGTGCCGCCCGCAGGATCAACCGTCCACATCGCCTCCTTCATCTTCCGCAGGCCTTGCTCATGGTTCGTGCCGAAGATCAGGGTGTAGGTATTGCCGCCCGCAACGGGCGTTATCTCGAACCAACGAACCCACCGGCATGGCAAGACTTCGGCGAACGCGCTTCTGATCGCTGCGGGGCGCTCTTCCAAAGCGGTCGCTGCGATTGCCTCCCAGTCGACGTCGCTATTGAGCTGGTCTAGCTTCCCGCGGAACTCCGGCGTCGAGATGAACCGGTGTATGTGGCCGGTCGGCACGTACAGCAAAACCTCGCCAACCGGAAGACCACCGATGCTGGCGGCCACGTTCGCCGCCGGGCTGTCGGCCCCGAACGGATCGACAAACGCGAAGGTCGCGGGCTTCGAGAGCGAAGCGCGCATCTCACTCTCCAGGCGCGGATATTCGTTTGAGAATCGTCCCTGCCTCACCACGACGCGCGCATTTCCGAGCAGCGGTCGCAGCGAGTCGATCTGTGCCTTTAGGTCATCTACCCGACGCGGATCTTCCTCGACAAACCAAAAGTGGACTTGCGCCCGGAACGGCGGGGCGCCACGTTCACGTGCCGCCGCATAGCGCTTGATCGCGAGGATCGGTGAGCCATCCTCGCCGCCCACATATCGGCCAGGCCCGGCGAAACCGTCGATGAAGACGAGATCTCGATTCTTCTGACCAAGAATGGAGAACCAAGCATCAAGGTAGCGCGACAGCAAGCCGTGCTTGGCTGCCGTATGCGCCCGATAGTCCCATCGCACACCTGACGGAGCGACCATCACTCAGCCTCAATCTCTTCGGCGGTGGTCGCAGGACTAGCGGAAGAGGGTGGTTGACGCATCGCAAGAGCATACTCCGTACGGACCAGTTTCCTAGGCATTTTCGCGCCTCCGAACCGACCCGGGCCACTGTGCCGGTCTCGCCAAATCCCACGAACCTAGATTCGCCCCAGCACCTCGGCCTTCTTGGCCTCGAACTCCGCATCGGAAAGCACACCTGCGTCGCGCAGTTCGGCGAGACGCTTAATCGTGGCGAGCGGATTGTCGCCCTTATCTGCCGTGCCATTGGCCGCCGCGCTCGTGGGCTCGGGCACGGTGGGCCGTTCGATGTCGCCGGTGATGCGGCGGCTGACGTAGCTGACGATCTCCTCGGCGCGGTCCTTCGACAGGATGTCCTTGATCGTGGCCTTGTTGCCCGAGGTGATGAAGGTGACCGACGCCGACATCAGCTTCGAATGCCGCTGCGCCGAACTGATGCGGCAGTAGTGGAACTCTTCAAGACGACTGCGGACCACGCCTTCGTCGACGAAGAGAACGCGTCGATCGGTGACGGCAAGGAGCCCGTTGCGGCTCTCGTAGGTGCCGCTGCACGCGGTGATCAGCGCCTCGCCGGGGTCCATCAGTTCCGGGAGGCGGCGAATCTCCTTGCGCACCAGGAGCTTGCCGTCGAGCTTCTCGTTCAGCAGTGTCTTGATCGCTTCCGAGGTCGTGGCGGGCGTGTCGTTCGTCGTCATGTCGTTGCGTCCTCGCAGCGGCCGGAGGTCAGCTCTCGAGGTCCTGATTGCCGACGGTGCATTTCGCCAGACGGGTGCCGTCGTGAAGTTCGATGTAGCCGGTGTTCGCCCACTTCTCGTCGGTCGAGACAAGCCAGCCGCTGATCGTGCCGCACATCCGCTGCACCAGATCGAAGTCCACGTCCTCAATGCCATCGCCGGCCCAAAGCACGTCGATCCAGCCGCCGCCGTTCTCGCGCACGCCGTTGACGTTCAGGCCGAAGCTCGTATCGCGGAACTCCTCGAAGTACCGCTCGAACGAACGCTTCGCGCTCCCCGGCTGCGGCGTCTTGGCCGCCTTCGCGGTCGTCGCCGATGTCTCGGCCGTTGACGAGGCCGCCTGCGACTCGGCGTCGTCGCTCCCGCACCCGGCGATCGCCAACCCTGCGACGGCCAGTCCGACGAACGCGGCGCGAGCACCTGGCGCACGTCGACGCTCTCGCGCAGACCCGCTCAGGTCCCTGTGACTGCCCGGCCGACTCGAAGCTGTGGCGTCTGATTGCTGCGCGCGGTGTGCCGCTTCGCGTTCGCTGCTCGGCTTACGACTGGTGGCTGCGATCATGTTTTCGCAGTATATTACCTCGTTGGTTCTGGTCCAAAGCGGCAAGTCAGCGGACGATCCACCGTGTGGATCGAGCAACACAGAGCTTCGGACAAAATGTCCGCGCCGCTCGCCGATCCCGCGGCTGGACCCAAGAAGACCTCGCAGGCGAAACCGGCCTCGCCGTCGTCCAGATCTCCCGCATCGAACGGGGCGTCCGCGAAGTACGCCTTACGACGATCCTGCGGCTGCTCGCTGCGTTTGATGGGCCGCTGGACGAACTGATCGACCCCGCGCTGGTTGACGCGGTGCGCTGATGGTCTGCCTCGCCCGACGCGCTCGGGCGAATCGAACGCCTCGGGCGGGGCACGACGCGCACGTAGGCCAAGTGATCGCCTGATCACCTGAGCAAGCCGGAGCCGCGAGTCCCCTACGCGAGGTCGGGCGACCCGGCACCTCAGCCGATCACCGACCGATCAAGAGATGACCGAACAGCCGTACAAGCGTCCGGTGATCAGCGCGACGCCCCGGAATGCACGTCCGCCCGTTACGCCCAGCAGCGCCGTCAGCACGATCAGGCCGGAAGCGGCCGACAGGGCGTTGCGCGTCCGCCGCCACAGCTCGATCGTGAAGGTCGGCCGGGAGAACGATCAGGCAGGAGCCAGCGGCTCGTCATCCGGGATTGCGAAGTCCTGGTGTGACTCGTTCGCCAACACCGTCGAGATCGCATTGGTGATCGACTCAAGCGGCTTCTCCGGAAGTCGAGCGAGTGCTCGGAGAAGGGCGCCACGGCTTTCGTCGTGCTGAAGGTTCGTTCTTTGCGCCAGCTCGTGGACGATCCGGTGCGGTTCCGTGACGGTTTTCAGGCTGCTGATGTGGCCAGCCGCGTCGGATTCGGTCATGGTCAACTCACCCGCGAGCGTCTCCCAACCCGATTGGCAGTCGAGTTCCTCCAATACCCAGCGCTCAGGGGCCTTCCCGCCCGGAAGCCGAAGCCAGTTGGTCTGGTTCAGATCAAGCGGCTTCGAATGCCCCTTAGCGGCCTTCAGCCACCCCGCGCCATCTGCGTCTGACACGTCGCCATCCCAAGCGATGAGCACGCGCTGCCCCAGATTGGCGCGCTGATGAAACCGAGCCTGTTGAGCCAACTCGGAGTTCGACCCGACATCGGTGATCTGCACCCTATTCCGTAGATCTGCGTCAAGTGCGTGACCGATCAACGACCGCGCGAAGACGTCCTCGCAATACACGTTGAGCTCCGGGTTCGGGAGACCTGCCATCGCCCCCATCGCGAACCGCGTCGTCGGGCCGTTGATCGACTCGTGCACGGTGCCTACACGCTGCAACATGACCCGAGCAACTCGCGGAAGCGCGTCGAGGAAATGCTGCGAATGGGTGGTCACCACGATCTGGAGCTTGCGCTCGAGGGCGATCTCCTGCACGTGCCGACCGAGCTGCCGCAGAGCTTCAGGATGAAGGCCGAGTTCGATTTCGTCGATCGCCACGAGTGCTCCCTCCGGCGCTGAGTCGAGCACGTTGATGAGATCGATGAGCACGTCTTCGCCGGTACCCATGTTGAAGCTCGAGTAGGTAGCGTCAGACGTCGCCGTCCGGACCGCATATCGCGCGTCTGATAGCACCTCGGCGCTCGCGTACGGTCTTCCCATGACTTCGCTCAGCCGTGCTCTGGCCGCGTCGGAGAGCGACGACGATGGATGCCCCGATTTGGAAGCAAATCGTGACCGCAGATGAGACAGCTCGCTCGCGGGAATCGTCCGACTGATCCCCAAATAGAGCACCGGTCGATCAGGACGTCGGTGATAGCGCATCCATTTGCTGGATTGCTTCTTGATGCTCACGGGCGCGGCATCACTGAAATTCCAGTCGATCGTGATACCCGCAAGATCCGGATCACTCGGCCCACGAAAGAAGAAGTCACGAAACGTGTAGTACGACGAGTCCTCCCCGGCTGGCACTTTTCGAAGCGCGTTTGGCGGTACGTGACCGGAAACCGTATGGAAGGCGAGCGTCGCCAGCGACAAGATCGTGCTCTTCCCCGTGCCGTTCCGCCCGCAGATTGCGGTGACTGGGTAGTCGAAATCGACCGCTAGGTTGCAAATTCCACGCAAACCCGGGCTACCCTGAACCGCAACCGAGCGGAGCGTCGGAAAAGGGTACCCGCCCTGCTTCCAGCGCTTCTGCAGCTTTCGCTCGGTCGTGTTGAGGTTCGATCCCGGCATCGGGCAAGTTTCTCACGTACGCGCCCTTGGCGAAGGTCGCCCCTCCGGCTGGTTTCCCAGGATTAGCGGCGCAGCCTTCCAGCTTCGCGCAAACGTCCGCCGCTCACCCGCCCTCGTCCACCCGCCGTGCGCCGATGCCCCGCGCCGGGCCCAGTCCCGTGGCCTGCAGGTGGAGGATCGCGGCCAGATCCTCGACGCCGTCGACGATCCGCGGGCCCGGGCGCGCGAACGAGGCGTTGGCGTCAACCCCCCAGACGGGTACGCCGGGGAAACGCTCCACGACGCGCGCGGTCTCACCGAGCAGCACTATGTCGGAGAAGTCGTCGTTCTTGGTCGCGAGCACCGCTCCGTGCTCGACGGCGTAGTCCCACAGTTCGCGGTCGGGCGCATCACCGCGGGTGATGCCGGTGACGTGCTCGGCCTCGTGCCCGCGCGCGGTCAGCATCCGCGCCAACGCGGGCGGTAGCTGAGCGTCGACGAGGAACCGCACGCTACGAGGCGATCACGATGGCGTGATCCGCCTGCGCCGCCGCGTACTGCAAGCAGGCCGCGATGTCCTCCCGGGTGAGGTACGGGGAGTCCTCCAGGATCTCCGCTTCTGGCGCTCCTGCTGCGAGCAGCGACAGGACGTCCGATACCCGCATCCGCGTGCCCCGCACGAACGGGCGGCCCTGAACGACCTCGGGGTCGACCGTGATCCGTTCGAGCAGGGACATACGCCAAGGATAGACGCCGTCGACACACCGAACCAGCGGCTCAGCGGCCGCTCCCCGCTCCGTCGATCGAGCCGCGTCCCAGCTCGACGACCGCCACGCCACGCCCGCACCGACCGCACCCCGTCAATTCCAGCCGTCATCTTCCCCGTCAATACGCGGTCCGGTGAGAGCAGCGAAGCCCTTCCAACGCGCGCGTACGTGCGCGTACGGACCGTGACGGCACGCCCAGGTGAGGCTCTACGGAACCGAAGGTCAAAGGTTCGAATCCTTTCGGGCGCGTCACGGAAACCCCGCTAATCGCGGGGTTTCGTCGTTCTTGACCTACGCAGCGATCACGATCGCGTGATCCGCCTGCGCTGCGGCGTACTGCAAGCAGGCCACGATGTCCTCACGCGTGAGGTACGGGTAGTCCTCCAGGATCTCCGCTTCCGGCGCACCGGCCGCGAGCAGCGACAGGACGTCGGACACCCGCATCCTCGTCCCCCGGACCACGGGACGGCCGTGAACGACGTCAGGGTCGACCGTAATCCGTTCGAGCAGGGACACGGCTCGAGGGTAGACGTCGCAGACACGCCGCCGCTCACGCCACCCCCTCCAGCAACACTCCGACCCCGTAGGCCAGGATGGCCGCCGCGCCGCCGATCAACAACGTCTCGAGCGCGGCGCGCCAAGCGGGACGACGGACGAATCGCGCCTTCAGCGCCCCCACGGCCAGGAACGCCACCGCGGTCAGGAGGGAGCTCCAGAGGAACGGGTCGTCGATCTGGCCCGGCGTCACCAGGTCCACCACGTAGACCGCCAAGGGCAGGAACCCGACCACCACGAACGCCACCAGCGTCGCCAGCGCGGCCCGCATGGGGGTCCGGGCCTCGGCGGCGTACCCCAGTTCCTCGCGCATCATCGTGTCGATCCAGACCTCGCGGTCCGCGGTGATCACCGCGACGGCCGTGTCCAGGTCCGCGCCGCGGAACCCCTTCCGCGCCAGGATCTGGCGGATCTCCTCGCGCTCCCCGTCCGGCACCACGTCGATGTGGTGCTCCTCGGTCTCGCGGGCGCGCTGCTCCTCCTCGGCCTCGGCCTTCGTCCCGAGGTAGTTGCTGACCGCCATGCTGAATCCGTCCGCGAGCAGGTTCGCGAACCCCAGCACGATCACCACCCGCGCACCGAGGCTCGCCCCCGCCACCCCGGCCACCACCGCAAACGTGGTGATCGCACCGTCGATCGCCCCGTAGACCGCGTCGCGCAGGACGCTCGGCCGGGCGCGGGTCGCCAGCCGCCGGCGGATCGCGTCGGCGGTGTGCTCTGCCGCCAGGGCTCGGTCGTCGCGACTCATCGCGACGACCGCCCAGGGTGGTGTCCGGCGCGCCGGCCGTCAGCCGACCGGCGCCTCGACCGCAGGGACAAGGCCATGCTTCAGGCTACGCCGTAGCCCGAAGAGTCCGGACATCCTATGTTTGGAAACGTCTCGTTGCGCATCGGAAAACTCCCCTGGACAACACGGCCTTCACAGGCGTACAGTCGCGCCCACACCAGGTTCCCGCTGCGCCGACGGCGACCGCTTCGCGGCCTGCGCCGACGCACCTCACCCAAGGCAGCAAGCATGAAAACGCGCATCCTCCTGGCAGCCACGGCCGCCGCAACCCTCGCGGCGGCGGCACCAGCCACCGCCGCCGTCCCCGAGGTCTTCACCGACGCACCAGCGCCTGTCGCTTGCGTGGTGCAGCCCAGCGGTTCGATCATGGCCGGTCAACGGCACTGCACCGGCACCGCCAGTCCCTACTTCGTCTCGACCGTGCCGAGCTTCGACGGCACGCCGATCGACGTCACCGTGACCCTTCCGCCCGCGCCGAGCAGCGGCGCCGACGGCGATTACCCGGTGATCGGCATCTTCCACGGCTACGGCGGCCAGAAGTTCGCGCCGTCCAGCAGCACGGTCCAGCGCTGGGCCGGTCGCGGCTACGCCGTGCTGTCGATCACCGACCGCGGATTCTGGGGCTCGTGCGGGGCGCTCGTCCCGGTCAAGACGGGCCCGTGCGCGGACGGCTACATCCGGCTGATGAGCAACGCCTACGAGATCCGCGACGTCCAGTACCTGCTCGGCCTGCTCGCCGACGAGGGCGTGATCCACCCGACCAGGATCGGCGCCACGGGCGGCAGCTACGGCGGCGGCATGGCGCTGCAGCTCGGCGCGCTCAAGAACCGCGTCCAGCTCGAGGACGACACGCTGGTGCCGTGGAAGAGCCCCGCCGGCACGCCGATGGCGATCGCCGCGACGGCCCCCGAGTACACCTGGTCCGACCTACAGTCGTCGCTCCAGCCCAAC
>JADKLW010000417.1_pt1 | contig 17601 bp, 17 predicted proteins | sample 8641881 | NCBI WGS metagenome assembly JADKLW01 (sample SAMN16272185, study PRJNA661076) | feces metagenome | isolation source: fecal sample from diarrhoea affected cattle B | host: Bos taurus | place: South Africa: Lokaleng Village, Mahikeng | collected 2019-09 | reverse complement strand
CCCAAACGGAATTCTTTCCGGTTGCCTAATAATAGGGAAGGGCGCACTGCCGATACACTTGCAATCCCTGATTCTTTCGCTGAAACTTCGAGGTTGCCCTTGGTTCTTAAATAAAAATTTGAAGATGACGGATCGGCGCTTAAGGATGAAACCAATAGAAATTGACCAATGCCGTTTTCTTTGGCCGCTGTCATAAATTCCTGAGGATAGCGCAGGTCGACCTTTTCGAAATTTTCTTCGCTTCCCGCTGTTTTTATGGTGGTTCCAATCGTACAAAAGAAGTCATCGCCATAGACGAGTTCTTTATATGAATCGGCTTTATCAAAGTTTATCACGTGCTGGACAAGCTTGGGGTGTTTTATTCCGGCATCCTTCCGCACAAAGGAAATTACGCGGTCGTACTTTTCACTTTTCAGTAAAAGAGTTAGCAACTGCTGGCCAATAAGTCCGGTGCTGCCGATGATCAATGCGGTCTTCATAGTATTGGATTGTTATCAAACAAAAAATCAGTTTCCGGGATCGTGTCAAGTACGCCCACTTATTTCATTGGTGATTCATCAAAATTCACCATCCAGTTAATTCCGAATTTATCGGTGAACATTCCGAAGTGAGCGCCCCAAAAGGTTTTGTTCATCGGCATGGTTATTTGTCCGCCTGCTGATAGGCCGTTGAAAAGTTGGTCGGCTTCTTCAATCGATTCAGTATCGATCGAAACTGAAAAGTTATTTCCAATAATTGTCGCATGTCCAAATGCATCCGAACTGTCGCTTCCCATCAATGAGGTGTTTTTACCAATCGGCATGCAAACGTGCATGATTTTGTTTGCTTCTTCAGCCGGGACCGGCGGCCCGCCTTCGGCAGGCATGTCGCCAAAACGACCCCAATAGGCGATTTCGGTTTTGAATACTGATTGATAGAACAAGAATGCTTCTTCGCAATTTCCTTTGAATGTGAGGTAGGGGTTGATTGATGCCATGGATTTTTTATTTCTTCTTTCCGTTATTAAACTTCACTTTTTCAATTACCGACGGTTTCGCCTCGACTTTTTTCGGACTTTTATTTCGCGATGCGTTGGTATTTTTCGCCGGACTTTTCGCTACAGGCTTTTTGCTGATTTCCCGCGGGCTTGTGCCCTTGGCGGCATTGCGGATTTCAAGTTGGTTCGATTTAATCACGTCCATGGCATTTTTAGGGTTTTCCTTGGTTCCGCGTAAATGGATTACGAGACCATTCAGGAAATTGCGCAGTACCTGATCGCCACATTCCATAAAATTTGGGTGATCCTGATTTCGGAAAAACGCGCTGAGTTCTGCTTTTGAAATGCGGAAATCTACTAGCTCCAGGATTTCTACTATTTGCTCGTCGCGCAGTTGCAGCGCAACACGCAGTTTTTTGAATATATCGTTATTGTTCATATCGGATGATTTTAAACAAAGATAGTTTTAATTTTTCGCACTCATCAGCCATTGGACAGCATGGGCGAACGATTCGCGCCATAATTTTTCATTGTGCTTTCCATCTTTGATGATAGTGCAATGCACGGTCGCCGACTTCCCAATCAGCATCGCATGCAGCCGGTTTAGTTCAGCAACCAGATTTTCGCTTTCACTATCGCCGGCTAACAGGTAAATGTTTGCGTTTATTTTTTTTGTCCGTTCGGTCAGTTGAAAAATTTCGTCGGAAAACCAAAGCGATGGCGAAAAAACTCCGGCCTTTCCGAAAATTGTCGGATGCCGTAAAAGTGCGTAATAGGACACAAGTCCGCCCAGGGAACTACCCATAATCATCGTATTTTTCCGATTTTGTTTGGTTCTGTAATTTTTGTCGACATGCGGTTTCAACGTTTGGACAATAAAATCCAGGTATGGATCGGCCTGTCCGCCGCCATATTTTTCGTTCGGAAATGGCGTCAACTCATCAATACGCTTTTCATTGCCATGCTCGATTCCGATAACGATGACATCCAATTTCAAGCTGTCCAGCGTCTCGTCAACATTCCATTCGCCTGCGTATGCGGTAGAATTATCAAAGAGGTTTTGCGCGTCGTGCATATATAGCACCGGATATTTTTTATTTGAGTTCTCATAACCCATCGGCAAATAGACCCAAATCTTTTTAGATGATTCCCTAATCGGATCTGAGATATCGAATGAACTGATTTGTGCCGTGGCCGTACTTTGGCCAATCGCCGACATCGGCAAACATAAAAGCAACATAATTATGTGTCGATACATATGCATTTTTGGATTTCGGTTTTAAAATGATATTTTAGCTAAAATAACCAAATCGATGAATACCTACGAAGAAAGAATTAGTCTGCTGAACGAAATGATCGCCTTTGCAGTGGTGGATGGCGAATTGCATGAACGCGAGAAGCAGTTTCTATCGATTGTCGCTACACAGCTAAGAATACCAAAGGAAGTGTATCTCGATCTATTTCACAGCGAAATGGATCCGGTGCCGATCAAATCGGAGTTTCAACGGATTCAGCAGTTCTACCGATTGGCACTGCTGATGCATGTCGACGGCGTTTTACATGAACGTGAACAAATAGCCATTCAGCAAATTGCAATTAACATGGGACTTAATCCGGCTATCACAAAGCGGATTTTAAAAATGATGCACGAATCGGAGACAAAAATAATCGCGCCCGATCTGATATTGGATGCCTTTCGGGAGCAACACAATTAAGACATTTTTGCCTGTAAAACCTTGATTTCGTCGCGAAATTTTGCCGCTTGCATAAAGTCGAGTTCCTTCGCCGCTTTTTCCATTGCCTTTCGAGTGTCTTTTATTTTCTTCTCTAATTGCGCGTTGGTCAGATATAAACTTTCGGGTTCTGCAGCTTTTTGCGCCTGATTTTCGAAATACTGAACGGAAACTGAATTTTTAGCCAATGCATTATCCAGGCTTTTGTTCAAGGCCATAGGTACTAGATTGTGCTCAGTATTGTAGGCGATTTGTTTTTCCCGACGATAATTGGTTTCATCGATCGTACTCTGCATGCTGCTCGTAATTTTATCGGCATACATAATCGCTTTTCCGTTGATGTGACGGGCCGCCCGGCCGACAGTCTGGGTCAGCGACCGGTTACTTCGGAGAAAACCTTCTTTATCGGCGTCCAAAATTGCTACCAGCGAAACTTCCGGCAAATCGAGTCCTTCACGCAATAAATTCACACCTATCAAAACATCGAAAATACCTTTTCGCAAATCCTGCATGATCTCGACGCGTTCGAGTGTGTCAACTTCAGAGTGAATGTAGCGACAGCGGATGTTGACTTTTGTCAGGAATTTCGTCAGTTCTTCCGCCATTCGTTTAGTAAGTGTGGTCACGAGTACTCGCTCGTCTTTTTCGACTCTTTGTTGGATTTCTTCTATAAGATCGTCGATCTGGTTTAAACTGGGACGGACTTCAATTACAGGATCCAATAATCCCGTTGGCCGGATCACCTGCTCGACGTAAACGCCTTCTGTTTTTTGAAGTTCGTAATCGGCCGGTGTTGCCGATACATACACGACCTGGTTCTGCATGCCTTCGAATTCCTCGAATTTCAACGGTCGGTTGTCCATTGCAGCTGGTAATCTGAAACCATATTCAACCAGATTTTCCTTCCGGCTTCGGTCGCCACCATACATCGCGCTTACCTGCGACAAAGTCACGTGGCTTTCATCGACGACCATCAGGAAATCCTTCGGAAAATAATCCAACAGACAGAACGGGCGTGTTCCCGGAAGTCGGCGGTCGAGATAACGCGAATAATTTTCAATTCCCGAGCAGTAACCGAGTTCGCGTATCATCTCCAAATCGAAATTCGTTCGCTCTTCAAGGCGTTTCGCTTCCAGATGTTTGCCAATAGACTTAAAATAATCGACTTGCTTGACTAAATCCTGCTGAATTTCCCAGATTGCGCCGTTCAAAACATCGGGCGAAGTGACAAACATATTCGCCGGATAAATATTCAGTTTGTTGTATTTCTCTAAAACGAGCGATGTCTTGGCATCAAATGCTTCGATTTCCTCGATCTCATCACCAAAAAAGTGAATTCGGAATGGTTCGTCGCCATAACTCGGGAACACTTCGACGGTGTCGCCTTTTATTCGGAACGTGCCGGGCGTGAAATCGGCTTCGGTGCGCGCATACAAACTTTGGACAAGGCGATGTAGTAGTTTTGTTCGCGAAATCACCTGATCGCGTTCGATCGATACGACGTTCTTTTGAAATTCGACCGGGTTCCCGATTCCGTACAAACACGATACCGATGAAATTACCACAATGTCACGTCGCCCGGAAAGCAATGATGAGGTGGTGCTGAGCCGCATTTTTTCAAGTTCTTCGTTGATCGAAAGATCTTTTTCTATATAGGTTCCGGTGACGGGAATGAATGCTTCGGGCTGGTAATAATCATAGTAAGAAACAAAATATTCAACCGCATTTTCAGGGAAAAACTGTTTGAATTCCGAGTACAACTGCGCGGCAAGCGTTTTATTGTGGGCGAGAACCAGCGTCGGTTTTTCGACATTCTGGATCACATTTGCCATCGTAAACGTCTTTCCGGAACCCGTAACGCCAAGCAGCGTCTGGTACTTTTCGCCATTTATGATTCCGTTTGAAAGTTTTTCGATTGCCTGCGGCTGGTCGCCGGTCGGTTTGTAATCAGATACTACCTTAAATTTCATGTAATCTGCTAAGAATTAGGAAAGCAAAGTTACAAAGGAATGCGCCAAAAAAAGTTTATGAAAACTTAAAACTTCCACTCGGTTTGCTGTGTTTCCGACAGGAATGTCCATGCCACCATGCGGCTTGATTTCTGACCTTGGGACATCTCAATTGTTTTTACCGATACGGCGTTGACCTTGTTCAAAAGTTTATAAATCGCCTTCAGATTCGAGAATTTAGAAACCAAAGTCGTAAACCAAAAAACCTGTTTGGGGTAACGCACGCTTTCGTAAATCATTTGGGTTATGAATGCCATTTCGCCACCTTCGCACCATAATTCATGATGCTGACCGCCAAAGTTCAGTGTGGCTTCGGTGGCTTTTTCGCCTTCTAAATTTGAGATTTTGCGCAATGTTCCTTTTGCGGCGTCTTCTGCCGATGCATGGAACGGCGGATTACAGATCGTAAACGCAAACTTGTCGGCTGGTTGGATAATATCTTTAAAGATAAACCTGCTGTTCATTTGTTGCTGAAGGCTAATCAGGTCGGTCAGGTGCGGATTCCTGCGGATGATATCGGAGCAGTTTTCAAGCGCTTCCGGATCGATATCGGTTCCGACGAAACTCCAGCCGTAAACCGAATTCCCTATCAGCGGATAAATGCAGTTCGCACCCACGCCAATGTCGAGTCCGCCTACCGATTCACCTTCGGGAATATTTCCGTTGTTTGACGCTGCCAGCAAATCGGCGATATTGTGAATATAATCGGCACGGCCGGGAACAGGCGGACAAAGGTAGTTCTTAGGGATGTCCCAGTCCGATACGTCATAATACGCGGCCAACAATGCCTTGTTGAGTTCTTTAACCGCATGAGGATCGCTGAAATCAATGGTTTCGATTCCGTGTTCGTTGCAGGCGACAAAACGAGATAACGCAGGATTTGCGGCTATAAGTTCCGAAAAATTATATCGAGAACGATGAAGGTTGCGCGCGTGCAACTGCGATTTTTCGGTATTGATTTTAGATTTCACGCGGCAAATGTAGTGAATCTGATTTTGGCAGTTTTAGTCGCGGCATTCCATAAGCAAAAGGTCTCCCGTCTCATAGCTTATTGTAACAAGGCCATCGGCGGCGACATGGTTACTGCTGCCTGTGCGATAGCCCAATGTCAGTGTGTCGTTTTGCAGCGGATAGAACAGGTTGTGTGAAGAAATGCCGGTCACGGTTCCCACGGGAATCAATGAAATCGGCATGTTGGCCGGATACCATTTCTGATATTTTTTCGGGAGCATAAATACTTTTGAATAATCGTCGAGGATCACAACTTTGATCTTGTCGCGGTAGCGGACGATGTTAGTCAGGTTCGTGATCGTATGATCGGCGCGGCGGCCGGTTGCCCAGACCACGTTCACGGCCGGAATTTTTCGTTCTATGAGATAATCGAATGCTTTTTCGAGATCGGTTTTGTTTTGATCGGGAGTGTGGACGATTTCGATGGGATACTGGCTTTCCAGCGGACTCAAGCCATTGTCAAAATCGCCAAGATGGACATCGATTTTGATTCCGCGTGCGATGACCCGGTCGATAGCCGAATCGAGTACGATTACCAATGGCGACCATTCCAGCAGCTGGCCGAGGAGTTCGTCGCTGCATGACTCGCCGTTTGCGATTATAAGTGCCGGTTCCTGATCGTCGCGTACGATATGATGTGAAGACATTGGGTGAGTTCTAAATTTGTAAAGTTACAAAGTTGTAAAGTGGAAAGTTGTAAAGTTGCAATGGGTTATCTGCTGAGAATGAACTTTCAACTTTTTAACTTTACAACTTTCAAACTGTATTGCAATGTACAGCCGGAACAGCTAATGAACAACATAATTAACTTCGACCGATTCCGACAAGCTGAAGTAGCCTAACGCATAATTATCCGGATCTGATGTGTTGACGATATTACCACGAACGGTTGCCGGCGGTGACGAAAACGGGCTTCCGCCGTTGCTGCCCGAAATCGACAACAGGATGTTCATATAATTGTAATAGCGCTGCGAAATTCCGGATAGCCGAAAATCGAGTGTCGATCCGGCTTCGAGGTCTTCATCGGAAAACAATGCGAAGATCGTATTGCCTTGGAAAAATTTATCTTCGGTGACGTCAAACTCGGGAATCGCATTGAAATTCACTTTAAAACGCGACAGGTAATAATCGTCGGTTGCGCCGTTATCGGTAAAAAAAATCTTGACTTCGATGTCTTCGCCGGTGAATCCGCCTTCGTTGTTTTGTTCGATTTCGCCAACCTCGGGCACGGCTTTCAATGTCTCGGTAGCTGTATAGGTTTGACCGTTTGCGATAACTGTCAAAACGTAGGTTTGTTCGAGTGCGGGAACAAAATCAGTACAGACATACGTTCCCGGCTCCGTTTCGATAAAATCGAAAGTGGTGGTGCCGTTTGTAACGGTGATCACGGCGTTTGAAACGGTTGGGATTTGCGTGTTGTAATAGCCGGTGGTTGTTGTTAGATAGATGGTTTGCTCGGCGCCATCGGTACCTTTTAGCCAATGGATGGATGCGTCAATGACGAGTCGCGGTTCAGCAGTATCGAGATCGACGTCGACGACTCTTTCGCACCCGACGAAAGTGATCAGCGTGATTGCCAGCATGATTGTTTTTATAGTTTTCATCGCTTAAAATTTAAAATTATAACTGACGGCCGGCACAATGCCGAAAATCGAAAAACGTGATGCTTCATTAATGCCTGTTTCAGCATTCTGCCGGAAGCTGATCGATGCAGCATTATAGCGGTTATAAAGGTTGTAGATACTGAAAACCCATTCGGCCTGCCAGCCTTTTTTCTTCTCGGGCTTTGGCGTGTACGTTGCCGATACGTCCAGGTGGTGATACGCCGGCAGTCGGTTGTCGTTTCGCAGGCCGTAACTTGGAACCGTTATTCCCTGATATTGATACTGGCTGTTCGGATAGGTCACTGGTTGTCCCGACTGGATCACGAAGTTGGCGCCGAAATTCCATTTGTCGCTTAAACTATACGCCGATGTTACCGCCAAATTGTGCAGTTTGTCATAAACCGAATTATACCATTGGCCGTTGTTGATGCCGGTTTCGGCGGCGGTGCGGCCGGGCGTTTGCTGCTCAGATTTTGATAAGGTGTACGAAATCCACCCGTTTAATTTGCCGGTGTTTTTCCGGAGTAGTAATTCGAGTCCGTATGATCGCATCCTGCCGTTCAGGATCACTTGTTCGAGTGCTTCGTTAGCGATCAGGTCGGCGCCGTCGATATAATCGATTCGGTTTTGGACTTTTTTATAATACGTTTCTACTTCGAGCGAATAGGTGTCATCCATAAAATTGGTGAAGTAACCGAGTGCTACCTGATCGGCGATTTGCGGTTCGATGAAGTTGTCACTCGGCGTCCACACGTCAAGCGGAGTAGGAGATGAGGTGTTGGAAACCAATTGCAGGTATTGGATCATGCGGTTGTAACTCGCTTTAACCGATTTGTTTTCGGAAATAGTATATGAAATGGCGGCTCTGGGCTCGGCATAACCGAACGATTTCATGACTTCATTGGCGCCATACGTTCGGGAACCGATAGGTGTCGCTTTTTCGTATATCTGCAGTTGTTCGTCGAATGTCACCGGACTGTCGGCATAAATATTTTCCGTTGATGAACCTAAGCGGTAAAACATGCTGTATCGGAGTCCGTATAACAGCGAGATTTTATCCGACAGATTATGTTCTGCCTCGATGTATGCCGCCGGTTCAAACGCATATTTTTTCTCGAGCTGACGCGAATTGAACCCCGAATCCTCGCCACGAGGTGAAATCTTGCCGGGATTGAAATCGTAGTAGATCGCATTTACACCGTAATTCAGGCGCAATTTGTTCGAGATGTAATTCTTGAAATCATATTTGATATTGTAATTCTTGATTCCGGAGTCATATTGGAACCCAACAAAATCGAGTTCGAGTCCGTAATAGTAATCGCTGTAGATCATTGACAAGTTCGAAAACAGTTTGTCGGAGAACAGATGGTTCCAACGCAGATTCAGTGTAGCATTCCCGTAAATATTCATGAAACTGCCGTCGAGATTAAAAACGTCGCGACCAAAATATCCCGACAGGTATAAACTGTTGTTATCGTCGAGTTTGTAATTCATTTTTGTGTTCAGGTCGTAGAAGTAGGCCGAATTCTCGTTATCGGTGAATTTCAAAAACAGATGCGCATACGAGCCCCGGCCTCCCACGAGGAACGAACCTTTGTCTTTTACGATCGGTCCTTCGACGAGCAGACGGCTTGAAATTAGTCCGATGCCGCCATTCATGTGAAATTCTTTGCTGTTGCCTTCTTTCTGGTAAATGTCAAGCACTGATGACGCGCGTCCGCCAAATCGGGGAGGGATTCCGCCTTTATACAATTTCAAATCTTTGATCGCATCGGGATTGAACACTGAGAAAAATCCGAATATATGCGATGAATTGTAGATTGTAGCTTCGTCGAGCAAGATCAGGTTTTGATCGGCGCCGCCACCGCGCACGTTGAATCCGGATGCGCCTTCACCGGCATTTGTAACTCCGGGAAGTAGTAAAATCGATTTCAGAACGTCGACTTCACCAAGTACTACCGGCATTCTTTTTATGGTAGAGATCGATAGTTTATTGACGCTCATTTCGGGTGTGCGAATATTGGTCGACTGTTTTTCGGTGATCACAACTTCCTCAAGCATTTCGCCGCCAACGGTCATTGCAAAGTTTCGTCGGATGTTTTCGGTCAGGGTTATTTCTGTATCGATGGGAACAAAACCAAGGTAGGAGATGTTGATGGAATGCATTCCTTCGGGCAGCGTGATTGAAAAGAATCCATACTCGTTGGTCGTGACGCCTACTTTTAATGCCGGGACAACAATGTTGACGCCAATCAAAGTTTCGTTGTTTGTACCATCGGTTATCACACCGCTTAAGGTGTATTTTTGCTGTGCCGAGATTTGCTCAACCAGAAACATCGCAGCAATCAGTACGTACAAATGAATTTTACTCATGGATTTTGAATTGGATTTCGCTGGCGTACGATTAAGATGGCACAACAAAAAAAGCCTGTACGCAAATGTACAGGCAATTAATTAAGATAGCTATGTCTTTTAACAAAATTGAAATGACTGTGGTTATTCTCATCGAACCAATTTTGCCAGGGCGTCGTTCAATGTCTCACTTGGTCGCATCGCCTTGTCTGTCAATTTGAAATCAGGTTTGTAATAACCGCCGATTTGCTGAGGTTTTCCTTGCGCTCCGATCAGTTCGGCATTAATTTTATCTTCATTTTCAGATAATTCTTTTGCGATTTCTGTAAATGTACTTTTCAACTCGGCATCTTTATCCTGCGCTGCAAGTGCTTTTGCCCAATACAAAGCCAGGTAAAAATGGGATCCTCGGTTGTCGATCTGCCCGATTTTTCTAGCAGGTGACTTATCGTGTTCAAGAAATTCTTCGGTGGCCTGATCCAAAGTTTCCGATAAAATGAGCGCTTTGGTATTCGCGAGTGACTGGCCCAGATGCTCCAACGAAACGCCGAGCGCTAGAAATTCACCTAATGAATCCCAACGCAAATAACCTTCCTCGATGAATTGTTCGATGTGCTTTGGCGCCGATCCGCCCGCGCCAGTTTCGAAAAGTCCGCCGCCGTTCATTAACGGAACAATCGATAGCATTTTTGCCGATGTCCCAAGTTCTAAAATAGGGAATAAATCGGTTAAATAATCGCGTAAAACGTTACCTGTTACCGAAATGGTGTCTTTGCCTTCGCGGATTCTTTCCAAGGTAAAATTGGTCGCCTCAACCGGATTCATTATCCTGATGTCGAGTCCGTTTGTATCGTGATCTTTTAAATAAATATTTACTTTTTGGATCAGTTCGCGATCGTGTGCCCGGTTCTCATCCAGCCAGAAAACAGCCGGAGTTGAAGAAAGTCGGGCGCGGTTTACAGCCAGCTTAACCCAGTCGCGTATCGGCGCGTCCTTGACCTGGCACATACGGAAAATATCGCCTTTTTTAACCGATTGTTCCATAAGTGTGTTGCCCGATCCGTCTATTACTTTAACTATACCATCGTCAGACATTTGGAATGTTTTGTCATGCGAACCGTACTCTTCTGCTTTTTGTGCCATCAGGCCCACATTCGGTACGCTTCCCATGGTGGCCGGGTCGAATGCTCCGTGCTTTTTGCAGAAGTCGATTGTTGCGACATAAACGCCGGCATACGAACGATCGGGGATAATTGCCTTGGTGTCCTGAGGCTTGCCGTCGGCGTTCCACATCTGGCCCGAAGTTCGAATCATCGCCGGCATCGAAGCGTCGACGATCACATCCGATGGCACATGCAGGTTTGTGATTCCTTTATCGGAATTAACCATGGCGATTGCAGGTCCGGATTTATATATATCGTTGATAGCAGCTTCTATTTCGGCACGTTTCGGATGGTTTTCTATTTTAGCGAATACATCGCCAAGGCCATTGCGGGTGTCGATTCCGAGTTCGTTGAAAGTATCTGCATATTTTTCGAAAACGTCAGCAAAAAACACGTCGACGATAGCACCGAAGATAATCGGATCGGAAACCTTCATCATCGTCGCTTTCAGGTGAACCGAGAACAGAACGTCTTTTGACTTTGCGTCGGCAATTTGTTCGGCGGCGAATTTTTTAAGTTCGCTGACGCTTAATACCGCAGTGTCGATTATTTCGCCCGCAAGCAGCGGAGAGTTGTCTTTCAGGACTTTGGTCGTCCCGTCATTCGCAGTAAATTCAATTTTAAAAGTGTCGGCTTCGTTTACGGTAACCGATTTCTCACTTCCGTAAAAATCACCCTGGCTCATACTGGCGACATGCGTTTTTGAATCGGATGACCATGCGCCCATCGAATGCGGGTTTTTCTTGGCGTAATTCTTTACTGCTTTTGGCGCCCGTCTATCAGAGTTACCTTCGCGCAGTACCGGATTTACAGCCGATCCCAGCACTTTGCCATATTTTGCTTTAATCGATTTTTCTTCATCAGTTTTTGGATCTTCCGGAAATTCAGGCAGATTGTAGCCCAATGACTGAAGTTCTTTTATGACTTCCTTGAGCTGTGGCACCGATGCCGAGATGTTCGGCAATTTGATGATATTGGCTTCGGGTGTGGTGGCAAGTTTGCCGAGTTCGGCCAGATCATCATTGATTCTTTGATCTTCGGATAAATATTCGCTGAAATTTGAAATGACGCGGCCTGCCAATGATATATCTCGTGTCTCAAGTGAAATCCCGGCCGGCGCAGTAAAAGCTTGTACGATGGGAAGGAATGAATGTGTGGCCAACATGGGCGCTTCGTCTGTAATCGTGTAAATGATCGTGGCTTTGTCTGACATTTATATGTGTTTTATTTAGAAAATTTCGAAAGGAGTACAAATATAGCAAATCGCACACGAAAAGCAGAAGTGTGATATTACGAAAACGATTGATTTGCGAAATCGGTAATTAAAGGCAAGCAGAAAATCAATTCCATAAAAAAAGCCCCATAAAATGGAGCTTTCTGATAGTGGAAAAAGACTATCGTCTTTTATCTTTGATTTTGGCTTTTTTACCGGTAAGTTCTCTGAAGTAGAAGATACGGGCGCGACGAACGCTACCTTTTTTGTTGATTTCAACTTTCTGCAAAGCTGGCAAGTTAACCGGGAAGATACGCTCTACACCAATTGCACCAGACATTTTACGGATTGTAAAAGTTTCAGTGTTACCCGAACCTCTTCTTTGGATCACAACGCCTTTGAAAAACTGCGTTCTTGTTTTTTCACCCTCTTTAATTTCGTAGTAAACTGTGATCGTGTCACCAGCTCCGAATTCAGGGAAATCTTTCTTTGCTACCAATTCGTCTTTTACGAACTGCATTAAATCTGCCATGATAATAGTAATTATGGTTTGAAATCAGAGCAACATTCACGGGTATCGCCAGAGGTTGGTCCAAATGTGGGCGCAAAAGTAAGTTTAAAAGTTGAAAGTTGCAAGTTGAAAGTTTAAAAGTTTACAGTCTCAGTTTGCAGTCTCCGAAACTCATCTGATAGTAAACTACTATCATTGTGAGGACGACTGTCAACTGTCAACTGCGACTGCCAACTCGCGCTATTCCTCCAACAAATCCGGACGCCGATTCTTCGTATGCTCAAAAGCCATATCCTCGCGCCATTTGTCAATTTTAGCCGAGTGGCCACTGAGCAACACCTCCGGCACTTTCCAGCCTTTGTATTCGGCGGGACGTGTATAAACCGGTGGCGCCAGCAAATTATCCTGGAAACTGTCGGTTAGCGCCGATGTTTCATCGCTCAAAACACCCGGAATCAACCTAATGATCGCATCCGATAACACCAATGCGCCCAGTTCACCACCACTCAAAACATAATCGCCAATCGATATTTCCTTTGTGATAAAATGATCGCGCACGCGTTGGTCAACACCTTTGTAATGTCCGCATAAAATGATGATGTTCTTCAACATCGACATCGAATTGGCCATCTTTTGGTTCAGCGTCTCGCCGTCGGGTGACATATAGATGATCTCGTCGTAGTCGCGCTCCGATTTTAATTTCGCGATGCAATCGTCGATCGGCTGTATCGTCATCACCATTCCCGCGCCGCCGCCAAACTGATAGTCATCGACGCTTTTCTGTTTGTTTACCGTATAATCGCGCAGGTTGTGAAAATGAACTTCAACAAGGCCTTTGTCGATCGCGCGCTTCATAATTGATGCTTCAAACGGACTCCGGAGCAAATCGGGTAAAACGGTGATAATATCTATTCGCATAGTGGCAAAGGTACTCTGAAATCTGAAATCTGCAATCTGAAATTTATTTCTGAAGGAGCTATTTCCCGCTGTACGCTATATCTTTTCCACGCTAAAGAAGCGTGAAAAAGGATGCCGCTTCCATCGGGGCTAGGGCAGTTTCATTAAATCGCAGAAATTTTTCCTTAATCTGTGGAAATCTGTGCAATCTGTGGCAAACAACTTTTAAAACTTCCAAATCAAGAATAAGAAGTAATAATTCGTGAATTCATGGCTAAAACTTTAAATTTGTACCTTAATTTTTAAAATTACACCCATGGAAAACGGAATATACGCCAAATTCAATACGCCCAAAGGCTCGATATTGGTAAAACTTACGCACGACAAAACTCCCGGAACTGTCGGAAATTTTGTGGCATTGGCAGAAGGAAATCTTGAAAACAAAGAAAAACCACAAGGCCAGCCATTTTATAACGGATTGAAATTTCACCGAGTGATCCCCGATTTTATGATCCAGGGCGGCGATCCGCAGGGAACAGGAAGCGGCGGCCCGGGTTATAAATTCGACGATGAGTTCCATCCGGAATTACGACACGATCGTCCTGGCGTTTTGTCGATGGCCAATTCAGGTCCGGGTTCAAACGGCTCGCAGTTCTTTATCACTCATATTCCGACCAACTGGCTTGATGACAAGCATACAGTTTTCGGATATGTAGTCGAAGGTCAGGATGTAGTTGACGCGGTTGCACAAGGCGATGTGATGGAAAGCGTTGAGATCATCCGCGAAGGCGAGGAAGCCAAAAACTGGAATGCGGTTGAAGCGTTCCGTACATTCGAAGGTTCACGTGAAAAAAGAATCGCGGCCGAACGCGCAGAAGCCGAAGCGAAAATGGAAAAATTAGCCGCTGGTTTTGATAAAACACCAAGCGGACTCCGATATAAAATGATCCAGAAAGGAAGCGGCAAAAAGGCCGAGAACAATAAAACCGTTTCTGTGCATTATGAAGGATCGCTGGAGAACGGTAAAGTGTTCGACAGCTCGTATTCGCGTAAAAAACCAATCGAATTCCCACTCGGACAAGGGAATGTGATCGAAGGCTGGGACGAAGGGATCGCGCTGCTTCAGGTAGGTGACAAGGCCCGTTTTGTGATTCCGTCACATCTTGGGTATGGAGCTCAGGGAGCCGGAGGAGTTATTCCGCCAAATGCAACCTTGATTTTCGATGTCGAATTGATGGATGTAAAATAAAACCTGAATTTAAAATTTTCAGGCCACAGATTCACAGATTTTTAAATATTTCAAAATCTGTGAATCTGTGGTCTTTTTTTTACGCTAATTTTGCAGAAAACGGTTATGATGCGGTATTGTGTGTTATTATTCTTACTAATGTTACTTCCGGCGTCGGCTCAGCAACACTGCGGCTATGATTTTACGTCGTATATAGTGCTGCACATTCACGAAGACGGAAAGTCTGAAAACATCAGCGGATTAAAAGTGACACTGGTAGATCGCGACGGAAATCCTGCGGTCAATACCAATAATAGCCTTAGCTGGCAACGCGCGGGTCAGACTTTAACCTTTACCGAAAATTACCAAATCGGAAGTGACGGAAAAAAAGTTGCTGAGCCAAATGAAAATAGTAAATGGTATTTTCCATACGCAAAAGACACGTATCTGTTATCGGTGACCAATGAATTCCCAGCCGATGATTACCAGGTCAGGATTGAGGACACGAGTGTGGAGCCAGTTTTTAAAACCTTGGTCGTGCCGTTGTATTCTTATAACATGTATGTTTTATGTACCGGGCAACAGGCAACGCAATTTGGCCGAAAGCTGAACAAGCCGGTCAAGATTGTATTGGAACGCGAAAAATAATTACTCGATCACAAATCCATCGGGAAGAACAACGCCTTTCTTAACGACGATAATGCCGTCTTTTACCGTAAACAAGTCCGTATTCTGATCGGTTAAGTGAGAACCGCCTTTTAGTTTTACATCATTTCCGATCCTGCAATTCTTATCCACAATTGTATTGTCAATCACACATCGTTCGCCAATGCCGATAGCGATGTCGTGCGTATCGACCATCGTATCGCTTTCGCCCATGTTCTGGTACCAGTCATTGCCCATCAGATACGAATTGGAGATTTGCGAACCTTTCCCGATCCGGCTTCTGATGCCGACTACAGATCGCACAACTTTCACAGAATCGATAATACAGCCTTCCGCAACAATCGATCGGTCGAGTACTGTTTCGCCGCTGATTTTCGTTGGCGGTAAAATCCGCGGACGCGTATAGATCCGGTTTGTGCTGTCGAATAGATTGAATTCCGGAACCGGATCGGTCAAACCCAAGTTGGCCTCAAAGAATGAATCGATATTTCCGATGTCGGTCCAATAACCATTGTATTCATAGCTATGTATTTTGTGTGTTCCGATGGCCTGCGGCAATATTTCCTTTCCGAAATCTTTGGTATCGGGATTTGACATCAACTGTATTAAAAGGTCGCGGTTGAAGATATAAATTCCCATAGACGCGAGATAAATCCGGCCTTTGTCTTTCATTTCAGAGCTAACATCTGACGACCATCCCGCCAGCTGATCGGTGGAAGGTTTTTCAATAAAAGAGGTTATTTCGCTTTCACTATTAGTCTTCAAGATGCCAAAGTCAGGCGCGTCCTTTGCGTTTACCGGCAAGGTTGCGACCGAAATAGCAGCGCCACTTTCAGCGTGCTCTTTGACCATTTCGTTGAAATCCATGTGATACAATTGGTCACCCGACAAGATCAGTGCATATTCAAATTCGTGATTCAGGAAATGCTGCATGCATTGCCGAACGGCATCGGCGGTTCCCTGATACCATGTTGCATTGTCGGGCGTCTGCTCGGCGGCCAGGATATCTACGAATGCATTGCTGAACGTACTGAAGTGGTACGTATTCTTTATGTGTTGGTTAAGTGAAGCCGAGTTGAATTGTGTCAAAACGAACATCCGCTTGATCTCGGAATTAATGCAATTCGATATCGGAATGTCGACCAGACGGTATTTTCCGGCAATTGGAACGGCAGGTTTCGAACGGCTTTCGGTCAGCGGTGCTAATCTCGAGCCTTGTCCGCCTCCAAGTATGATGGCTAAAACATTATTTTTCATAACTTATGTTTTTAACGATTCGTATATTTTAATATAATCGCCGGCAACCTTGTCCCAGGAATGGTCGATCGTCATTGCTTTTTGGCGGACGGACCCAAATTTGTCCTTTTTGGCGTAAAGCTCGACAGCGCGCGATATAGCCAATACCACGTCCTGTACCGTCACATGATCGTGGCAGATGCCAAACCCCGATTCACTTATGTCGATCACCGTATCTTTAAGTCCGCCGGTTTTACGTACAATCGGAATGGTGCCGTACCGCATCGCATACATTTGGTTCAGTCCGCAAGGTTCGACCCGCGAGGGCATCAGCAAAAAATCGGCGCCGGCATAAATCCTGTGTGCGAGTTTCTCGTCATACCCGATGAATACATTATAATTTCCAACATGATTTTTTCGTAAGGCCAACAGTTCTTCTTCGACCGCTTTTTCACCCGATCCCAAAATGAGAATGTTGATTTGATTTTTGTAATACGTAAGCGCCATCGAACAAACATCGGCCAGGATATCGGCACCTTTCTCACCGACGAGCCTTCCAATAAAGGTAAATAATGGCAGTTCGGAATCCAAATTAAACTGCGAACATAACAATTTCTTATTAGTGCTTTTGCCGGATTTTAAGTCGGTTACCGAATAATTTTCAATCATCGGGTCGGTTGCCGTATTCCAGACATCGGTGTCGATACCGTTTAAAATCCCAACGCTTTTTGAACGCTCTGCCAAAAGCAAACTTTCAAGTCCGTTTGCGGCAAGGCTAAGTTCGTCCAGGTATGATGGCGATACAGTCGTGATACGCCACGCGCATTTAATCGCCGATGCCAACGGGTTAACGATGCCGTCCCATTCGAGCAAGTTGATGCGTGAAACGTCGAATTTAGGCAACAGGTTTATTTTATCGAATCCAAACCATCCCTGATATTGTGCATTATGGATTGAGAGGATTGTCGGGACCATGTGGAAATGCTTGAAAATATCGCAACT
>JADKLW010000235.1_pt2 | contig 17643 bp, 16 predicted proteins | sample 8641881 | NCBI WGS metagenome assembly JADKLW01 (sample SAMN16272185, study PRJNA661076) | feces metagenome | isolation source: fecal sample from diarrhoea affected cattle B | host: Bos taurus | place: South Africa: Lokaleng Village, Mahikeng | collected 2019-09 | reverse complement strand
TCGTTCTTGTCGATATAGACAACAACTGATCCGATATCGAACGGTTTGCTGTTCTTCTTCGCCACGGAGGAGAATGCAGGTATCTCCAGTAGGCTTCTGCCTTTAGTGACCATCAGGACGGGGATGTCGGGGTTATCCCGGTTGATAGAGTAACGCATCCCATTGAAAACATCAGTATGCTTTACAAAGATACGATCGGACAGTTCTTCCAGTGAGCTTTCCAGCCCGCTGACCTGCTGCAGGTACCTGTTAATTTCGGTGTTGCGCATGTTACCCCGCGGCACATCTCCCAGAGGGTGATAAGCGGCCATCAGCACCTCTTCGCCGGTGTGGCTTCCGGTTGTGAAGCCGAAACAGGAACGGCTGTTCATGATCATCACGATATTGTGTGCCAGGTTGTTACTTGTTCCTACCTGGGTATAATCGCTTTCTTTGTAGTTTTTGGAAGAGTGGAGCAACAACACCTCCTCATCGGTGATCTCCATGTCGGTATACTGTTTGAAAACAGCCTTGAACTCTTCAGGTTTGGTCTCCATCAGGATTGATTCCAGTCCCGATGCGCTGATCCTGATTTTGGAAACTGCACCAAAAAGCTCCTCCAGGGTGCGCGTGCTGGAACCGGAGCACTCCCGTGTGCCAATACTCATGCCGCCGGTGCCGTGGTCTGACATGATTATCACTGCTGTGTTCCCGTCTTCTTTTGCGAAAGCCATCACCTTGCCGACCGCTTCGTCAAAAGCGAGGTACTCATCAATGATTGTTGCCGCGTCGTTGGCATGTGCCGCCCAGTCCACCTGACTACCTTCCACCATCAGGAAGAAACCGTTCTCATTGGCCGAGAGCACCTGGAGCGCCTTCTCTGTCATCTCTGCAAGAGAAGGAATCTTCTCCGGGTTTCTGTCAATATTGTAGGGGAGAGCACTCTCCTGAAACAGTGCCCATACCTTGCCATTACCTTTGTAGTTGAGAAGTTCGTCTTTGTTGTTTTGTATAAGCGTTGTCTTGTTGGAGACAAGATGTTCCCTGATATCCGGGGTGATGTGCCTGTTACCACCCCCAAACATCACATCCAGGTTCTGATAGGCTATCTGGGGAGCAATGGCGTTGTTTTTACTCCTCTTGATATGATGTGCAGAAAAATCGGCAGGCGTGGCGTGGGTGAATTCACTGGTGACCACCAGCCCCACGGCCTTCTTCTTCTCAATCTTCAATGCCTCGAGGATAGTAGCGGCCGGCTGCCAGGTACGTGCACCATCTACCGGAAATATGTCATTGTCTGACACATCGGGATGAATGGCTACATTTCCCGCCTGTTGTATTACGCCAGTAGCGTAGGTTGACCCCGTCGGTGCCGAGTCGCCGATGGGTGCGTTTGAGGAGAAGGTGGTGACGGTACCTGTGAAATAGGGGTCTATGTTGAGGTTTTCACCCATGCCGTTGTAATATTTGAACCAACGGGCAGCAGAGTAAACACTGATTGAGGTCCCATCGGGAATCATGACCACTATATTTTTTACGGGCTGGGGATTCTGTGAGAAATTTGAAACGGATAAAAGTATAAAACTTAAAAGCAGGATTACATTTTTCATTATCTGAATAATTAAATATGGAACGAAGGCATAAAGGTAAAAAAAATTGCGAGAATTCTCACCGACCCGATTAAATCGAAAGACCAGCAAAAATTACACATATAACTATCTATATATCAATGTTTTGTATACTGAAGCTTGACGTACACAAGATGCGTATGTAGCTGATTGTCAGCTTTCTTATAACTATCTGAAGACACTCTGAGAAGGGTAAAATCACCATTTTTAACCAATATAATCTATCTGTAGTTATCTTCTTATTGTAATAACCACGAAATTAAACATAAGTATTATGCTCCACTCCAGATTAGTAGCAGTTCTGTTTGCAGCAGAAGTATGGCTTTACTGTACCTCGGCGATTATTTCACTTCCTCCTTATTAAGCGCTATATCTCCCTGAAAAGAGATGGGTTGCCTGTTCATGTCGTTCACCACCAGACGGGCAGTGCCATTCTCCCAAATATCGAAACTGAACGTAACCGACCTGTCCAGATCAAGAATGTCAACCTCAGCGATCCAGTTACCCTTGCGTTTACCCGGTATAACCCGGTATTGGAATTCCGTGCTGGTGAAATTAAACCCTCCTTCATGCGGATCCATCGGAGCACGGTAGGCACGACCATAATAGGGCAGGTAAGCCCTGATGGTATCCGGTAAAATCTTCACTTCATAATAGGGAGAAAGATAAACCGATTTGTAGCCGGTGGGATGAGCATAGGAAGCTTTAAACGTAAAGTCGGAGCTCTCCACAGCAAGACGCAACTCAGTTGCCTGCTTCTCTTTTTCGGCTGCAGACTGCGAGGTGCCGCACGCCTGAAAGATGAGCAGAGATACAAGCACACCGATGGTGCAGAATAATAGTTTTTTCATTTTATGTCCCTCCTCTTTGTTTTTTTAGATAATGTCTGCCACAGCAATATAAAAAGTGACAGGTGTCAATTACCTTCAATCTACCATATAAACAGCGTGATGTATGAAAATGTTTATACCTGGCAGGGAGCAATGTTACTGATCAGGAAGCAATTGAGGAAACAGATGAGAGAAATAGAACAGGAGCATCAGCAATGATGTTACATATCCAAGAAACACATTGGCTTTAGACAATGTTTTGCTATAGAAGTAGGCATTAAGATAGGATATAAGTGCGATGCCAAGTGTGAGGAAGTAGAGAGTTCTGCTCCAGAAGAGTACCTGCAGCAGGAGAAGAATAACGATTAAAAAGACGACAAACTGCAAAAAAGAGAGTGTGAGCACCTTGTCACGGCTGTATGTTCTGATACTGAAATACATATTCGATATGAAGAAGAGTCCTACAAGTATGACAGCGGTCCACTCTGTGATGGTCAATGCGGGAACAGCGGGTAGTGCTAAGGAGGCAAAGAGACGAAAAGGCTGAATGAAACCGGCGATATCGTCATAAAGAAAATAGAGGGAGAAGAGTGAAACATAGATGAGCAGCACGCCGAAAAGAGAGGAGATGAACGACCTGAACTGATATCCCCGCATCGACTGCTCACCTCTCCACCAAAGAGGGAGCAGCACCAATGTATAGATATGAAACAACGAGGCTACAGCTATCAGGATACCGGCACGGAAAGAAAAGAGGTAGGAATCAGGCTTCTGATACGATTTCAGCAGAGGGGAGAATGCCAGCAGTATAAAAATGACAGAGATGTAGTCACCCCTCATTACCAGAAACCAGGGATGCAGAGAAAACAAAAACAGGGGTACCACGAAAGGCAGCGCAGAGCGTGAACGGATAAGTGCAAACCGGATGTTCATGGAGGAGATAATCCATGCAATCATGAATACAGCGATTGTGGAAGCGACAAATGATATCTCCGGATTAAATAAGAGATGAGCTACATGCCTCCAGAGATAACCGTTGTCGGTGACGGTAAACTCCGGCATCTGCCCCCAGTAGAAAAGGGCAGCACGCATACCAAGCACAATCAGCGAGGTGATCAGGTAGGTAAACCGCCCCTCAACGATCGTTGTACGGAATACTCTGACAACAGTGCGCATGGGCCAAAGATACTATTTATTGTGGAAGAAGATCGAAACCGATATCTTTTCGGAAATAACATTTCTCATAGCAGATCTTTCCGATGTTCTTGTAGGATTTATCCAGCGCCTCCTGCATGGTTGAGCCATATGAGGTGACAGCCAGCACACGACCACCGGCAGTGACAACCTGATCATTTATATTTGTTGTTCCCGCATGAAAGACAATACTGTCCAGCACATTCTCAACACCAAGGATTTTTTTCCCTTTTTCGTATGCCTCAGGGTAGCCGCCTGACACCATCACTACGGTCGTGGCATAGCGATCGTCAATCACCAACGACTTCTTGTCGAGTGTTTCGGTAGTTACGCCGATAAACAGTTCCAGCAGGTCAGATTTGATGAGCGGCATCACCACTTCTGTCTCAGGATCACCCATGCGTACATTGTATTCAATCACCTTAGGCTCTCCGTCCACCCTTATCAGTCCCAGGAAAATAAAACCCTTATAGTCGATCCTTTCCTTACGCAGACCCTCCACCGTTGGCTCCACAATCTGTGTACGTACTTTCTCCATGAATACCTCATCGGCAAAAGGAACAGGCGAGACGGCACCCATACCACCGGTATTCAAACCGGTATCGTTCACACCTATGCGCTTGTAATCCTTGGCTACAGGAAGGATCTTGTAGGAGCGTCCATCGGTCAGCACGAACACGGAGCACTCTATCCCCGACAGGAACTCTTCAATGACTACCTTGTTGCCGGCCTGGCCGAACTTCCCGTTGAGCATCTCCGCGAGCATCTGCTTAGCCTCGATCACATCGTTGATGATCAACACTCCTTTACCTGCAGCAAGACCATCGGCTTTCAGCACGTAGGGTGAAGAAAGTGATCCGAGAAAAGCATGCCCCTCATCGATGCTGTCAAGGGTGACTGTTTTGTATCGTGCGGTGGGAATCTGATGACGAACCATGAACTCTTTGGCAAAATCCTTACTGCCTTCGAGCTGAGCTCCTTTTTTGGAGGGACCTATTACTGCAATATGACAGACATCCTCATCATTGCGAAAAAAATCATAGACACCCTTCACCAGCGGGTCTTCCGGACCCACAACAATCATATCTATATCGTGATTGAGCGCGAATTGCTTCATCGCATCAAAATCAGTTACCTCAATGGGTACATTGGTACCCAGCAAGGCCGTTCCGGCATTACCGGGAGCTATATAGAGATTATTCAGATAGCTGCTTTTGCGTATTCTCCACGCCATAGCATGTTCGCGGCCTCCGGATCCAAGTAGAAGGACATTCATAATGCCAAATAATATAAAAGAAATTACTAATTTTCTCGCTCGCAGTGATAACGGGCAACAATATGCAAAGCTACTAAAAAAATTTAAAAGAGAGAGAGACTCAAATAAAAAATGGAGATAATGATGGCTGAATGAAGAAAATAAGCCTTTTTCAGCAGGAAACTGCTATCTTTGCAGCATAAAGAAAAACAATTAGATGGCGAACAACAGAATATGCAGTCTGCTTGGCATCAGCTACCCTGTAATTCAGGCGGGAATGGTGTGGTGCAGTGGCTGGAGACTTGCCTCAACAGTGAGCAATGCCGGCGGTCTGGGTCTGATAGGAGCTGGATCGATGCATCCCGACATATTACGTGAACATATTCGCAAATGCAGGGCTGCCACCCGAAAACCATTCGGTGTAAACATCCCGCTGATGTACCCGCAGATTGAGGAGATCATGCAGATAGTGATGGAGGAGAGGGTAAAGATCATCGTCACCTCTGCAGGCAATCCAAAAACATGGACTTCAACATTAAAGGGTGAAGGAGTCATCGTTCTGCACGTGGTCTCCAGCTCCCGGTTTGCAGTCAAGGCGGAAGAAGCAGGGGTGGATGCCATCGTGGCTGAAGGGTTTGAGGCAGGTGGTCACAACGGACGCGAGGAGACCACCACATTCGCACTTATCCCGCAGGTGAGGAAGGCGATAGCACTACCGTTGATCGCTGCCGGTGGCATCGCCACGGGTGAATCGATGGCTGCAGCCTTTGCCCTGGGTGCCGAGGGGGTACAGGTGGGCACGCGCTTCGCGCTCACCACAGAAAGCTCCGCCAGCGACGCTTTCAAGCAACACTGCATCACCCTGAACGAGGGAGATACACTCTTGTCGCTGAAGAAGGTGAGTCCCACACGATTGATCAGAAATGCGTTCTTCATGCAGGTGCAGGAGCTGGAAGAGCGGGGTGCGACGGCCGAGGAACTACGTATGGTTTTGGGTCGTGGCCGTGCCAAAAGAGGGATATTTGAGGGCGATCTCACCGAAGGAGAGCTGGAGATAGGCCAGATAGCCTCACAGATCAGAGAAATCATCCCTGCCGCAGAGGTAGTGAAAGAGATGATTGAAGATTACAACCGTACAGTGAACAGACTCTCCGAAATAACATTCTGAAATCACCTCCTCCGGTTTTACCCTTCATGCGGGACCGGCAAGAGAAAACATATCGTTATGCGTAATAGTTTTATTTTTATCATTTTCTTAGCCTTCACGGGCATCCTCTCTGCACAGCAGGAGGAACAACTTTCCCTGGAACAGCTTATTCCCGGAGGGAAGCAGTACGCCAATTATTACCCCCGTATACCGGTTCAGTATCAGTGGTACGGGAACAGACTGGCTGCAATAGAGAATGATACAGTCTGGATGACAGACAATCCGGCAAGGAGTCAGAGAAAAAAAATATTCCTCACTTATAAAGAGATGGAAGAGGGGCTGGAGGAGAGTGACAACAAGATTCATAGTCTTACCTTCTCACCTGAAGGCAGTCCCCTGTTAAGGTTTCATACTTCTGGCGGTACAGGCATGTATGACCCGGAGAAGAAAGTGCATCGTGCTTTCTTCCGCTATCCCGATCACAGCAGGAATCATCTACTGTCACCTGACTACACCTGCGTGGCCTACACGAAAGAGAACAATCTCTTCATCCTTGATAAGAACGGCAAAGAGTGGCCGATCTCAGGTGAAGAAGACAAAGCTATCGTTTATGGACAGCCGGTGCACAGGAACGAGTTCGGCATCAACCGCGGCATCTTCTGGTCTCCCACAGGCAGAAAGATGGCATTCTACCGGATGGATGAGACCATGGTGAGTGATTACCCGCTGGTGGATGCATCGGCGAGGGTGGCGGAGGTGAAGAAGAGTAAATATCCGATGGCCGGCATGGAGAGTCACAGGGTGACCATCGGCATTTTCGACAGGGTGACAAAAGAGACCACCTGGCTGAAAACAGGGCAGGATAAACACTATCTCACCAATATTGCCTGGAGTCCCGATGGAGAAGCACTCTACGTGGCTGAGCTCAACAGGGAGCAGAACAGGATGCAGCTGAACAGGTATGATGCCATCACGGGAAGAATTGACAGGACGCTCTTCACAGAGAGTCATCCCAAATATGTGGAACCTGAGAATCCCGTGCTCTTCGTGAAAAAGAGGGATGACAGGTTTATCTGGCAAAGCGAGCGAAACGGTTATAATCACCTCTATCTCTATGATACTTCGGGAAGACAGCTGAAGCAGCTTACCGACGGCACCTGGGAGGTGACGGGCGTGATTGGTTTTGATGAAAAGGGTGAGAATCTCTATTTCATTGCTACACTCCCCTCTCCCATTGATCGCCATATATGCAGCGTGACACTCAGTAGCGGGAAGATTACGCAACACACCACCCTGCCGGGAATACACTCCGCGGTACTTAGTGCATCAGGGAGGCACCTTCTCGACCGCTATGCTGCGCATGACAACCCCGGCAGAACAGATTTGATTGAGACCGGCAGCGGTAAGACCACCCTCCTCTCCCAGGCGAACAATCCGTTTGAGGAATACACCATGCCCTCTGTAGAGCTGGGCTCACTGAAAGCAGCTGATGGCGTGACCGATCTCTACTACCGTATGATTAAACCGGCCGGATTCGACAAAACTAAAAGATACCCCGTGGCTGTCTATGTCTATGGCGGCCCTCACTCGCAGATGGTGAGCAACCGGTGGCGTTACGGGTCAGGTGGCTGGGAGACATATATGGCCCAAAAAGGATATATCGTCTTCGTGATGGATAACCGTGGTACAGCCTACAGAGGCATCGAGTTCGAGAATGTAACCCACCGCCAACTGGGCGTGGTGGAAGCTGAGGACCAGATGAAAGGTGTGGAGTACCTGCAGTCACTGCCCTACGTTGACAGTGAACGCATGGGTATTCATGGATGGAGCTATGGAGGGTTCATGACCATCAACATGCTGCTCCGTTATCCGGATGTGTTCAGCGTGGGTGTGGCCGGTGGGCCCGTCACCGACTGGAAATATTACGAGGTGATGTATGGCGAACGATATATGGATACCCCGCAGGAGAATCCCGATGGATATGAAGAGAGTAGCCTGCTGAACAAGGCCGATCGGCTGCAGTCACGCCTGTTGATTATCCATGGCGATGAAGACCCCACAGTGGTGCTGCAACACAGTCTGCAGTTTCTGAAAGAAAGCATAGAGGCAGGGACACATCCCGACCTCTTCCTTTATCCCGGTCATGGACATAACATGACAGGTCATGACAGGGTGCATCTACACCGCCACATCACACGTTATTTTGAGGATTTCATTCCACAGGTTGAATGACAGTAGTAAAGGCAGCGTGCTCACTGCCGGAAAAATCCTAAAATCTTATTATCTTTGCATTCACTATGCAATACAAACTGTTCCCTTCGGATCGAATTTCTTTCTTCAGCCTCAGCAGCGGCAGTTGCGGAAACTGTTACTACCTCGGCAATTCGCATTACGGCATCCTTATCGATGTAGGACTGGGTCCGCGGGTGATACGAAAAAGACTGGCAGAATACGGAATTGAGCTATCCTCCATCATGGCAATACTGATCACACATGATCACTACGACCACATCAAATCGGCAGGGTATCTGGGTGAGAGAATGCATATCCCCGTCTATGCCACACGCGAAGTTCACCGTGGCATTGCGAACTGTCCCATGATCAGTAATAACCTCAACGGATCTGCCAAATATATTGAGAAAGGTAAACCGTTTCAGATTGAGGAGTTACGTATAACACCATTCGATGTACCGCACGACAGTAATGACAATGCCGGATATTTCTTCGAGTTCGACGGACAACGGATGACGCTGGCAACAGATGTGGGGGCCATCACCGAGGAGGTGGCCTATTATATAAACAAAGCCAATCACCTGGTGATTGAGAGCAACTACGACGAGGAGATGCTCCAAAACGGACGTTATCCTATTTACCTTAAACGCAGAATCACCTCCGGAACAGGACACCTGAGCAACCGTCAGACCGCGGAGTTCATCGCCAACAATTTCACCGCCGACCTGCGAAATATCTGGCTTTGCCATCTGAGCGGTGACAACAACAACCCCGAGGTGGCCTTCAATACAATGAAGGAGCATCTATCACAAAAGGGTATTGAAGTGGGTAATCATGTAGCACTCCACGTGCTGGAAAGAAATGTGCTATCGGTTAAAACTGATTTTTGAATGAAAATTGTCTTTCTCTTCAGCGGCATCGCACCTTACATGAACGCTTTGCTGAACAGACTGGTTGAAAAGGGGGCGGAGATCATCACGGTGATCCCGGCCGGCAAGAGCAGCCAGCTGGGCAAAGGGGTAAAGGTGATTGAGGGAAGGGAGACAGTATACCGCATCATTGTAAGTGAGGAGAAAAAATCAATTACAGGAAAGCATCAATTCCCCGCGCTGCCTTCAATTATAGAGCAGGAGAAGCCCGGGATCCTTGTTGCCGGCTGGCCTTACTTTCTTCAATTCATCACTCACCGTGGCTTGCGGAAATCACTGCGCAGAAACGGCGTCAGGTTTGTGATTCGCGAGATCCCCTTCCAGGTGCCTCCCTTTGGAGAAGCAGGTACTTTCTTTAAACAATATCCGATGTATGATGAGGATATGAATCAACTGAGCAAGGGTGTACCATTTTATGTCAGGCAGTGGCTCACCATGCTGGCAAGGAGATACTGCTATTCAAGAGCTGATGGTGCACTGGCCTACTCCTCCCTGGGTGAAACCATCATGCCCACTTACGGTATCGGCAGAGACAACGTTTTTGTCACATTCAATACGGGTGACAGCGAAGCCTTGTTACGTGAGAGAGAACGTCTGCAGCAGGAGCCTCCTATCCTTCCGGCAAACAGCCACCGTATCATCCATATAGGACGTCTGGTAAAATGGAAGCGGGTTGACCTGCTGCTGGATGCTTTCGTGAAAATAGCTGATGAGTTCCCCGATGCGGAGCTGGTGATAGTGGGAGACGGTCCCGAGAGAGAGAGACTCCGGCGAAGAGCAGAGGAGCTGGGCGTGGACCAACATGTGCTTTTCACAGGTGGGGTGTACGATACAAAAACCATTGGTGCTTACCTGAACGCTTCTTCTCTCTATGTGCTTGCAGGTATGGGAGGATTATCGATCAATGATGCCATGGCTTACGGGCTGCCTGTAATCTGTTCAGTTTGTGACGGCACCGAACATGATCTGATCTCAAACAATATAAACGGCTTCATCTTCAGGGAACAGGACGCCGATGATCTGTCCGATAAGATCGCGGCATTGCTCAGGGATCCTGTACTGCGTGAAAGGATGGGAAAAGCATCACTTGAAGTGATAGAGAAAAAAATCAATCTGGAGAGTGTCAGCACTCGCTACATCGAGGCTTTTAAAAAGATAATGTCATGAACATCCTTATGATCAGCACATCCGACATCAGGGGCGGGGCAGCCATTGCTGCTTTCAGGCTGATGAATGCACTCAACGCAAACGGTGTGTCTGCACATATGCTGGTGAAAGAGAAGCTGTCAGGCAGCAGCAATGTTGTACAGACAGGTAACCGACAGAAAAACAGGTTGAATTTCCTCGCTGAAAGAGCTCGGATTTTTCTACATAACCGTCTCTCCCGCAAGAACCTTTTTACAGTCTCCATTGCCGACAGGGGTATTACCATCACTGACCATCCACTATTCAGGCAAGCCGACGTGATCCATCTCCACTGGATCAACCAGGGGATGTTATCACTGGATGAGATTGACCATATACTCTCCTCCGGCAAGAAAGTGGTCTGGACACTGCATGACATGTGGTCCTTCACCGGTATCTGTCACCATGCATGGGGTTGTGATCATTACGAAAACGGTTGTGGGAGGTGTCCCTTTCTGGGTTCAGGCTCACCGAAGGACCTGTCGGCACAACTGTTCAAAAAGAAACAACTTATCTATTCTTCAGCAGGTATCCGGTTTGTCTGTGTGAGCAGCTGGCTTGCAGATAAGGCGGTACAAAGTGCGCTCACCTCGGGACATACCATTGATGTGATTCCCAACATTATAGATACAGCTCTTTTCTCGCCCGGAGAAAATAACCGGCATCAGCACCAGCGCTGCAAAACCATTGTCATGGGTGCTGCCCGCCTGGATCATCCCATCAAAGGCTTCGACTATCTGAAAAGAGCACTGCAGTTATTGGTGGATGAGAAAAGAATAAAACCGGATTCAGTAAAACTGCTCCTCTTTGGCGGTGTTAAACACCCGGCGTCATTCTTTCAGGAGATTCCGGTGACCTATGAGTATGCGGGACAGATAGTTGACGAGAAAGAGATTGCAGACCTCTACAGGCGGGCTGATGCGGTGGTAGTGCCTTCACTCTACGAAACTTTCGGACAGACCCTCACCGAGGGAATGGGATGCGGTTGTCCGGGAATCAGCTTCGACAACAGTGGGCAGACAGATATTATCACACACAGACAAAACGGATACCTCGCCCGCTACAAAGATGCACGTGATCTGGCCGAAGGTATTTACTGGACTCTCTTTGAAGCCAACAACGACATGCTCCCGGAGAATGCACGGGAGAAAGTAGTAACCCATTACTCCGAAGAAAAAATTGCAGAAAAATATATACAGGTTTATTCAAGACAATGAAGAAACTTTCAGTCATCACCGTCACATACAACGCCGAGCCAACACTTGAACGGACGCTCATAAGTGTCCTGGAACAGTCCTACCCGCAAATAGAGCATCTGATCGTGGATGGGAAATCGAAAGATGGAACTGTGGGGCTCCTGCAACAATATGCAAATGAGAAGATGGTCTGGATCAGCGAACCTGACAAAGGTCTCTACGATGCCATGAACAAAGCTGCAGCCTTGGCCCGGGGTGATTACCTCTGTTTCCTCAATGCGGGAGACACCTTCTTCGCTGCTGACAGCGTGGAGAAGATGATGCATTTAACCAATGGTGATCATGCTCCTGATATCCTCTACGGTGAGACGGCTATCGTGGATGAGTCGGGCACCTTCCTTCATATGCGCCGCCTGAAAGCTCCTCCCGCACTCACCTGGAAAAGCTTCCGGCTGGGGATGATGGTGTGCCATCAGGCTTTCATCGTAAAGAGAGAACTGTTTGAGTCGTATGATCTTTCCTACCGTTTCTCGTCCGATTTTGATTGGTCTATCCGCATGATGAAGAAAGCAAAAACAATCCTTCACACCCACCTCATACTGATTAACTACCTACATGAGGGAATGACTACCATCAACCGGAAGGCTTCGTTGAAGGAACGCTACCAAATCATGGCAAAACATTACGGTGGTCTCTCCACCTTTCTGTACCATATCTGGTTTGTTATGCGGGCGGTTTTACGCTAGCAGGTTGGTACGTAAATAAGTTAATAGGTTAGTAAGTTCGTAGGTTGGTAGGTTGGTAGGTTGGTAGGTTTATAGATGAACGGGTTTACAGCTTATTGCTTATAGCTTACTGCTTACCGCTTGTAGCTTACAGTTAATAGCTAAAAAACAAATGAAACGAAGAAAACTAAAACTGGAAGAGCTCAACCGCCTCAGTGTGGAGGAGTTTCAGGATGCTGAGAAGATACCGCTGGTGGTGGTGCTTGACAACGTACGGAGTCAGCACAATATTGGATCGGTGTTTCGTACCTGTGACGCCTTTCGTGTGGAGGAGATCATGCTTTGCGGCATCACCGCCACCCCTCCCAATGCGGAAATACATAAGTCGGCCCTCGGAGCGGAAGATTCAGTGAAATGGCGCTACTTCGAAGAGACCCTTACAGCCGTGGGTGAACTTCATGCCAGGGGTTTCACTGTCTACGCAGTTGAACAGGCAGAGCACAGCCTCTCACCGGAGCAGCTCATGTTAGCTCGAGACCGCCGCTATGCCGTGATACTGGGACATGAGGTCCACGGTGTACAACAGACGGTGGTGGATGCTGCTGACGGATGTCTCGAGATACCGCAATATGGCACGAAGCACTCCCTCAATGTGTCAGTTACGGCGGGGATTGTAATATGGGATTTTTTCAAGGGATTGCGATAAAACAAAAGTGTGGATAGTTCCCCGGCAAGATTTACCGGGTTATATTACAAGAATCTCAAAATTAATTTCTATCATTGCATCTTACTATTTCCCTTTATACAGAATAAAAAACTGCATGATTTCAACATCTTTTTGATGAGAGAGACACCATTCACTGATTATGACCAATGAATCAACTGAAAAAGCAAAAAAAAAATGTTTTGTCAATACGGTTAAATAATTATTTCCATGGAAAAATATATCCTTTCACTTGACTCGGGGACTACCAGCAATCGCGCCATCCTCTTTGACCACTCGGGCAAAATTGTTGGATCGGCACAAAAAGAATTTGACCAGATTTTCCCACAATTGGCATGGGTTGAACACGACCCTGAACTGATATGGGATACTATGCTGCAAGTTGCCCGCAGTGTAATACAACAGCACAATGTCAATCCATCACAAATTGCGGGAATCGGAATAACCAATCAACGTGAGACCACCATTGTCTGGGATCGCGAAACTGGTGCTCCTGTTTACAATGCCATCGTCTGGCAAGATAGGCGCACAGCCGGTTTTTGCAATGAACTCAAAGAGAAAGGTCTTGAAAAAACAGTGACCGGGAAAACCGGGCTGATCATTGATGCCTATTTCTCAGCAACGAAGATCAGGTGGATCCTCGATCATGTTGAGGGTGCACAAAAGAAAGCAGATGCCGGAAAACTGCTTTTTGGGACTGTTGACAGCTGGCTGGTATGGAAACTTACAGGAGGGAAGCTCCACATTACAGATATCACGAACGCAAGCAGGACACTCCTTTTCAACATCCACACACTGCAATGGGACGAAGATCTGTTGTCACTCTTCGCCATTCCCGCTCACATGTTGCCCGAAGTAAAACCCAGCAGTCAGATATATGGCTTTACAAAGGACGACTGTTTTGGAAGTCCCATACCCCTGGCAGGGATTGCGGGCGACCAGCAAGCTGCACTCTTCGGACAAATGTGCACCGAAAAAGGGATGGTTAAAAACACCTACGGCACCGGTTGTTTTGTGGTGATGAACACGGGAGAAAAACCGGTAGCATCGAAAAACAAACTGCTCACCACCATCGGCTGGCAAATAGGCAACGAAGTGACCTATGCGCTTGAAGGCAGCATTTTTATAGGTGGTGCTGTGGTTCAATGGTTACGAGACCAGTTGGGAATCATCCGTTCCTCCTCGGAAATAGAAGCGTTGGCCAGCGAAGTAGAAAATAACGGAGGCGTTTCATTTGTGCAAGGGTTTGTCGGTTTGGGTGCTCCGCACTGGGATCAATATGCCACCGGTGCAATCATTGGTCTCACCCGTGGTACAGGGAAAGCGCATATTGCCAGGGCAGCACTCGAGGCCATTGCATTTCGCTCAATGGAAGTGATAGAAACAATGGTCTCAGATTCAGGGATCGAACTAAGTGAGCTACGCGTTGACGGCGGTGCTGCAGTGAACAACCTCTTGATGCAGATCCAGTCTGATGCGATCGAACGGAACGTTGTACGACCAAAAATCACCGAAACGACTGCACTTGGTGCGGCCTATTTCGCCGGGCTGGCCGTTGGCTACTGGAAAAATATCGACGAACTAAAAGATCAATGGCAGGTTGACCGGCAATTTACTCCCCGGGTAAAAGAATCCGGAATAGAAAAAACAATCGCCAATTGGAAAAAAGCTATTGAGCGGTCTAAAAACTGGAATAATCCGGATTGAACTACCTTGAAGAGAGGGAGAAGTCAGATGATCAGGTTTACAATACCGGTACGGAAAAGACCGGAACAGAGAGTTAATGTATGGGAAATCTCAATTATCGGTGGTGCGGCAATAGATTGGAATGTCCGGTAGCCGCTGCATGTGGATGATTAATATTATACAAATATGAGTGAATTTTTAGGAGAGTTCTTAGGTACGTTTATTTTGATTCTACTCGGTAATGGTACTGTTGCCAATGTAAATCTCAACCAAACCAAAAGCCATGGAAGTGGATGGATCGTCATCACAGCAGGCTGGGCAATGGCCGTTTTTGTCGCTGTCTTAATTACTGCAGATATCAGTGGGGCACATATCAACCCGGCTGTAACGCTGGGGTTGGCATTTAGCGGATTGTTCGAGTGGGTGAAAGTAGTTCCGTTTATTCTGGCTCAGATGCTGGGAGCAATGATGGGCGCATTCACTGTTTATCTGTTTTTCAAAGAACATTTCAGTATCACCGCCACTCCTGGTATTAAAAGGGCCTGTTTTTGCACCGATCCGGCCATCAGAAATTACCGGAACAATTTCTTTTCTGAGTTTACCGGAACATTTGTGCTTATTTTAGCTGTATTACTGATTTCACTTCCGCAATTACAATACGAATATTTAGGAGGTACCAAGGTGGGCCTGGGATCATTGGGTGCATTGCCTGTTGCACTGGTGGTCTTTTCAATTGGACTTAGCCTGGGAGGCACCACCGGATATGCCATTAACCCTGCACGTGACCTGGGACCACGAATTGTTCATGCGCTTATACCTTTTAAAAATAAAGATGATAATGATTGGAAATATTCCTGGATACCTTTTTTAGGTCCCATTGCAGGAGCAGGGATGGCAGCACTAGTTTATCTGTTCATTCACACATTTTGTGTTTGATGTAGCATACAACATTCCAACCTATCATATCTATGGATAGGCTCTCTCCAGCTTCACATGCTCACCATCGAACACAGCATAGGAAAAATAGGTGATCCAGTCGCCCAGCATGACGATATTGGAGTGAGCTGCTAAAGGCAGATCGAGCAGGATATGGCGATGACCGTAGATAAAATAATTGAGCGTGGGATCTTCTTTCAGTTTTTCTTTCGAGAAACGGATCAGATGCTCTTTCTCCTCACCCAGGTAATCCGCTATCCCTCCGTTCTCACGACTGCTGTTCGACCAGGCATGTGCAAGAGGTATCGTCCATCGCGGATGGATGGCTGAGAAACACCACCTCAGAAAGCGGCTGTGAAAGATCCGTCGCAGTAGGTGAAACGACCGGGAGTCATCTCCCAGTCCGTCGCCATGTGCAAGGAAAAACCTTTTCCCTCCCATCTCCTTTACAAATGGCTCAAAGTGCAGAATCATCCCGCACTCCCTGAAGAGGTAGTCGGTAAGCCAGATATCGTGATTACCAATGAAGAAATGCACCTCCACCCCACTGTCGGTCAACTCGGATATCTTTCCGAGGATGCGCGTAAACCCTTTGGGTACAACATACCTGTACTCATACCAGTAGTCGAAGATATCGCCCAGGAGATAGATCGCTTCAGCTTCCTGCTTCACACTGTCCAGCCAGCGGCACATCTTCCGTTCCGTCTCCACGGAGTCGGTGTGTGATGCCGAACCCAGATGGGCATCGGAGAGGAAGTAGATTTTTTTGTTCACGTTAATACTATTCTGCCAAATCTTGTCACCCCGTTCACATCATCCCCAGCTCCAATAGTGCCTCTTCACTCAGCATCGATCGGTCCCAGGGTGGTTCGAACGTGAGATTGAGATCCACCTTGTTCACCTCGGGGATGGATTCCACCTTCATTTGCACATCCATCAGGATGAAATCGGCAGCGGGACAGCTGGGTGAGGTGAAAGTCATCTCAACGGTAACGTTGTTATGCTCATCTATATCCACATCATAGATCAGTCCCAGATCGTAAATGTTCACGGGGATCTCCGGGTCATACACCGTACGGAGCATCACCACTATCTTATCTTGTAAAGCTTGTAACTCTTCATTCATAATTTCTCTCTGTTTTGTTATTAAACCGATTTAACGGCATATTGTTTACGCTGCTCAGATGATTCCTTCATCGGCGAAGCTATAGTAGCTATCGCCACAGACGATAATATGGTCGAGTAACGTGATATCCATCCACTGTGCAGCCTCTTTAAGCTTCTTCGTGATATGCGTATCCTGCGGGCTGGGACTGCAGTTTCCCGAGGGGTGGTTGTGCGCCAGGATGATACCCGAAGCATAATGGCCAAGCGCTTCACGCAGTATCAGACGGATATCTACCACAGTTCCTGAGATGCCGCCACGACTTACCTGCATTGTGGAGAGCATCTTGTTTGAGCGGTCTGTGAGCATCGCCCAGGTCTCTTCATGATTGAGATCGGAGAGTAGTGGAAAAAAATGGTCATAGCCATCACGCGACGAGGTGATTTTCTTGCGGTCGTTCACCTCGCCGGCTTTTCTTCGTCTGCCCAGTTCCAGCGCAGCGATCACCGTGACCGCCTTCGCCTCACCGATTCCCCTGAAGCCCTGTACCAGGTCGGTCACGCTCATCCTTCCCAGCCTGTTGAGGTCGTTCTCAGCCTTCTGCAGGATGCGCTTGCTCAGCTCTACAGCACTCTCTCTGTCGTTACCCGACCCGATAAGGATGGCAATCAACTCTGAGTCGGAAAGGGTAGAGACACCTTTCAGTAAGAGCTTCTCCCGGGGGCGGTCTTCCTCCGCCCATTGTTTGATGCTTAACCTGCTCATAATGCTACATTTCTGTAGTTTTCCGAGACAAATATACGAAGAATTTTCCGGCGACGAAACAGCTTCCCTCACAAAATTAATCACACCACCTCGTGCTTTGCAGCCACTTCATCCTGTGGCAGCGCCG
>JADKLW010000215.1_pt2 | contig 17659 bp, 23 predicted proteins | sample 8641881 | NCBI WGS metagenome assembly JADKLW01 (sample SAMN16272185, study PRJNA661076) | feces metagenome | isolation source: fecal sample from diarrhoea affected cattle B | host: Bos taurus | place: South Africa: Lokaleng Village, Mahikeng | collected 2019-09 | reverse complement strand
AACCTTGTGATGGTAGAAGATTCTGAGAGTCTGGAAGAACTGGTGGTGGTAGGGTATGGTACCCAGTTCAAGAAAGACATCACCGGATCGGTGGCAGTTGTGGACACCGATCAACTGCTTGCTTCAACCGGTTCATCCGCCACACAGCAGTTACAGGGGAAGACGCCGGGGGTCTACATCGGCCAGACCGGGTCGCCCGGGTCGGCCACCATGGTGCGTATCAGGGGTATAAATACGATTAACGACAACGGACCGCTGTATGTGATTGACGGGGTATCGACCCGAAATCAGAATCTGAGCAGTCTGAACCCAAATGATATTGAGAGCATGCAGGTGTTGAAAGATGCTTCATCGGCTGCTATATATGGTGCACAGGCCGCCAACGGTGTGATCCTGATCACCACGAAAAAAGGCAATCGCTCGGGACAACCAACACTCTCTTATGATGCTTATTTCGGTATGCAGAAAACAGGTAAGAGATATGACCTGCTCAACTCTGCCGATCGTCTGGCAGTGGAGTGGGAGTCGCAACAGAACTCCTTCACCCTGCGTGGTGTGGAGGGTGAAGCTGAGCACGCTCAGTTCGGTATGGGAGCTACTCCAACCATTCCCAATTACCTGACCACTACCGGTGCAGGGGGAAGACAGGATATCAATATCGGCGATTACTCATTTCCCAATAACCAGATCGTGCCTTACTCCGATACCGACTGGTGGGACGCCATTGACAGGATTGCTCCGATGCAGAACCATCAGCTGACACTGACCGGTGGTGGAGCCAAGGGCAGATACCTGATGGGACTCAACTATTTCGACCAGCAGGGAACGGTGGAATATTCCTATTATAACCGTTACCAGACCAGGCTCAATACTTCGTTTGATGTACGTTCATGGTTGCGCGTGGGCGAAAACCTACAGTACACCTGGACCAAGGATGTGGGGTTGAACAACAACACCTCTGAGAGTAACCCCTACTCATGGGTCTACCGCTCTTCACCATGGGTGCCTGTGAAAGATACCTTCGGCAACTGGGGCGGCTCCAAAATCGCCGGTACGGGAAACTGGACGAACGTGGTGGCACAGGAAGAACGCAATAAGGACAACTACTGGACCAACTCACGTATATTCGGAAATATCTGGGCTGAGCTGGATCTGATGAAAGAGCTTACTTACCGTATGAGTTACGGGTTAGATTACACGAATCACTACAGCTATTATATCAGCAAGAAGAATCCTGAGTTCTCGGAAAGCCCGGGTACAAACCATTTTCAGGAGGAGTCATCCTTCAACTTCCGCTGGGTATGGACCAACACCCTCACCTACAATAAGGTGTTTGATGATATCCATTCTGTGAATGTGGTACTCGGTACTGAAGCTATTCGCGATGGGCTGGGACGAGGTATGAACGCACGCCGCTATCATTATCTGATGGAGGATAATCCCAACACATGGGTATTACCGATGGGTGCAAATGACAATCAGCGAACCAACAATTCATGGTACAATGGTGAGTTTGCTCTGTTCGGCATGTTCGGAAGAGTGGATTATACATATGACAACAAATACCTTTTCACCGGCATCGTACGCCGCGATGGTGTATCGCGTTTTGCACAGAAACACCGTTACGGTATGTTCCCTTCTGCATCTGTGGGATGGCGTGTATCGGAAGAGGACTTTATGGAAGATACCCATAGCTGGCTTGATGATCTGAAGCTGCGTGTCGGTTACGGACACACCGGTAATGCGGAGATACCCCGTGCTACCAATTTCGCGATGCTCTTCGGTACCTCTCCTGACCGTACAAACTATGACCTTGGTGGTACCAATACCGGATCTGACCTGGGATACAGGCTTGCTACCTATGGTAATGAAGAGACCCGCTGGGAGGCGACCAAGATGACCAACATAGGTGTGGACATTACTTTCGGCGGTAACCGTTTCAACAGTACGTTGGAATTTTACAACAAGGTTACATCAGACATGCTTATAGGTGCTGCATATTCAGCCCTGGCTAATGAAGAGGTGGGCCGTCCTTACATCAACTACGGTGATATGCGTAACAGGGGCTTCGATTTCTCATTCAATTATCGTGACAAGAGGGGTGATCTTGAATGGGATCTGGGCCTGAACCTCTCAACCTATCAGAATGAGGTGCTCGGTTTATCAGATGCCGATGATTATGCGCTATGGGGCAGTGGTTACCGCCTCTCGACCAATGTGACAAGAACAACCAAGGGACGTCCAATCTCTGATTTCTTCGGATATAACGTGATTGGTTTTTATGAAAGTGAAAGTGATGTGACCAGCTCACCCATCCCTTACGGAACCAACAAGGAGAGCATTAACGAAAACCCGGGATCTTACGTGGGTAAGTTCAAGTTTGAAGATGTGAGTGGTCCGGAAGGTGTTCCCGACGGTGTCATCAACTCGTTCGACCGTACGATCATCGGCAGTCCCCATCCCGACCTGATGGCCGGATTGAATGCCTCGCTGAAGTTTAGGAATTTCGATTTCACCATGTTTTGGTACTCTACCATCGGCAATGAGCTGTTTAACAATACCAAATTCTTCACTGACTTCCCGCTGTTCGGAGGTAACCGCTCCACACGCTTCAAGGAACAGTCGTGGGAAATTGGTGCGGACAACTCCGATGCGATCCTGCCTATTCTCGATTCCAAAGACAACTGGGGAGGGGCAGTAGCTTCATCCTATTATGTGGAAGATGGTTCATTTCTTAAATTGAAGAACCTTGTGATGGGCTACACCTTCCCGAAAGCGATGCTGGAAAAAGCGACCATCTCTAACCTGCGCCTCTATATTCAGGCAGAGAACATACTCACGCTGACCAGGTACAGCGGTTTGGATCCTGAGATCACCAACATGGAGACCGGTGCCGGCAGCGGTGCTGACCTCAGAAGAGGATTGGATACCGGAGGCTGGCCTACAACCATGCGTTTCCTGTTTGGTGTAAACTTTGAATTTTAATCCATAAAAATGAGCATACAATGAAACTTACAAAGATATTTTTCTTAACATTTTTAGCAGGAGTGCTATTGAACTCCTGTGGGGAGGATTTCCTTTACAAAGCTCCCCAGGGTAGTATAGATCAGGATGCACTGACAAATGAGACTGGCGTCGATCTGCTTACTACAACTGCTTATGCAAATCTGACCGAGAACGGCTGGGGTGCTTCACCTTCCAACTGGACCTTCGGAAGCATGTATGGCGGTGATGCCAACAAGGGTTCCGATGCGAACGACCAGGCGGTGCTCAACGAGATGGAGATGTATAATCTGTTGCCTACCAACAGCTATATAAGTGATAAGTACAACTGGGTCTACAGGGGTGCTAAACGTGTCAACATCGCGTTGCAGACCATGGCTAACGTGGAGGAAATTTCAGAAACGTTCAAGAAGAAACGTAACGGAGAGCTCCATTTTCTCAGGGCTATGTTTTATTTCGAAGGTATCAGGGTGTTCGGTCCCTATCTTCCATGGGTGGATGAGACCAACACCGACAATGATCCCAAGGTGCACAACGATATAGATATCTATTCGAATGTGCTGGCTGACATTGATATCGCTATCAGCGATCTTCCTCCCACGCAGGATGCTCCCGGCAGGGCTAACCTCTGGGCTGCCAAGGCGCTGAAAGCAAAGATACTTATGCATAAAGGCGATCTGGCTGCTGCCAAGCCAATATTGAAGGATGTTATTGATAACGGTGTCACCTCCAACGGTTTGAAATATGGTCTGGAAGATGATATGAATGCCAACTTCGACAGTTATCGTGACAACGGCAAAGAGTCGATCTTCGCCATCCAGTTCTCGGCAGAGGATGACAATGCCAACTCGGGCATGTCTATTGCTTATCCCCATGGTGGTGCCGGTGCTCCCGGTGGTTGCTGCGGGTTCTTCCAACCCTCACAGGAGCTGGCCAACTCATACAAGGTGGGTGCTGACGGACTGCCCCTGCTGGATTATTCCTACAGGAATGAACCTTATGTATCGGAACGGACTGACGGAGGTACCTACATTGCCACCACCAACAAGGTGGTACCGGTAGATCCACGTATAGACCTGGCTATAGGACGTTTTGAAGTTCCTTACAAAGACTGGGGTGTACCACAGAATAACTGGGTGAGGGATGTGGCCAACGGAGGTATCTACCTGCCAAAGAAGCATGTCTACACCAAGTCGGAGCTTGATGCCGGTCTGGCCAGCGGTGGTATCCATGACGGATGGGCACCCGGCTCAGCCATCAACCTGCAGTACCTGAGCTATCGCGATATAATTCTGCTCTATGCTGAATGTCTTGCCAACGATGGTGATCTTGCCGGAGCTATGGGGCAGGTCAACCGCATTCGTACACGTGCCGGACTGGAGGTGAACATCATCATGAAAGATGGAGTGCCTGCTGCCAATTACCAGATTGCCACCTACCCGGCAAGCCATGCTGCATTCACCGATAAGGCTGTATGTATTGAAGTGGTGCGTATGGAGCGCAAGCTTGAGCTGGCGATGGAAGGTCAGCGCTGGTTTGATCTTTCCCGCTGGGGAGGGGATTATATGAGTAAGAAACTGGGTGAATATGTCAATTTTGAAGGGAATTTCCTTGCCAAGTTTGCCGTGGCTACTGTACTGAATTCTGCCAAGACCATGTTCCCTCTTCCCGAAGGCCAGATCCAGACCATGGGTAACGATGAGAACGGCAGCCCCTATCTGGTACAGCCTGCTCCATGGAAATAATAGTGCGTAATTAGTATGAGTATGTCAAAAGCAAGCATCCTTTCAATCTTCCTCTCACTGTTATGGCTAAACGCCTGCAACCACGATCCTGATTTGGGGAAGTTCACCTATACATATAGTATGGAGAGCATCAATAATTTCAGGGTTGATTTTCAGCTCAATCCTGATTCCACCTGGCAGATTGGTCGCTATAACTTCTTCTTTGACCGTTTTGATGATAAGCAGGCACCGCAGTTGTTGAATGGCAAGCTGACAGAAGAGGAGTATAATCGGTTCAGCAAGCTGATCAGTGATAGTAGGCTTGGTGAGATGGGTGACTCTTATGGTTTTGATAAGGAGGAAGTTATCGGTAATGACATTGTCATTATGCTTTCTCTTATCCGGGGTGATGAGAGCAAATTTGTCTCAATCAGGGAAGATAGTGAAGAACAGTTCACGAAAGGTTTTCGTGCACTGATCAGTTTCACGGGTCAATTCCTCGATGAAAAGCTGGCAGATGAGTGAGCGGATGTTTTAAAGTGACAGATAACTTGTAAAAGCAACAGGCAGCTAAACTCACGTTCGGCTGCCTGTTCATCGTTTAAATATAAAAAAGAAAAAAGTTATTTTAAAAAAGTTCTAGTTTAAAGCAATAAGCAATAAGTTTTCAGTTTCAAGCGATCAGCACTATTCTTCCTCAATCTCTTCTATTGGTGTCGGTTCCTCTTTCAATGCTCCGGAGAGTTTTGCCATATTTTGGAAATCGATTATACCCGATACGGTGATGAGTGTGAACTTGCTGTTTTCCTCGAGAGAGAGCATTATCAGGTCGGATGTCTCTTCATCCCCCTGTTTCATCCATACCGATATTTTGGACTCTTTCTCGTTTACCGAGACCACCTCCTCATAATCACCGTACAGCTCCTTTATCATCTCATTGGCTTTTTTAAAGTAAAACCGTGAATCTCTTTTGTTTTCACTGCTAACGATGCTGATGCTATTCAGTTCCCTGAAGGTCTTCCCAAGCTCATTATCTCCCGTATTCTCTGCCATCTTCTCGAGCATCGTCTTTCCAATATTCACATTGTTCAGAGGACGGTTCTCCTCGGCATAGCGCTCCATGAACTGTGTCACAAAATCATTGGCGAAGAGCGAGGCCGACAGAGTGAGAATAAAGCAGAGCAATATCATTTTCCTCATATATTTTCCTCCTTGTTTATCGTGAAGCTGTTTACATTCAGGCTGTCTTCAGCAGTGATGTTGCTGAGAGAGTCGAGGGTTGTCCAGTCTATATTAAAATTATCGATGCTGCGGATGGTCTCCATGGATGCCTCCTCGCTCATCTGAAGTGCATCGGAGAGCTTCTCGAGTGCATAGGTGGCCTGCTGCATGGCGTTATTGGTATTGTCGGTGGTCTCGGAATAATAGGGCTTGTTCTGCTGACGTGTGATGAAGAAGAAGCTGATGGCCAGTCCACCGATCAGCAGAAGAGAGGCTGCGATGCGGAAAATTGGTGCGAAGATACGGATGGTGACATACTTCCGGGTATCTGCAGCCTTCATCGAATCTTTCAGTCGCTTGTTGAAACCGTCGCTCAGCTTTACCTCCTGCTCATCACCGATGTAAGTAAAGAGGGGGAGATATTGTCTGAACTCTTCTGGCAGGTCGGTCTGTGAGAAGTAATCGCGCAACTCCTTTTCCTCCCGGACCGTTGTCTCACAGTTCCAGTATCGTTCGATTAATATATGTATATTCTCTTTATTCATTGTGTATGTCTGGAAAACAATTTGTTTTTACCAAATCGTAAAAGGCCCATCTTTTCATTGTGATGGGGTGACCCTCATCTCTGTTTATAGTCTGCCGCGAGGGTCAGTAACCTGATAGCAGCTCTTTCAATTTCTTTCGTGCCCTGAAGAGTGAGACCTTCACCAGCTCTTCACTGATACCTAGAGTTTCAGCAATCTGCCTGTAGCTCATCTCTTCCACTTCACGTAGCCGGAAGACCATCTGTTGATTTTCGGAAAGCTCACCTATGCAATTGTCTATCAAAGTGTGCTGCTCCTTTCGTATCAGCTCCTGGTAGGGTGAGTGATTGTCCACAAAATAACGCTGCTCCTCAAGCTGTTCCGGCAGATCTGTCTTACGTACCGCCAGTGATGCCAATCTGTCGAGCGACATATTTTTAATCGCCCTGTAGCAGTAAGCCTCCAGATTTTCAATACCGTCCCATTCCTCTCTTTTGCTCCATAACTTCAGAAGCAGGTCCTGCAGGATGTCTTCCGCTTCGGCCCGGTCTCTCACGATGCCATAGGCCAGCCGGAAGAGTTTCTCTTTTATCGGCAGGATGATAGTGTGAAAAGAATCGGTACTCATTATATGATGACGGTCATGTGGCTGAAAAGTTACACTGCCATGCAAAAATAATTAAAATATTTGGGTTTCAGTGATAAGCGGTAAGCTATAAGCTATAAGCAGTAAGTAAGCTATAAGTGGTAAGCAATAAGCAGTAAGCGGTAAGACCTAAGCCACTAGCTTTCAGTCCCGAGAACCTGCCAGCCTCCCAACCAACCTAATAACTTAATAACCAACCAACCTAATAACTTAATAACCTACCAACCTACCAACCTAATAACCTATTAACCTATTAACCTATTAACCTATTAACCTAATAACCTACCAACCTAATAACCTACCAACCTAATAACCTAATAACCTACCAACCTAATAACCCAATAACCTGAAAACCTTTTAAACGTTATAGACTGCAAACTGAAAAACGTTGAAACCTTTTGAAAAAAAGATGTCAAACTCTTGCATATCTTGTTGATTATTTGTAATTTTGTGCCGTTTTTCACACCAAGTAGAAGGTTATTTAATGATAATCAGAGAATTATTCTATGCCCGTAGTGTGTAAAACAGCGAAACAGCACTTATTTAAAAAAATAGAAATACGTAATAAAAGAAGCAGAAAATGCCTACAATTCAACAATTAGTTAGAAAAGGTCGTACCACCCTTACGGATAAAAGCAAATCGCCTGCGCTGGATTCTTGTCCGCAACGTCGCGGTGTTTGTGTGAGAGTGTACACTACTACACCAAAGAAACCTAACTCAGCAATGAGAAAGGTTGCCCGTGTACGTTTGACAAACTCGAAGGAAGTGAACGCTTACATCCCGGGTGAAGGACACAACTTGCAGGAACACTCCATCGTACTTGTGCGTGGTGGTCGTGTGAAGGATCTTCCGGGTGTACGTTATCACATTGTGCGTGGTACCCTGGATACTTCCGGTGTTGCCGGTCGTACTCAGAGACGTTCCAAGTATGGGGCAAAACGTCCTAAACCGGGAGCTAAGCCAGCGGCGAAAAAGTAATTACCGACCGTCGCGCTAAAAGAAGTATAATTTAAAAATGTAGAATCGCTGTTGAAATTTTTGGATACGCTACTTATTACAGGTTGAGTAAATGAATTCAGAGGAGTTCGTTGAAGACAGATAAATTGCAACCAAACAACGCATAATTTTTTAAACAATGAGAAAAAGTAAACCGAAGAAAAGACAGATCCTCCCGGATCCTGTCTATGGTGATATAAGGGTAACAAAGTTTGTTAACCACCTTATGTATGACGGTAAAAAAAGTATCTCCTACGATATCTTCTATACTGCATTGGAGACTGTAAAGGCTAAACTGCCTAACGAAGAGAAGTCGGCTCTCGAGATTTGGAAAGCGGCCCTCGACAATATAACCCCTCAAGTGGAAGTGAAATCACGCCGTGTAGGCGGAGCAACATTCCAGGTTCCCACAGAAATCAGACCTGATAGAAAAGAATCTGTTTCAATGAAAAACCTCATCCTTTACGCACGTAAAAGAGGAGGCAAGACCATGGCCGACAAGCTGGCCGGTGAGATCGTTGATGCATTCAACAATCAGGGCGGTTCTTACAAGCGGAAAGAGGATATGCACAGGATGGCAGAGGCAAACCGTGCTTTTGCTCACTTTAGATTTTAACAAAGATAGAAGGTAAAAAAGATGGCTAAGGGTTCAAAAGAAGCATTAAAATTCACTCGTAATATTGGTATCATGGCGCACATTGATGCCGGCAAGACCACCACGTCGGAGCGTATTCTGTTCTACACAGGGTTGACGCACAAGATTGGCGAGGTGCATGACGGTGCAGCCACCATGGACTGGATGGCACAGGAGCAGGAACGTGGGATCACGATCACCTCTGCGGCTACCACAACGAGCTGGAAATATGATGACCAGACATATAAGATAAATTTGATCGACACCCCGGGACACGTGGATTTCACGGTGGAGGTAGAACGTTCGCTGCGCGTGCTGGATGGTGCCGTAGCTACATTCTGCGCTGTTGGAGGTGTTGAACCACAGTCGGAGACCGTATGGCGTCAGGCTGATAAATACAAAGTTCCCCGTGTAGGTTACATCAACAAGATGGACCGTTCGGGAGCGAACTTCTTTGATGTAGTACGTCAGGTAAAGGAGATGCTGGGTTCAAACGCATGTCCCATACAGATACCTATCGGTGCAGAGGAGACATTTAAGGGTGTGATTGACCTGGTGACGATGAAAGCGCTTTACTGGCATGATGAATCCATGGGTGCTGACTACGACGTGATGGATATACCTGCCGATTTGCTGGAAGAAGCAAAAGAGTGGCGTGAGAAGATGCTTGAAACAATCGCCGAGTGCGATGATGCATTGATGGAGAAATTCTTCGATGCTCCTGAGACGATCACCGAAGAGGAGATCAGAGTAGCCATCAGGAAAGGCACCTTGTCGATGCAGATCAATCCGATGATTTGTGGTTCCTCATTCAAGAACAAAGGGGTACAGACACTGCTTGATGCGGTTTGTGCCTACCTGCCCGCCCCGATTGATACAGAAGCGATCACAGGTATTTCACCTGATGATTCGGACAAAGAGCTGGTACGCCATCCCGATCCGAACGAGCCTATGAGTGCGCTGGCATTCAAGATTGCCACCGACCCGTTTGTGGGACGTCTCTGTTTCTTCCGTGTTTACTCGGGAGAGATTGAAGCCGGATCCTATGTATACAACCCCCGTTCGGGTAAGAAAGAACGTATTTCACGTCTGTTCCAGATGCACTCCAACAAGCAAAACCCGAAAGAGTTTATCGGTACGGGCGATATCGGTGCAGGTGTAGGATTCAAAGATATCCGCACCGGTGATACCCTCTGTGATGAGAAGCACCCGATCATTCTGGAAGCGATTGACTTCCCCGATCCGGTGATTGGTATCGCAGTAGAGCCAAAAACACAGAAAGACCTTGATAAGTTATCTATAGGTTTGGCGAAGCTCTCGGAAGAAGATCCTACCTTCACCGTGAAGACTGATGAAGATACAGGTCAGACAGTGATCTCCGGTATGGGTGAGCTTCACCTCGAGATCATCATCGACCGTCTGAAACGTGAGTTCAAGGTGGAGGCCAACCAGGGTCGTCCGCAGGTTTCTTACAAGGAGGCCATCACACAGCCGGTTGAGTTGCGTGAGACCTACAAGAAACAGACCGGTGGTCGTGGTAAGTTCGCCGATATGATCGTACGTGTGGAACCTGCCGACAGCGATTTCGAAGGAGATTTGCAGTTCGTGGACGAGGTGAAGGGTGGTAATATTCCAAAAGAATTCATCCCCTCCATTCAGAAAGGATTCCATCGCGCCATGAAGAATGGTGTGCTTGCAGGTTATGCACTCGACACGTTGAAGGTGACCGTACTGGATGGTTCCTTTCACGCGGTTGACTCTGACCAGTTATCGTTTGAGGTTTGCGCCATGCAGGCATTCAAGCATGCATCTGAGAAAGCGGGTCCCGTATTGCTGGAGCCGATCATGAAGGTAGAGGTGGTAACACCCGAAGAAAACATGGGTGATGTGATTTCTGACCTGAACAAACGTCGCGGTCAGGTGGAAGGAATGGAGTCGAACCGTTCGGGAGCACGTGTGGTGAAAGCCAAGACGCCGCTGTCGGAGATGTTCGGTTATGTGACAACATTGCGTACCATCACCTCGGGACGTGCCACATCGACCATGTCGTTCTCCCACTTCGAGGAGGTATCCGCATCTATTGCAAAACAGGTATTGACGGATGTGAAAGGCCGTGTAGATTTGATCAAATAATAGAATAAATATATGAGCCAAAAAATCAGAATTAAACTGAAGTCTTACGATTATAGCCTGGTTGATAAATCGGCCGAAAAAATCGTGAAAACCGTAAAAGCTACGGGTGCAGTGGTGAGTGGTCCTATCCCGTTGCCCACGCACAAACGCATCTTTACCGTGAACCGTTCTACATTCGTGAACAAGAAATCACGTGAACAGTTCGAGTTGGCCTCTTTCAAGCGCCTTATCGATATCTACAGCTCGACAGCCAAGACCGTGGATGCGTTGATGAAGCTTGAGCTGCCCAGCGGTGTGGAAGTGGAGATTAAAGTGTGATAGAAGTGATCAGCGATCAGCACTCAGCTTTCAGCTATTAGGCTAAAAAGCTGATAACTGATTACTGATAACTGATAGCTATATAAATAATTAAAAAACAGAGAAATGCCAGGATTATTAGGAAAAAAAATCGGAATGACATCCGTTTTCAGTGCCGAGGGAAAGAATGTTCCATGCACTGTTATCGAAGTTGGTCCTTGCGTGGTTACTCAGGTGAAGACTGTCGACAATGACGGTTATGATGCTATTCAGCTCGGGTTTGTAGACAAGAAAGACAAACATACCACGAACCCTGAAAAAGGTCACTTCAACAAAGCAGGAGTAAGCCCCAAGAGACACTTGGCCGAGTTCAAAGGATTTGGAAACGACTATACGTTGGGTTCAGAGATCACTGTTGACCTTTTCAATGATACCCTATACGTAGACGTGATAGGCACATCGAAAGGAAAAGGATTCCAGGGCGTGGTGAAACGTCATGGTTTCGCCGGTGTAGGACAGGCCACTCACGGTCAGCACAACAGGTTGCGTGCACCGGGTTCTATCGGAGCCGCCTCCTATCCCGCCAAGGTGTTCAAGGGAACACGTATGGGCGGTCAGATGGGTAACGCGCAGGTAACAGTTCAAAACCTGCAGGTTGTTAAGGTTATTCCAGAGAACAACCTTTTATTGTTAAAAGGTTCCGTTCCGGGAGCGAAAGGTTCAATCGTATTAATTGAAAAGTAAAATGGAATTAAGTATTTATAATATCAAAGGAGAGGTAACAGATAAAAAGGTGACGCTCGACGATTCCATTTTCGGAATTGAACCTAACGAACATGTTATCTGGCTGGATGTAAAGCAATACATGGCCAACCAGCGTCAGGGTACGCATAAATCGAAGGAGAGAAGCGAACTTTCCGGTAGCACACGCAAGCTGATCCGTCAGAAGGGTAGTGGTGGTGCCCGCCGTGGTGATATCAAATCACCACTTCTGGTAGGTGGTGCCCGTGCATTCGGTCCCCGGCCAAGAGACTACAGCTTCAAAGTGAACAAGAAGGTGAAGCAGCTGGCACGTAAATCGGCCTTCTCATTGAAGGCGCAGAACAATGCCATCATCGTGGTGGAAGATTTCGAGTTTGATGCACCAAAAACGCAGCGCTTTATCGAGTTGACAAAAAATCTGCAACTCGCTGATAAAAAGCTACTTTTCGTTTTGCCGAATCAAAATAAAAACGTATATTTGTCGGCCCGAAATTTAGGAAAAGTAAGTGTTATAACAGCTTCAGACATAAACACATACAAGATTATGAATTGTGCAAGTCTGGTGATGACCGAGTCATCGCTTGCTGTGATTGATAACCTTTTAAAAGCATAAGGAGAGACAAGATGAGTGTAATAGTAAAACCCATATTCACAGAAAAGCAAACCGCTTTAACGGACAAGTATGACAACCGTTTCGGTTTCATTGTGAAGCCTTCTGCCAATAAGGTTGATATAAAGAACGCCGTAGAAGCGCTTTACAACGTACATGTGGAAAGTGTGAACACGATGAAGTATGATGGTAAGGTGAAAAGTCGCTATTCCAAATCGGGTGTGATTTTCGGGAAAACATCAGCATACAAGAAAGCAATTGTAACCTTGAAGAAAGGTGAAACAATCGATCTATTTAGCAATATTTAAAAGAAATGGCAATACGTAAATTTAAGCCCACAACACCGGGGCAAAGACACAAGATTATCGGTTCATTTGAAACAATCACTGCAAGTGTACCGGAGAAATCTCTTGTTGTAGGTAAGAGTGCGACGGGTGGCCGTAACCACCATGGAAAGATGACCATGGGTTATCTTGGTGGCGGACACAAAAGACGTTACAGGATTATCGATTTCAAGAGAACGAAAGATGGTATCCCCGCCGTTGTGAAAAGTATAGAATATGATCCTAACCGTTCGGCACGTATCGCATTGCTGTACTACGCCGATGGTGTGAAGACCTATATTGTTGCTCCCAACGGACTTGAGGTGGGAACCACAGTGATGTCGGGGCCTGATGCTGCCCCTGAAATTGGAAATGCGTTGCCCTTGTCGGCGATACCCATTGGTACAGTGGTTCATAATATTGAACTGCGTCCCGGACAAGGAGCAAAAATGGCACGCTCAGCCGGAACATTCGCACAGTTGGTATCCCGTGAGGATATGTATGCGATTTTAAAGATGCCTTCCGGTGAAATTCGTAAGATTCTGTCGGCATGTAAAGCTACGATCGGTAGTGTTGGTAATTCGGACCACGCGCTGGAAAAATCAGGTAAAGCCGGACGTTCACGTTGGCTCGGACGTCGTCCACATAACCGCGGGGTTGTTAAGAACCCGGTGGATCACCCGATGGGTGGTGGTGAAGGACGTGCTTCGGGAGGTCATCCAAGATCGCCGAAGGGCTTATACTCTAAGGGCTTGAAAACAAGGGCCCGTAAGAAACATTCTTCAAAGTACATTGTAGAAAGAAGAAAAAAGAAGTAACCTGATTAATTTTTACAAACTATGAGCAGATCATTAAAAAAAGGTCCATATATCAATCTCAAATTGGAGCAGAAGGTGAACACCATGAATGAAAGCGGCAAGAAAGTCGTTGTCAAAACATGGGCACGTGCTTCCATGATTTCACCTGATTTTGTTGGACATACCATCGCTGTACACAACGGGAACAAGTTTATCCCGGTATACGTGACAGAAAACATGGTTGGACACAAGCTGGGCGAATTTGCTGTTACCCGTACCTTCCGCGGACACGCAGGTAACAGGAAGAGATAAGATCAGGGCGCTTAACGAATAAGAAAAACAGAAAAAGACATGAGTGCTAGAAAAAGAATATCAGCCGAACAAAGAAAAGAAAGCCGCAAAGAGGTTTCTTTAGCCGTGTTGAAGAACGTTCCCACTTCGCCCCGTAAAATGCGCTACGTTGCAGATTTGGTGCGCGGTATGGAAGTGTTCAAAGCATTGGGCGTGTTAAAGTTTTCCAACAAGGAGGCATCGAGAAGGGTAGAGAAGTTATTGCTTTCAGCCATTGCCAACTGGGAACAGAAGAATGAACGCAAAGCCGAAACCGGTGAGCTCTATATCAAAACTATCTCCGTGGATGGAGGAACAATGTTGAAAAGACTCCGTACTGCTCCCCAGGGACGCGGATACAGGATACGTAAACGTTCAAACCACGTGACCATTGTGGTAGATACATTGAACAAAGAACAAGAACAAAATTAAGAAGATGGGACAAAAAGTAAATCCGATAGCAAATCGTTTAGGAATCATCAAAGGATGGGATTCTAACTGGTACGGCGGAAATAATTATGGTGAGACGCTGCTCGAAGACAGTAAGATCCGTTCCTATTTGAATGCCCGTCTTGCCAAAGCAAGTGTATCACGTATTGTCATTGAGAGAACGTTGAAGCTGGTAACAATCACAATTTGTACCGCCCGCCCCGGCATCATCATTGGTAAAGGAGGTCAGGAAGTGGACAAGTTGAAGGAGGAGCTGATGAAGATCACCGACAAGGACATTCAGATCAATATATTTGAGATCAAGAAGCCTGAGCTGGACGCAGTGATTGTGGCCAACAACGTGGCCCGCCAGATTGAAGGTAAGATTGCTTATCGTCGTGCCGTGAAGATGGCTATCGCCGCCACCATGAGAATGGGTGCCGAGGGTGTGAAGATTCAGGTATCGGGGCGTCTGAACGGGGCTGAGATGGCCCGTTCGGAGATGTACAAAGAGGGTAGAACACCGCTGCACACCTTCCGTGCCGACATCGATTATGCCCTGGCAGAAGCACTTACGAAAGTGGGTCTGATAGGTGTAAAAGTGTGGATCTGCCGTGGTGAGTTCTATGGTAAGAAAGATCTCGCACCTTCGTTCGCTACATCCAAAGATAACCGTGGAGGAAACCGTGGAGGCGGTGATCGTCCTGATGGCGGCAGAGGTGGCAGACGCAACAAAAGAAACAACAAAAACGCTTAATTGAAGAAGATATGTTACAACCAAAGAAAACAAGATTCAGAAGACAGCAGAAAGGACGCATGAAAGGCAATGCCGGACGTGGTACTGAGCTGTCATTTGGCTCTTTTGGGATAAAATCATTGCAGTCTAAATGGATCACCGGACGACAGATTGAGGCTGCCCGTATCGCGGTAACGCGTTACATGCAACGTCAGGGACAGGTTTGGGTACGTATTTTTCCCGATAAGCCTATCACCAAGAAGCCGGCTGAAGTGCGTATGGGTAAGGGTAAAGGTAATCCGGAAGGATTCGTTGCGCCCATCACACCGGGAAGGATCATTTTTGAGATTGAGGGTGTATCCTATGAGGTAGCAAAAGAGGCTTTGCGTTTAGCGGCTCAGAAGTTGCCGGTTACCACCAAGTTCGTGGTAAGGAATGATTATGATTATGGTCAAAAAGCGTAAAGCGATATGAAGAAGCAAGAAGAAATTAAAGAACTGTCCGTAAAGGATCTCAGTGAGAGACTGGATGCAGAAGTGATCGCATTGAACCAATTGCGCATCAATCACACCATCACCCCGCTCGACGATTCCGGCTCCATCAAGGAGAAACGCAGAAACATAGCCCGCCTCCATACGGAATTGCGTGCAAGAGAATTGAAAAATATTCAATAACATAGAGAATGGAAACGAGAAATTTAAGGAAAGAAAGAATCGGGGTCGTTTTCAGTAACAAAATGGATAAAACCATCACTGTTGCTGTAAAATGGAAAGAGAAACACCCTATATATGGGAAGTTCGTTAGTAAAACGAAGAAATTTCACGCACATGATGAGAAGAACGACTGTAACATTGGTGATACAGTGCGTATAATGGAAACACGTCCCTTGAGTAAATTGAAGAGATGGAGAGTGATTGAAGTAATGGAAAGGGCCAAGTAAGATGATACAACAAGAATCAAGATTAACAGTTACCGACAACAGCGGTGCAAAGGAAGTACTTTGTATTCGTGTGCTGGGAGGTACAAGAAGACGCTATGCGTCTGTAGGGGATGTTATCGTTGTTACTGTAAAGAGCGCAATCCCATCGAGTGATATTAAGAAAGGTTCAGTAACGAAAGCAATCATCGTGCGTACGAAGAAAGAACTTCGCCGTGCCGACGGTTCCTACATACGCTTCGACGACAATGCCTGCGTGCTGTTGAACAGTGCCGGTGAGTTGAGAGGAAGCCGTATCTTCGGACCTGTTGCCCGTGAACTTCGCGCTACCAACATGAAGATTGTATCATTAGCACCTGAAGTTTTATAATCTATTAATCAATCACAGGCAATGACAAAATTACATATTAAAAAAGGAGATACGGTTTACGTTAATTCCGGTGTAGACAAAGGAAAGACCGGCCGCGTACTGGAGATTCTTGTAAGCAAGAATCGAGCAGTGATCGAAGGAGTGAACATCGTATCGAAGCATTCCAAACCCAATGCGCAGAATCCTAACGGAGGCATTGAGAAGAAAGAGGCCTCAGTGCATCTTTCCAATCTGAATCCGGTAGATCCCAAGACAGGTAAACCTACCCGCGTTGGAAGGAAAGAGAACAGTAAAGGCAAATTAGTACGTTACGCTAAAAAATCTGGGGAGGAAATTAAATGAGTACGACAACATACGAAGTGACTTTAAAAAAGGATTACAACGAGCGTATCGTTCCTGCCCTGATGAAAGAGTTCAACTATACGTCGGTAATGCAGGCTCCCCGCCTGGAGAAGATAGTGATCAACCAGGGGTTGGGAATTGCTGTAGCCGACAAGAAGATCATCGAGACTGCGATCAACGAGATGACAACCATCACAGGTCAGAAAGCAGTGGCAACCTATTCGAAAAAGGATATTTCCAATTTCAAGTTGCGTAAAAAAATGCCTATCGGTGTGCGTGTAACCCTGCGTCAGGATAAGATGTATGAGTTCCTTGAAAGATTGGTACGTGTGGCTCTGCCCCGTATACGTGACTTCAAGGGGATCGAGAGCAAACTGGACGGAAGAGGAAATTACACCTTAGGGATCAATGAGCAGATCATCTTCCCCGAGATCAACATCGAGAACATCACCCGTTTACTGGGGATGAACATCACCCTGGTTACGACAGCGTCAACCGATGAAGAAGGCTATGCCCTTCTGCGCAGTTTCGGATTACCGTTCAAAACAGAATCAAAAAATCAGTAAATAATGGCAAAAGAATCAATGAAAGCCCGTGAGGTGAAGAGAGCGAAGATGGTTGCCCAGTATGCCGAGAAAAGAGCCAAATACCTGGCTGAAGGCAATTACGAAGCACTTCAATCAATCCCTAAAAATGCCTCTCCGGTACGCTTGCACAATCGTTGTAGTATCACCGGCCGTCCCAAAGGATATATGCGTCAGTTTGGCCTTTCACGTATTCAGTTTCGTGAAATGGCATCGAACGGGCTGATCCCGGGTATCAAGAAAGCAAGCTGGTAAAATAG
>JADKLW010000432.1_pt1 | contig 17726 bp, 9 predicted proteins | sample 8641881 | NCBI WGS metagenome assembly JADKLW01 (sample SAMN16272185, study PRJNA661076) | feces metagenome | isolation source: fecal sample from diarrhoea affected cattle B | host: Bos taurus | place: South Africa: Lokaleng Village, Mahikeng | collected 2019-09 | reverse complement strand
ACACTTGCCAATGTAATGGGAATGCCTATTAAAATTGCCACTGCCGAACAATGTTGTGCATTAGGTGCAGCTATGTTTGCAGCGGTTGCGGCAAAAGTTCATGAAAACATATTTGTTGCTCAAGACAATATGGGACAAGGATTTAGTAATACGTATTATTCCGATAAGGATACACATGCAGTTTATATGAAATTGTATACGGAATATAAGAAATTAATCAAACTTTCAGAAAATCACAATTAAATAATATAAAGCTTATGAAAAGTATAATGAAAAAGAAAAATTGCTTAAATGCAGACTTCAAAGTAAATATTGATAAAACTTATCTAAAAACGTAATGTCAAACATAATTTAATTAAAAGGTATGCAAGAAAAAATGGATCTTTATCGATTTCGAGTACAAAGGAATAATAAGTTCCTGAGATATATGGGAATATATGTCTTAGTGGCATTATTTTTCACCTTTCAATCGATGGCAAAAAATCCGGACAATTTAAGTCATCCGGGAATTGCCGAAACGGAGATGAACCCTGAACAAAACAGAAAAACAATACACGGAACAATTGTGGATAATCAGGGTGAAGCCATTATTGGAGCGAATATTGTTGAAAAAGGAACGACAAACGGAACCGTTTCCGATTTCGATGGGAACTTCTCATTAACAGTGTCCTCCGATGCGACAATTGTGATAACGTACATTAGCTTTCTCTCGCAGGAAGTAAGTGTTGCAGGTAGAAATAATTTTAATATCACGCTACAAGAAGACAATACTCAATTACAGGAAGTGGTTGTTACGGCTTTTGCTACGCAGAAAAAAGTGAATGTTACCGGGGCAATTTCTACGGTTGCCGGACGCGAAATAACCGCAATGCCCGTTGCAAATATTACCAATGCACTTATCGGAAACACTCCGGGAGTAAGTGGTTTGCAAACTACGGGAGAGGCCGGACGAAATCAAACCAATATTCGTATTCGTGGAGTTTCCACGTATGGAAACTCCACGCCGTTAATTGTGATAGATGGTGTTGAGCAAGCCGCAGAGCAAGCATTTGCGGAGTTAAATGCTATTGACCCGAATGAAATTTTAGGCATCAGTGTATTGAAAGATGCTTCGTCTACCGCAGTTTATGGTATTAGAGCAGCTAACGGAGTTATTATTGTAACAACAAAAAGAGGACAAACCGGAAAACCGGTTATTAACTTCTCCGCTAATTACGGCCTCACACAAGCAAGTATGTTACAAAAAGGCTTGTCTTCTTACGACTGGGCATATATGCGTAATGAGGCAATAAGGCATGATCAGGCAAGTTATGCGGGAACAGACGGGCTTTCGGGATTTATATTTAGTGATGATGATCTTTGGAAATTTCAAAACAACAGAGATTACACTCCTGACGAAGTTGCTGCCATGACAAATTTAACCGATGCTGAAAAAGCCCAATTAAATACGAGTCCCGCATTATATTATGCAAGTAATGATGTTTATAAGCAATTGTTTGGCAAATATGGCCCTCAGTCTCAATTAAACCTAAATATTTCAGGTGGAACTGAGCGTGTAAAATATTTTGCTTCTTTTGGTTACTTTAATCAGGAAAGTATTACCAACACAATAAAATATTATGATGCAAATACCAAATCAAATTTTCAGCGTTACAATTTCAGATCGAATTTTGATATTGATGTAATAAAAAACTTAACTATCTCGTTGAATCTTGCAGGCCAATTTGGGCAAATGCAAGGGCCGGGAACGGCATCCGATCCGTATGGTTTGAATGGACGTTATTTTACTTTCATGCAACTTGTAATGGAGGGCAATCCAATTCAAACCATGGGGTTCGTTGATGGAAAGCTTATTCAATCTTTTGCAGGCGAAAGGGGTTCATTGCAAAACCCTTTAAGTGCTGTTATCGGGGATTCAAAAGGAGGTCAGAATACAACATACCATTTTCTCAGAAGCGGCTCAGGTCATGTTTATAACACGCTGTTAGATAATACGGTAAAGTTTTTGTACAAAATGCCGTATTTGACTGAGGGATTAAGCTTACGAGGAACTTTAAATTATCAGGATAACTATAATAAATATGTTTCCATTAATCCATCGCTCCCTGTTTATACAGTTCAAAGGAATTTAGAAAATCCCAATATTTTAGAATTTTTTGGTGGCGCTACAGGTGGAGACTCTTTCAACTCCCGTGGTTATTCCAACTGGAATAAACTCTATTTAGATGCTGGAATAAACTATGCTAACAGTTTTGGGAATCATAATATTTTAGCATTATTACTTGGAAAAGCATCTAAGTACACTATGCCAAACGACGTAAACAATACTCCATCAGGTATTATGGGGCTTGTTGGGCGATTAACATATAATTTTGCCGATAGATATATGGCCGAGTTCAATATGGGTTACAACGGTACCGAGCAATTTGCCGAAGGTCGCCGATTTGGGTTTTTTCCTGCCTTCTCTGCAGGTTGGGTTCCTACACTTGAACCATTTTATCCGGTAAACGATTTTTTGACGTTTCTTAAGTTCAGAGGTTCTTATGGAGAAGTAGGTAATGACTTGCTGGGATCAACCGGCCGTCGGTATCTTTATTTGCCAAATACTTATAACCTTAATGTTGGAGGATATTACTTAGGAACTTCCGATGGAACTTCGCCCAACCCCTACTACTCTGGAATAAACGAAGGTGCAATTGGAAACCCCAATATTACCTGGGAAAAAGCAAAAAAGAGTGATATTGGGTTTGAATCAATGTTTTTTAGAAACCGATTAATGATTAACTACGATTGGTTCTTTGAAACCAGAAGCAACATTTTGACCACGCTGGGTATTATCCCTGCCATTTATGGAGTATCTTCCGGATCGGTTCCTCCAGCAAATGTGGGGCAAACAGAAAATAAAGGATATGAAGTTGTTGTTGGTTGGAACGATCGCATTAGTGATTTCTCGTATAATATTGAAGCGCATGTTAGTTACGCAAAAAATAAAATTATCTACAGAGCGGAAGCACCCAATCCTTACGATTGGATGAATGAAACAGGAAAAAGTATAGGTCAACGTTTTGGTTTGAAGAGTGATGGTTTTTATAACACACAGGAAGAATTGAATAATCGTCCGTTTAATACTTTTACCGGAAATAAAGCTACTTTAGGTGATATCCGTTACAAGGATCTTAATGGCGACGGGCTAATAGACAATAAGGATTTTGCTCCTATTGGATATCCAAATTATGCATTATATCATCTTGGATTAAAATTAGGTGTTGGCTATAAGGGTTTCGAGGCAAGAGTGTTATTCAATGGCTCCAAAAATGGTTCCTATTATTTATCATCAGGTTTTACTATCCCCTACATACTTAGTGGAGGCAATGCTTGGCAATGGATGTATGATGGCAGATGGACACCTGAAAAAGCTGCGTCAGGTGCAGAAATAACTTATCCGAGAGCTACTTATAACTATAGCTATTCTGATAATAATTTTCTTACCAGTGATTTTTGGATGCGCTCGAACGATTTCTTTAGGTTGAAGAACATCGAGTTGGCTTATACCTTCCGATCCAATGCATCTTTTATGAGAACTCTGGGATTAAGCGCATTGCGCGTTTATGCAAGCGGAAATAATATTTACACGTTTAAAAACAAATTGACCGACATAGGGATTGACCCCGAGGCTCCGGATTCACGTGGTAAATACCTTTTCCCTCTTATTAGTACATACAACGTAGGTTTTAACGTACAATTTTAAAAACACGAACAATGAAAAAGAAAATTACAATATACATTGCTCTTTTAACAATCTTAGCGGGAATTTATTCTTGTGAGGATACTTTCCTCGAAAAACCTGAAACTTCGGGTAATGTAGATCTTGATGAAGTTTACTCGTCCACCAAAAATGCTGAGGCGGCACTTTTTAGCGCTTATCGGGGTGCTTTAATCCACGGATGGCCGGGAGGCTGGGGGGGCTGGCATGGCGCCTTGGGGTCTATAAGCGGCGAAAGAGCCAGAGGCTATAATTGGCATGCAACCTATGCAATCGCTGAATCAGGGTTAAGAACTACTGAATTATCGGGTTCTCCGGCAGGCGCCGATAATTTTTTTGAAACGTGGTCATTTATAAGAGGGGCATTTCTTATTAAAGAAAATATAGATAAAGTGCCAGACATGAGTGATCAAATGAAAGGCTATATAAAAGCTGAGGCCACTGCTCTCATCGCCTACCGTTATATGGGAATGTTTTATAGATATGGCGGAGTTCCCATCGTAACAAAATCTTTTCTTCCTGATGACGAAATGAATTTTCCCAGAACAAGTTTGCAGGAAACGCTTGATTACGTTTTGTCATTGTGTGACGAAGCTATCGCGGGGTTACCCGATTCTTGGCCTGCAAATTATTATGGCCGATTAACTAAAGGAGCAGCTATGGCGATAAAAGCCAGAACATTAATGTTTGCAGCAAGGCCTTTATTTAACTCATCTACCCCTTATCTTGATTTCGGACAAAATAACAATATGATAAGCTTCGGTAATCAGGATAATAATAGATGGAATTTAGCTATTCAGGCAAATGAAGCTGTTTTAACATGGGCTAGATCTAATGCTTACGAGCTTATTAATACCGGTGGAGCAGGCGTGGGAATGCCTAATCCTAATGCTGTGGATGATTACGGAACAGCTACTTCGGTTCCGGGGAATAAAGAGGTTATACTGGCCTATAAAGTCAATGCAAATATGACAAGTATAGCTGTATATTATAATCCCTCAGGATATCTGCCCGATATGCAGTGGGAAACGGATGAAGTGGGTCTTTTGACAAATTTCCTTGAGAACTATTACACCAAAGATGGAGAAAATCCAGAATGGCCTAAGATTGGTGATTCCGCTCCGCGTCCAATTAGTCATTGGGCAAACAATGTTGTTAATATGGAGCCTAGGTTCAGGCTGGACTATATGGTTCCGGGCTTTAACTCTCTAAATAACACTGGTGATCCAGGATGGTCTATCACTGCAGGATGGGGAAAATCATTAGGCAATTACAACAATAGCAATCTCTTTCCCAGCGCACCAAGAACCGGCAAGGGATGCGGATTTCCCGCGAAATTCTATTACAAAGCAGGAAGCAGACAATGGTTTGAGCCGCCTTTGTTCAGAATGGCAGAAATCTATCTCAATTTGGCCGAAGCCTATAATGAAGTTGGAAATACTGCAAAATCGCTTGAGTTTTTAAATGCAGTGCATAATCGTGCAGGCCTTCCCGCCATTACAGTTACAAATCAAACCGAATTACGCAGCGTAATTTGGCGCGAAAAAGCAATTGAGTTTGTGGGAGAAAACCATCGTTATTTTGATGTGAAACACTGGAAACATCCCGATATTGATAATGGAATTATTGGCGGACAATACCGTGAATTTCAATTTCACAGAACCGGAACGCCCTCAAACATTCTCTCCAATTTAGCTATCTATTGGGATTCAGAGACATACGTAGGCTATTGGCATCCGAAGATGTATCTCGAGCCATTTCCTCAAACGGAAGTGAATAAAGGAACTATTGTTCAGAATCCTGGATACTAGGGTTTATATAAACTTAAAATCATTTAAAAATGAATCAATATATAAAAAAGGGATTATTGGCAACATTGATGTTAATACCAATGTTTGCAATTTTTGCACAATACAAAAGTGTGAATCTGTTAAATGACACTATAAACAGTGAAAATGCAACTCCCGGTAAATTGTTTGATAACACGGTAATAAATAACACTGGATCCGTAGCAACAGTAGCGGGAGAAACACTAAACAAAGTAACTGTTCCCAATTTATTGAATACGCTACCAGGACAGCTTTCGGGTTTGTTCACAGTGCAAGGGAATGGTTTGCCCGGCAACGACGATCCTGTTTGGGCGATACGCGGTGTGGGAAGTTACGGATTGGGATATTTTAATTCAGCAAAAATATATGTGGATGGTTTCGAAGTAACTTCCGATTATTTGAGTTATTTGTCTCCGGCTGAAATAGAAAGCGTTTCCGTACTGAAAGATGCCGCCTCACTTTCTACATTCGGAATGAGAGGAGCCAACGGTGTGATTTGGGTAAAAACAAAACGAGGACAAATAAAAGAGCCCACTGTTACATTACAAGTGAGATCTGGTTTACAGCAAGCCATAAATACTTACAAGCCTCTGGATTCGTACAATTTCGCCAATTTGTATAATCAGGCAGTAAGCAACGACAATGGTGCATGGACACCCTATTATTCTCAAAGTCAATTAGACGGCTACAAAAACGGAACCGGAACAAATATAAGTTGGTACGATGAAGTAATGAAAAGTCAAGGGAATTACTCTGATGTAAATTTCATATTTAATGGAGGAGTTGAACGCGCAAAATATAATATTGTTTTAGCTTACGCCAACCAACAAGGATTGTATAATGTGGAGAATACCGATCAAACTTCCAATCAAAAAATGGACAGATTTAATGTTAGGGCTAATTTCGATTTCAACTTATTCGATATTGTTGATGCCAGCGTTGATCTTGGTGCTCGATTAGAGAACAGAAAACAACCACATTATTGGAACGTGATGAATGACCTTGCATCGTATCCATCAAATATTTATCCTGTGTATGACGAATTAGTTGTGGATGACGAAAGTAATTACTCGGGCACAGCATTATATCCAAACAATCCTGTGGGCTCTATTAAAGGACTTGGCTGGTATTCATCAAGAGCGCGTGTACTTCAGGGGAATTTTAAATTTCGCGAAAAACTCGATTTTATAACTCCCGGATTATATTTGCAAGAGGCTTTTTCATTTTATGTGCGTTCATCTAGTACATACAGCAAAACACGCAATTATGCGCGCTATTTCAACGGAGTACCTACTACTACAGATCAAACTACCAGCATTGTAGCCAGTGGTTACGGTACAGGAGGAATGGATCAGTGGATGCAAGGCTCCCTTTCTGTTGGTTACGATAAAGATATTGATAAACACGCAATTCGTTCCTTACTCGATTTCCATATTTCTGACTTTAAAGGAGAAGGTTTTTTCAACTATCGCCAGCATTATTTAAATTTGAGCGGTAAAGTGAATTATGCTTACGACAGTCGTTATGTAGCTGAGTTAGGTTTTTCATATTTTGGTAGCGATGCTTACAAGAAAGGAAATCGCTGGGGTTTTTATCCCACACTTTCAGGCGCGTGGATTATATCAAATGAAGAGTTTTTAAAAGATAACGACAATGTCAGTTTTGCAAAACTGCGTGCCTCGGTTGGACGTTCAGGAGAAATTAACACCAATGTTACCGATAATACCAGTTTTCAATCTAACGGGCGCGCACTCTATCAACAATATTACGCTTGGAGCAGGGCATTCTATACAGGAATAAGCGCCCCGTTTTCAGGACAAGGTTCATTGGTGCCTCAGTTCATTGCCAACGAAAATGTATTTGCTGAGCAGAGTATGAAATACAATATTGGATTGGATGTAAGTTTCTTGAATAAACTTAATGTTACTGCCGATGTGTTTATGGATAAGCGAAGCAACATTCTCACACGTTTAAATTCTCAAATGGGATATTACGGAGACTATAACTACCTGGATAATATTGGAAAAATGACAAATAAGGGTGTTGAACTTAGCGCAGCGTACACCGATAAGATCAATGATTTCAATTATTCTATACACGGATTGTTATCGTATGCAATAAATACCATCGACTTTATGGATGAGGTAGCACCCGCATTTCCCTACAACGCTTATACTGGGCGCGCTTACGGGACAGTTTTGGGGTTACAGGCCGAAGGCTTTTATCAGATTGAGGATTTTGATGCAAACGGCAATTTGAAACAAGACATGGCAACCCCATTGTTCGGGGCCGTTCAACCGGGAGATATTCGCTATAAAGATTTAGACGGAAACGGTTTTATCGACCAAACCGATGTAACTGAAATAGGAAATCCTGTTTATCCTAATCTGGCGTACAGTTTTGGTGCACAGGCCGAATTCAAAGGTCTTGATTTTAGCATTTTGTTTCAAGGCGCATCCGGAGCATCGGTTAATTTACTCAATAGGCGTGCTCAATTTGTTGCATTTGTAGACAATGGTAATGCTTTTGAAAATGCTTTGGGAGCATGGGCGTATTATCCCGATCAGGGAATTGACACGCGTAATACAGCTACCTATCCTAGGTTAACTACTCAAAGCAACGAAAACAATTACCGGAACAGCAGTTTTTGGATGAAGAATAATAGTTATTTACGTATTAAAAACGTGGAATTAGGTTATGATTTAATGAGCAATTTATTAAGAGTTCGAGGAATCTCAAGCCTTCGAGTTTTCCTAAATGCTGTTAATCCATTAACATTTAGCAGTCTATTGACAGATTACGATATGGATCCTGAATCCGGCTACGGTTATCCTGCTTTGAAATCCTATAATGTTGGACTTAGTATAACTTTTTAAAAACTGACACATTATGAAAATAAAATCTAAATTAATATACTCGCTACTTTTTATCTTTATTCTTGGTGGTTGCAGCGATTTTTTGGATACCAAAATCGACACCAATATGACTCCTGAGGATTTAGAGACAAACAGAGGAACTCTCTGGGCTTTTGCTTCGGCCTTTTATACACCAATAACTTATGGTTTTCAAATACTTGATAACAATATTTTTGCTGCTGCAACAGACGAAGCCCAGCAAACGTCGGCTTCCGGCAATGTTCACTATTTTAACAAAGGAATCATCAATGCCGATGTAAATCCGCTTTCCAATTTGTATAATGAATACTACGAAGGTATTCGTGCGGCAAATTACTTTATGGAGTACGCTAAAAATGGTGAGGAACTGCTCGGTTTAAATCGTGATACAGTTAGAGATGTCTTGAATTACCAGCGAGATTTGCGTCGTTTAGACTGGTACCGAGCCGAGTCTCAAATAGCCAAAGCATATTATTATTCTGAATTAATAAAAATGTACGGCGGGGTTCCAATTGTAGAAACATTGTTACATGGAAATAAAGAATCGACAGGCAACTTAGCTCGTGCTCCTTATGATGATGTAGTGGACTATATTGTGAAGCTGGTTGATAATAATTGGGAGAACTTGCAAGACAATTGGAGAACAGAAGACGGATTAGCGAACATGACTGGTTTATTCGATCAATCTGTAGCGCTAGCGATCAAATCACGTACGTTGCTATATGCAGCAAGTCCTTTGAACAACCCTTCCAATGACGTTGTAAAATGGCAAAAAGCAGCTCAAGCTGCTCGTGATTTAATTGAACTGAATAATTATGCGATGCCCGAAAATAGAAATTACAGAAATTTATTTGCAGGCAATAATCCGGTTCAATCAAATGAAGTAATTTTTGCTATTCGTCGCCCCGACAATAATGGTATGGAGTTGAACAATTATCCAATCTCAACGCCCGGTGGTAGAAGTGGAGTTACACCAACTCATAATTTAGTTTCGGCTTACGAGTATATAGGAACGGCGGATCCCGCAAATCCTTATGCTAATCGCGACCCAAGATTGAACGCTTCTATTGTTGTAAACGGAAGTGGATGGAATGGACGTGAAATCGACCAATCGCCGGGAGGTTCTGATGATATGAACAAAATTAACACAAGCAAAACGGGATATTATTTGAAAAAATTCCTTACCGATGAATTAAATCTTGTTCAAGGTGCTCAAGCACAGCATCAATGGATTGTTTTCAGATATGCCGAAATTTTCTTGAACTATGCTGAGGCTATGAATGAGGCTTACGGTCCTGACGCTCTTCCTGGAGGTTTTACGTTAACAGCACGCGAAGCGTTAAATCAGGTTCGTCGCAGCGCCAGCACAAGCTTGCCGGCAGTTACAACTACCAGTAAAGATGAATTCAGAAATGCCATAAAACACGAACGTCGTATAGAATTGGCATTCGAAGATCATCGTTATTGGGATTTACTTCGCTGGAAAGATGCAATGGCAGTGTTGAATCAACCGATTACAGGTGTAAAAGTCAGCAAAAACAGCGCAGGAGAGTATCAGTATCAGACAGTAAATGTTGCAGAACGTGTTTTCATGGAAAGAAATTATCGCTTCCCGTTTACCCGAAACGAAATTAAAAATTCAAACGGTACGATGACTCAAAATGAAGGCTATTAAGAATTGATAAGTAATAAATTTAACAAAATACCAAAATGAGAAAATTTATAAAAATAAATTACTTGTTTTTACTCTTTATTCTTTGCTCAGGATTAATATATACGGCATGTAACGAAGAAAAAATGGAGTATGGCGAGGCATTCATATTCATGCCTCAGGCAACCACGACCGGCGGAGTAAATACGCTGTATTCAATACCTTCTGGTGGTGGAGAAATGACGTACAATTTCAAAGCTGAAAATGGGAAAATAAACATTGTGTTGGGCGTAATGCGTTCAGGCACATTTGCCGGAGAAGATTTTACAGTTAATGTAGTAACTCTGAAAGATGAAACAGATAAACTTATAGAATCGGGCGCTGTCCGTAATGCTGTGGCTATGCCCGAGGGGATATTTACGTTACCTTCTCAGGTTACGGTAGAAAATTCAAATGAAGCCACTTTTTATCTTTCGGTAGACTCGGTCACCCTCATCAACGATTTGGCATACACAGGCCAAAACATGGTGGTAACTGTAGGTTTAGCCAATCCGTCGAAATACGAATTGGCTGAGAAAAATACATTTGCAAATGTAATTCTCAGCGTTGATGCCATTCGCGACCACTTCTTCCGTTACAAAGATGGATTTGTGTATCGCAAAGGAAATAAGCTATATCTGAACGGACACGAATATAAAACAGCATCTTTCAATGCTCCTTCACTTGCCGGATGTGGAGACGGAAATGAATTGTTTTCGGATGCCGAAATAGACGCATTATTTGCATCTTTACCCGATAACATTATGGTGCGAACCTGGGCATTCCCCGGAAATAAGGCGCATACCGATAAACTCATTAAGATGGCCGAAAAAAATAACATCAAGCTTATACTAACATTGGGCAATGCGTTGAGTTTCTGCGGACACATCGATGGCGCGTCAAATGGCGCATGGAGTTCCAAAACGTCAGATTGGTACGTTAGCGGTTATAAAACCGAGTTTTTAACTCATGTAAAAGATATGGCAACGACCTACAAAGATTCTCCGGCCATCGGAATGTGGGAAATAATACATCGTCCGGTTGACGTTGATTGGCAAATCTTAAAAACGTTTATAAATGACATTGGTAAAGAGATTAAAACAGCTGATCCAAATCACCTCGTTGCAACAGGCACATGGGCACAATGGGCCTATGGCGGACAAGAGAATATGCAAGCAATGCACGATAGTCATTATATTGACGTAGGAACCTTGCATGAGGGAGATAAAGACAGACCCGAATCTTGGCACTACGCTGCACTTCGTAATTCGATGAATGCTTTAAATAAAGTATCCATGGTAGGTGAGATAGAAATGGAAGGTGGTGATAGCGGCTGTATGTACACAAAAGAAGGCAGAGTGGATATAGTTAAACAAAAATATGACTTTTATCTCGCGAATGATGCCAGCATAGTATTAGTAAATGCTTTGGTTAAGCAGGCTACAAGATGCGACGTGTTTTCACTCGATGATCCAATCATGAACATGATTAAAAATTATTCTGCTAACATAACAAATAGCAAATATTAATTAGGTCTTTTCTTTTCATTCTATAAAAAGGCGATAAAGTTAGTAACTGTCGCAATATGACTTTAGTGAATACTTTATCGACCTTTTTAGTAGTATTAATACAGATGAAAATAATGAATAAATTAAAATTCCTCTTCATTGCACTATCACTTTTTATAGCAAATATAGCTTGCTCTTCACCTAACGTTGAAGAACCGGAAGAACCCAAAACAGAAATTCTTCCCATCGGCAGTTTATTTTTTGATTCAGGCCTCTTTTCCATGCACAAAGCAACTGAAGTAACTAAATGGGAAGTTAGCCGTGGTGCAAAAGTAGATGTAATTGCCGTTGCTCCCAGCCGCGAATCGTGGCCAAATTTGCAAAATGACTGGTTTATGGACAATCAGCGCATTCCGTCCGATTTTAAAGGAACCCTCAATATCGCTATGCCATTGTGGCCCGAAGACGGCAATCTGGAAGATGCTGCAAGCGGTAAATATAACTCCGAATGGGAGAAATTTGGAAAAACGGTCGCTGCAAAATATCCAACGGCATATATCAGAATTGGATGGGAGATGAATATCAACGACTGGTACTTTAAAGCCACTCCCGAAAATGCCGAGCAATGGATTACTGCATATCGGCTTGCCGTAGCATCTATGAGAAAAGCATCCACTGAATTTAGATTTATTTTCAACCCAAACGGGGGGGCGGGTCAAACTGGAACCGAAGATGCTTCAGATTTTTATCCCGGCGATGAATACGTAGATTTAATCGGAATTGACGCTTACGATTGGTGGCCGGGTTATACAACCGATGCCAACATCGCTTATCACCGCGACAGAGAATATGGTTGGAACTGGTGGCTGGAATTTGCAAAAGCTCATAATAAAAAATTCTGTGTTCCTGAGTGGGGCATTGCAACAGCAAACCCGAACAGCGGAGGTGACAATCCCAAATATATAAATTTTGTCTATTCTTGGTTGAAAGAAAACAAAGAATGGATAGCTATGGAATGCTATTTCCATGAGTCAGACCCCTATTTGCATTCCGACTTATTTACCGGATATAATCCCAAAGCATCACTCGCTTACAAAAACTGGATGCAATTATTAAAAAAATAAGATAAAAATCAATGATTCAAACCCCTTAGTATTAACAATTAAAACACACATGTATGAATTACAAAAATTATCCGGACCTTATTAGGCCCAAAAGACATTTTTTAATGATTAGACGGATAATGGCTATGTTTTTGTTTTCATCGGTTTTTATAACTTTCGCAAAAGCCGAAGTTATTCAGCCCGAAAAGAATTCTTCTGCTAACCATTTCGAGAGTAGCAATGTTGCTCAACAGCAAAAAAAACGTATCACAGGTACAATTGTTGACGTAAACGGCGAGGCTATAATCGGAGCTAATATTATTGAAGTAGGCACAAGCAACGGTACCGTAACAGATGTAAACGGAAGTTTTGCACTGGATGTTGAAAACAATGCTCAAATTCGAATTTCCTACATCGGATATCACGAGCAAGTGTTAAATACGGCCGGCCGTAACAGTTTTCAGATAGTGCTTAATGAGGACACACAGGCTCTAAGCGAAGTAGTAGTGGTTGCCTACGGCGAGCAACGTCGTTCCACGCTTACAAATGCTCAAAGCTCCATCTCGAGCGAAGCTTTTGCAGCGCAGCCGGTTATGCGCTTGGATCAGGCCTTGCAAGGCCGTGCAGCCGGAGTGCAGGTTACAAATGCCAGTGGTGCGCCGGGCGGCGATGTTCGTATTCGTATTCGCGGAGCCAACTCGGTAACGGGAAACAACAACCCTCTTTACGTTATTGATGGGTTTGTTGGCGGTGATTTCAACACTATAAACCCCGATGATATTGCCGATATCCAGGTGTTAAAAGATGCGTCCGCAACTGCTCCTTACGGGAGTAGAGGAGCAAACGGCGTAATTATTGTAACAACAAAAAAAGGCTCAAGAGGAGCAGCTAATTATTCTTTCTCTACGCGCTTGTCCTCTTCAGTTGTACCAAAGGTTTATGATTTGCTTTCGGCTGCTGAATTTGCAGAAACAGCAAATGCCTACAATACTGCGCTCGGTACCAGCCCTTTATTTACTCAAGATCAAATTAATTCTTACAGAAGTAACGGAGGCACTGATTGGCAAAAAGAAATTTATCAATCAGCTTTCGGACAACAATACGAATTTGGCGTAAATGGAGGAAACGAATTAGCTACATATTATTTATCGCTTGGTTATCAGGACCAGCCCGGTGTTATAAAAAACTCGTATTATAATTTTTACAATATCAGGTCCAATGTGAATGTAAATTTGAGCGAAAAAGTATCCACATATCTCAATATAAGCGGATTTCTGCGTAACAACCAGAATACATTTTTGAGAAGCGGAACGCAAAATGCCGTTAATCAATCTATCGCTTGGGCGCCCACAACTCCTGCCAGAGATGAGCAGGGAAATTTAACACAGACTGACGTTTCTTCCATAGGCTACAATCCAATTGCAGAGCTATTCAACAGACTTGCACTCCAAAAAAACTACAACGTTAATATCATGGGAGGAATCAGATATCGCATCATAGAACCCCTATCGTTGAACGTGCAATACGGAGTTAATTATGGAACATCGAATTACAGTGATGCAACAGATAAGTATGTTTCAAATGCCGGAGGGCATGCAGGCAGAAGTACAAGCACCAACTTAACACTTCAAAACACCAATACATTAACTTACCGGCAAATCTTCGATGACATTCATAGTTTGGATTTAACCGGAGTTGCCGAATTCCAGAAATGGACAGGGGAAGGTTTTAATGCCGGAATTTCCGAGCCCATTTATCCAAGTTTCAGATGGAATAACCTTTCATTTGGAAAGCCGTCACAGCCCGGTGCTTGGACAAGTTCTTCGGGATTATACTCATTGTTTGCACGTGCCAATTATGCTTATGATGAGCGTTACATGGTTTCGGCAACCATACGCCGCGATGCTTCGTCGGTTTTCAGAAACGATTATAAAGCGAGTTACTTCCCGTCGGTATCTTTAGGATGGGCTTTGCAAAATGAAGAATTTATCAAAAAAATGGATTTCTTCGATGAACTTAAACTTAGGCTTAGCTGGGGATTAACCGGAAATCAGGCCGTTGGTTCATATAGTACATTTTCTACTTATTCATCGGTGCAAGCCACACTTGATCATGAAAATGGGACTCCCGGTATTGTTATCGATAGAGCCGAAAACCCCAACTTGAAATGGGAAACTACCGCACAAAAGAATATCGGACTAGATTTCAGACTAAAACCGCTATCTATGTATGGTACTGTTGATTATTTTGTAAAAAACACGCGGGATCTTTTGTTCTGGGTTGGATTGCCAACTTATACCGGAGGAGGAAGTGTCTTGAAAAATATTGGAGAAATACAAAACAAAGGATGGGAAATTACATTGGGAGCTACGCCTGTTAATACAAGAGATTTTTCTTGGAATACAGAAGTGAATTACTCTGCGGTGGATAACAAGATATTGAAATTAACCGATGAAGAAGATCGGCTCTTCCATGATCCCAATGTGGGTTGGGGATTAACTCCGACATCTGAATTTGTGCTGGAGGTTGGAAAACCTATGGCTGGAATGTGGGGAGTTAATTATTTAGGCACCTGGAAACCCGGAGAAGCAGCAGAAGCTGCAAAATACGGAGCAGTTCCGGGAGATTCAAGATATGAAGATATCAACAACGATTTTGTGATAGATGATAACGATTATCAGGTAATTGGCTATGGTCTTCCTAAATACACAATGGGTTGGAACAATACATTTAACTACAAAGGCGTAGAGTTGAATGTCCTGTTGCAGGGGGTTTTTGGATTCGATAAAATGAACCTGATGCAGGCCGCAGCTCTTACGAGTTATGGAGATATTCGATATCCAAATATGGCAGATATACTCAACAGATATATCCCGGGTCAAAACGAAACATCTGATGTACCCGCATTTAGCGATACGAATCAACATATCGTACAATCGTCCAGATTCGTATCAAAAGGCGACTTTCTGCGTATAAAAAATGTGAGTTTAGCATACACAATTCCGAAAAGAATTTTAAATGATGTCGCTGCTCTTAAATTATCGGCAAGTGTAACAAATCTTTATACGTTCACAAGTTACACAGGTTTAGATCCTGAAATATCAAACATTGGAGCCGGTTCTGATGCAGGGCAAAGTATCGACTACGGAGGTTATCCTATTCCACGTGTATTAACTTTTGGTTTAACATTAACATTTTAATAAAACAACTCAATGAAAATTAAATATTTATCACTATTGTTGATTTTAGCAATTTTCTCCTCGTGCAGCAATTTGCTGGAAGAAAAACCTCAGGGCCTCTTGGTTGGAGATGTTGCTCTACAAGATATAAATGGCTTAAACGCCCAAATGATAGGGATGTATAGCTCCTTGCAGAACGGCTGGAGTCAGGGTTTTGCCTCGTGTGCACAAATAGCTATGTCAATGGGCGCCGATGATGTAACAACCCATCCGGGACTGAATAAAGCCGATATCAGAGAGTTCGACCAATTCAACATAAATGCGTATAATTCGCGTTTACACGAAGTTTGGGCCGGATTATATAAGTCAATTCAGTCTGCCAACAACATTATATCTAACTATGAAAATATACAAGGAGACCAAAATCAAATAAACGCAATAGCCGGAGAAGCCTACTTTTTTAGAGGCATGTGTTATTATTACTTGGTAAGATGGTGGGGTAAGGTGCCAATTGTTAAGAGCCCTATTTACGATGTGTCGATGCTGGAAATCCCTCTTTCAGAGCCAAAAGACGTATATGCTCTCATTGAAGAAGATTTGAAAAAAGCCGAAGAGTGGGTTGGAAATATAAAATCCGCTCCCGGCAGAATAAACAAAGGAACCGTTAAAGCGTATTTGGCCGATGTGTACTTAACTCAAGCCGGATGGCCCATTAAAGATGCGGGCAAAGCCGCATTGGCTGCTGCTAAAGCAAAAGAAGTTATCGATAACAAAGCAACCTACGGTTTCGATCTTTATCCGGATTTTTATGAAATGTTTGCAGGAGAAACCAGCGAAGATGTATTTGCTCTAATGTTTAACCGTAACACAAAGGCCAACGTATTCTACGGCTCCTCGGCAAGACCGGGCGATATTGGAGGCTGGGATGATTTTTTTGCAGAGGTACAGTTCTTTAAAGATTTTCCGGAAGGCTCAAGAAAGGATGCCACTTTTTTAACTTCGGTAGAAAAAGATGGTAAAACGATTACTTGGGAAAACTTCGCGGTAAGCCATCCCTATTTTCGTAAATTTACCATTCAGCGTGGTAACGTCAATTCCTATGCATCCAGTATGCCGGCTATCATGATGAGATACGCCAACGTTCTTTTGGTGTATGCCGAAGCTCAGGCAAGAAGTGCATCTCCTGACGAGAGTGCATATAACGCAATAAATTTGGTTCGCAAAAGAGCCGGATTATCTGATTTGCAGGCGGGTTTGAGCAAAGAAGCGTTTATTGATGCCGTAATTGCAGAAAGAGGCTGGGAATTTGCCGGCGAATGGTCGAGATGGTTTGATCTTATCAGAACTGAGACGTTGACAAAAGCATTGCAAAAAAGGGATCCGTCAGAAATTAAATTAATTGGAAACCCAAGTGACCAAAAAAACTGGTGGATGCCTATTCCCGGAAACGATAAAGACAAAAATCCGAATCTCTAATTGATTCGCTTTTCATTCTCTCTTTATTTAAGATGTTCGTAAGAACAAAGAATCACAACCATTCTCCACCTTACGGACATCTTTTTTTTAAAATTTATTCTATACAAAAAAAATGGTACAAGTTTATTTACGCAATATTGAAATATACTTAAGTATCCGGAAAATAAAAACATGGCAAAAAAAGCAATTATCTGTTCGTTATTCATTTTAGTTAGTTTGTTGTCATTTTCACAGCAACAGAAAGGCGATTTACAAGTCACACCCAATGGACACTATTTCCAATA
>JADKLW010000431.1_pt1 | contig 17744 bp, 18 predicted proteins | sample 8641881 | NCBI WGS metagenome assembly JADKLW01 (sample SAMN16272185, study PRJNA661076) | feces metagenome | isolation source: fecal sample from diarrhoea affected cattle B | host: Bos taurus | place: South Africa: Lokaleng Village, Mahikeng | collected 2019-09 | reverse complement strand
CCAAGGCTTCCCTGAGCGCCTTCGATCACCTGATCCGCAGTACTTCGCCTGTCGCATAACTGCTGCGGTGGCAACGAAAAAGGGGGAGCAGATTTCGATCTGCTCCCCCTTTTGTTTTTACGAGGGTGTATCGGTAGCCGTGACGGTCCTTACGCTAAGGGGTCGGCTGGTGCTGTGCTTCGAGCTGGCGTACCTGCATATTGATCCAGTCTTCGGCACGTTGATTGAGCTCGGCCACTGCGCGAGGCCCTTCGCTTTCGGCATGCATGGCCGGACCTATCACCACCTGAATGACCCCGGGATTCTTGCTCCAGCCCGCCTTGGGCCAGAACATGCCGGCGTTGTGAGCGATGGGCAGTACCGGCAGCCCGGCATTGACCGCCAGCGAGGCGCCACTGCGGGAAAACTTGCCCTGCTGCCCGACTGGCACGCGGGTACCTTCCGGAAAGATCAGCACCCAGGCGCCCTGCTCCAGGCGTTCCTGACCCTGTTTGGCCACCTGCCGCAGCGCAGCCTTGGGATTGTCACGATCGATGGCGATGGGTTTGAGCAGCCACATGGCCCAGCCGAAAAAGGGCACACGGAGCAGCTCACGCTTGAGCACCTGGGTCAGGGGCTCGAAATAGGCCGACAGGAAGAAGGTTTCCCAAGTGCTCTGATGCTTGGCCAGAATCACACAGGGCTGTGAGGGGATGTTCTCTGCGCCCAGTACTTCATAGCGCAGGCCCACCAGTGTTTCGCCCAGCCATACGGCGCAGCGACACCAGTTCTGCACCACGAAGCGATAACGCGTGCGGAACGACATGAACGGCGCAAAAACCAGGCATACCAGGCACCAGGCGAATGCGGTGAACGACAGCAGGAAGTAGAACAAGGCGATGCGCAGGGGGAGTAGAGCTTTCATGCGGTGCTCCCCAGCAAGTGATCCACGACTGCTGCCAGATCATCGAAAACCTGGGTGCCGGGTGGCAATGTACCTTCCAGAGTGCGCATGCCCTTGCCCGTTCTGACCAGATAAGGCTTACCGCCCAGATGCATGCCTGCGTGCAGATCCCGATAACTATCGCCCACTACCGGAACGCCTTGCAGATCAGCCAAGCTGAAATGTTCGGCGATGGTACGAAACAGTCCGGGCCTCGGCTTGCGGCACTCGCAGCCGTCGTCCGGGCCGTGGGGACAATGCACGATCAGGTCGATACGCCCGCCCTGCTCCATCACCAGCTGCTGCATCTTGAGATGCATGTCTTCCAGGGTAATGGCGTCGAACTTGCCACGTGCCAGACCGGACTGGTTGGTGGCCACCGCCACTGTCCAGCCGGCCTTGCAAAGCCGTGCGATGGCCTGGAGTGAGCCGGGGATCGGAATCCACTCATTCGGGCTTTTCACATAGGCGTCAGAGTCTTCGTTGATGACGCCATCACGGTCGAGCACGATCAGCTTCACGGGCTTAGCCAAGTGCGGAAATATCGGCGACGCCAAGGAACAGTCCTCGCAAACGGGCCAGCAGGGCATAGCGGTTGGCGCGTACCGAAGGCTCTTCGGCATTGACCAGTACCGCCTCGAAAAACGCATCCACAGGTGTACGCAGATGCGCCAGGCGTTCCAGTGCTTCGCGATACTGACGCGCCTGAGCCAGCGGTTGCACGGCCTGTTCGGCCTGTTGCAGCGCCGAATACAGCGAGAATTCGGTGGCGTTGTCGAACCAGCGCGGCTCGACGGTTTCCGGCAGGGCGGCGTCAAACTTGCTCAGCAGGTTCGAGACACGCTTGTTGGCAGCGGCCAGTGCGGTAGCCTCGGGCAACGTGCGGAAGGCCTGAACGGCCTGCACGCGCTGATCGAAATCCAGTGCGGAGGCCGGTGATACGGCGCGTACCGAGAGATAGCTGGCCACGTCAACGCCTTCGTCTTCGTAGCGTGCACGCAGGCGGTCGAAGATGAAGTCCAACACCTGTTCGGCCAGTCCGTGTGCTTTCACCTGATTGCCGAACTGGGTGATGGAGAACTCCACGGCCTTGACCAGATTCAGGTCCAGCTGCTTCTCGATCAGAATGCGCAGAATACCCAGAGCGGCACGACGCAGTGCATAGGGATCCTTGCTGCCGGTAGGCAGCATGCCGATGCCAAAGATACCGACCAGCGTATCCAGTTTGTCCGCTACTGCGACGATGGCGCCGGTGCGGGTGCTCGGCAGTTCTGCGCCCGCGCCGCGCGGCATGTACTGCTCGTTCAGCGCCAGGGCGACGTCTTCCGGCTCGCCGTCATTGAGGGCGTAGTAGTAGCCGGCAATGCCCTGCATCTCGGGAAATTCACCGACCATTTCCGTGGCCAGGTCGCACTTGCTCAGCAGACCGGCGCGTGCTGCACGGTTGGCGTCACCATCAGTGCTTTGGGCAATGAACGCGGCCAATCGGGAAACCCGCACGGCCTTGTCGTAGACACTGCCGAGCTGTGCCTGGAAGACCACATTTTTCAGCCGCTCGTTAAAGCTTTCCAGGCGCTGCTTCTTGTCCTGCTTGAAGAAGAACTCAGCGTCGGTCAGACGCGGGCGCACCACCTTCTCGTTGCCGGAGACGATCTGCGCCGGGTCCTTGGATTCGATGTTGGCCACGGTGATGAAGCGCGGCAGCAGCTTGCCGTTGGCATCCAGCAGGCAGAAGTACTTCTGGTTGTCCTGCATGGTGGTGATCAACGCTTCCTGCGGCACTTCGAGGAAGCGTTCCTCGAACGAGCAGACCAGCGGCACCGGCCACTCGACCAGCGCAGTCACTTCATCGAGCAGCGCTGGCGGCACGATGGCCGTACCGTTCTGCTCCGCAGCCAGCTGCTCGACGCGCTTGGCGATCAGCTCACGACGCTCGGCGAAGTCGGCGATCACATGGGCGCCACGCAGGTCTTCCAAGTAGCTGGTCGGCTTGGAGATATGCACCTGGCCTGGGCTATGGAAACGGTGGCCGCGGGATTCGCGCCCGGCGCGTTGGGCAAGGATCTCGCAATCGATCACCTGCTCGCCGAAGAGCATCACCAGCCACTGGGTCGGACGAACGAACTCTTCCTTGCGCGCGGCCCAACGCATGCGCTTGGGGATCGGCAGATCGTTCAGCGACGCTTCGACGATGCCTGGCAGCAGTTGGGCGGCAGGCTGGCCTTCGATGGTGCGGCTGAACTTGAGTTTCGGTCCGCTGCGATCGATCTCGGCCAGGTCCACGCCACACTTGCGGGCGAAACCCAGGGCAGCCTGGGTCGGCTCACCGTCGGCGTCGAAGGCGGCCTGCATCGGCGGGCCGTCGAGGTTGATGCTGCGATCGGGCTGCTGGGTTGCCAGTTGCTCGACCACTACAGCCAGGCGACGCGGCGCGGCATAGGCCTGGGCCTTGGCGAAGCCCAGGCCGGCGTCCTTCAGGCCCTTCTCGATACCGGCGCAGAAGGCTTCGGCCAGCTTGGCGAGGGCCTTGGGTGGCAGTTCTTCGGTACCCAGTTCGACGAGGAAATCCAGTGCACTCATTCTGCAGCCTCCAGCTTGGCCAGCACTTCGTCACGCAGTTCGGGGGTGGCCATGGGGAAGCCGAGTTTGGCCCGGGCCATCAGGTAGCTCTGGGCAATCGAGCGCGCCAGGCTGCGCACACGCAGGATGTATTGCTGGCGCGCGGTGACCGAGATGGCGCGGCGGGCATCGAGGAGGTTGAAGGTGTGCGAGGCCTTGACCACCATCTCGTAGGCCGGCAGCGGCAGCTCGGCGGCCATCAGCCGGTTGGCTTCGCTCTCGTAGAAATCGAAGAGTTCGAACAGCTTCGGTACGTTGGCGTGCTCGAAGTTGTAGGTCGATTGCTCCACCTCGTTCTGGTGGAACACGTCGCCATAGGTCACGGTGCCGAACGGGCCGTCCGCCCAGATCAGGTCGTAGACCGAGTCGACGCCCTGCAGGTACATGGCCAGGCGCTCGAGACCGTAGGTGATCTCGCCGGTGACCGGGTAGCACTCGACACCGCCGACCTGCTGGAAGTAGGTGAACTGGGTGACTTCCATGCCGTTGAGCCAGACTTCCCAGCCCAGGCCCCAGGCGCCGAGGGTCGGTGATTCCCAGTTGTCCTCGACAAAGCGTACGTCATGTACCGAGGTATCCACACCGATATGGCGCAGCGATTCCAGGTACAAATCCTGGATGTTGTCCGGGTTGGGCTTCAATACCACCTGGAACTGGTAATAGTGCTGCAGGCGGTTGGGGTTCTCGCCGTAGCGGCCGTCGGCCGGGCGGCGAGAAGGCTGCACATAGGCGGCGTTCCAGGTCTCGGGACCGATGGCGCGCAGGAAGGTGGCGGTGTGGAATGTACCGGCGCCCATTTCCATGTCATAGGGCTGCAGGACCACGCAGCCCTGCTCGGCCCAGTAGCTTTGCAGGGCGAGGATCAGGTCTTGGAAGGTGCGCACGGCAGGCGTAGTCTGGCTCAAAATTTCACCTGTGCTGGGCTTCGACGGAAAGCTGCGGAGTATACCCGATTCCCGTGCTTTCCCGACGCTGGCACGGGCAGCCCGTACCTTTCAAGGAGCCGCCCATGCAACGTTGCGCCTGGTGCAGCGAGGATCCGCTGTATATCGGTTATCACGATCACGAATGGGGCGTTCCGACCCACGATCCACAGGTACTGTTCGAGTTTCTGATTCTCGAAGGCGCTCAGGCCGGGCTGTCCTGGATCACCGTGCTGCGCAAGCGTGAGCGCTATCGGCAGGTGTTGTTCGGCTTCGATCCGCAGCGTCTGGCGCAGATGACCGATGCCGAGATCGACGAGCGCCTGCAGGACCCCGGTATCATCCGTAACCGACGCAAGCTGGAAGCCGCACGCAGCAATGCCCGCGCGTGGCTGCGGTTGGAGGACCCGGCGAGTTTTCTCTGGTCTTTTGTGGGGGGCAAGCCGTTGGTCAATCACTTCCCGACGCATCAGCATGTGCCGGCTATCACTGCAGAAGCCGAGGCGATGAGTCGGGCCTTGAAAAAGGCCGGTTTCAGCTTCGTCGGCCCGACCATCTGTTACGCCTACATGCAGGCCTGCGGACTGGTCATGGATCACACCACCGACTGCCATCGGCATGCGCCGCTGGCCGCTTCGGCGGCGTCGAACTTGCCGATGGGGGTACACTAGCCACTTTGATTTTTGTCGGGAGTAGGCCTTGGATAGGTTCAAAGGTGCGCTGATAGTCGGATTCCTGAGGCTGTTCGCCCTGCTGCCCTGGTCGATGGTGCAGCGCCTCGGCGCACTGATCGGCTGGCTGATGTGGAAACTGCCTAATCGCTCGAGAGAAGTGGCGCGTATCAACCTCGCCCACTGTTTTCCAGAGCTTGACGACGAGCGCCGCGAGCACTTGTTGCGCGATTGCCTGCAGCAGATCGGCAAAACCTTTACCGAGAGCGCCTGCGCCTGGATCTGGCCGGCGGACAAGACCCTGCAGCTGGTCAAGGAAGTGGAGGGTCTGGAGGTTCTCGAACAGGCACTGGCTTCCGGCAAGGGCGTGGTCGGTATCACCAGCCATCTGGGCAACTGGGAAGTGCTCAATCACTTCTACTGCGCGCAATGCAAACCGGTCATTTTCTATCGCCCGCCCAAGCTCAAGGCGGTAGACGAGTTGTTGCAGAAGCAGCGGGTGCAGCTGGGCAATCGGGTCGCGCCTTCGACTCGCGAGGGCATCATCAGCGTGATCAAGGAAGTGCGCCGCGGCGGTTCGGTGGGGATTCCGGCCGATCCCGAGCCCAGTGAAAACTCTGGCGTCTTCGTGCCGTTTTTCGCCACTCAGGCACTGACCAGCAAATTCGTGCCCGGTATGCTCACTGGCGGCAAGGCAGTGGGCGTGTTCCTGCATGCGTTGCGACTGGAGGATGGGTCCGGGTTCCGGGTGATCCTCGAAGCCGCGCCGGACGAGATGTACAGCGAAGACATCAATGTTGCCGTTGCGTCCATGAGCCGCATGATCGAAAGTTACGTGCGCCGCTGGCCGACCCAGTACATGTGGACCATGAAGCGCTTTAAGAAGCGTCCGGTCGGCGAAGCCCGCTGGTATTGAAACAAGCACAACAATAAGCCGGTCAGGAGGGATCCGTGACAAACCAGCGTATGCACCCACGCGCCAGCATGAAATGCCGAATTCGCATCAGTCACGAAACCTTCGGTGACGTGCTGGCGCAGACCCGCGATCTTTCTGACAGTGGCGTCTACGTCAGACACCCGGACCTGGTATCGCTGCGACCAGGCATCATCGTCCGTGGCCAGGTACAAGATCTGCCCATCCCCGCCCCCGAGCTGCAAATGGAAGTGATGCGGGTGGATGCCGAAGGCGTAGGACTTCGTTTCATCCTGCCGGATTGACTCTCGTTCGGCCCTATCGGGTCAGGTGCGGGCCAAGACGGTGAAGAAGATCAGGGGCGCTGCGCCTTGTCCAGCTTGCGCAGGAACACGTCCATCTCTTTTTCGGCCTGTTTGTCGCCATGCGCTTGTGCGGCCACCAGGCCTTGCTCCCAGGCCTCGCGTGCACCGGCATTGTCGCCGCTGAGCTGCAATGCCCTGCCCAGCAGCTTCCAGGCGGCGGAGTATTTGCGGTCCTGCTCGACGCACCGCCGAAAGTGCGTAGCGGCTCGCTCGGCATCGCCGGCATCCAGATAACCCTTGCCCAGACCGAAACGCAGCATGGGGTTGTCCATGCCCTGTGCCAGCATCTTTTCCAGTGATTCAAGCATTCAGAGTCTCCTTCGCAGCATGGCTGAACGAACGGCATCATCGCTTTGCCGATGACGAAAAACCAGCATGCCATGGAGCCACTTCTGCTGGTGCGCCTCGTCGACCGCGTTGAGATTCCCGAGTGCGGACGGTTGAACAGCTCATCCGGCGTGGCCTACTCGTGAATACGCCACTGATTGAAGAAGCATCGGCGGTCGGAAGCGCGCGCGAACCCCATCCGAGGGGCTGCCGGAGTTGGTTCACGGCGCTTTCAACGAGCATGCGCCACGGTCAGCGGCAGACGGCTCCATAAAGGATCAGCACACGGCTCAGAAAAAGGTCAGGCCGGCCTGGAACAGTCGCTCGACGGCGCGGATCTGCTTCTTGTCCACCAGAAACAGAATCACGTGATCACCGGATTCGATCACGGTGTTGTCGTGGGCGATCAGTACCTGTTCGTCGCGAATCACCGCACCGATGGTGGTGCCTGACGGCAGGGCAATCTTGCCGATCGGACGACCGATCACCTTGCTTGAGGACAGGTCGCCGTGGGCGATCACTTCGATGGCTTCGGCGGCGCCACGCCGCAGCGAGTGGGCACTGACGATGTCGCCGCGCCGGACGTGGGTCAGCAGGGTGCCAATGGTGGCCAGCTGCGGGCTGATGGCGATATCGATTTCGCCGCCCTGAACCAAGTCGACGTAGGCCGGATTGTTGATGATGCACATCACCTTGCGAGCGCCGAGGCGCTTGGCCAGCAAGGACGACATGATGTTGGCTTCGTCGTCGTTGGTCAGGGCGAGGAAAACATCGACATCGCGAATATTCTCCTCCATCAGCAGATCCCGGTCCGAAGCGCTGCCCTGGAGGATGATGGTGCTGTCCAGGGTGTCGGAGAGGTAACGGCAGCGGGCCGGATTCACCTCGATGATTTTCACCTGGTAGCGGTTTTCGATGGCTTCGGCCAGGCGCTCACCAATATGCCCGCCGCCGGCGATGACGATGCGCTTGTAGTTTTCGTCGAGGCGGCGCATTTCGCTCATCACGGCGCGAATGTGGCCTCTGGCCGCGATGAAGAAGACTTCATCATCGGCCTCGATCACGGTGTCGCCCTGCGGCAGGATTGCCTGATTGCGGCGGAAGATTGCCGCAACGCGGGTGTCGACGTTGGGCATGTGCTTGCGTATCTGGCGCAGCTCCTGCCCCACCAGCGGGCCGCCATAGTAGGCGCGCACGGCCACCAGCTGTGCCTTGCCCTCGGCGAAGTCGATGACCTGTAGCGAGCCGGGGTATTCGATCAGGCGCTTGATGTAGTTGGTGACCACCTGTTCGGGGCTGATCAGCACATCCACCGGAATCGCCTCGTTGCTGAACAGGCTGTTGCGAATGAGGTAGGCAGGCTCGCGTACACGAGCGATTTTGGTCGGCGTATTGAACAGGGTAAAGGCGACTTGGCAAGCGACCATGTTGGTCTCGTCGCTGTTGGTGACCGCCACCAGCATGTCGGCATCGTCAGCGCCGGCCTGACGCAGCACCGTGGGAAACGAGGCGTGACCGATAACGGTACGAATATCCAGGCGATCACCGAGGGCGCGCAGGCGATCGACATCGGTATCGACCACGGTGATGTCGTTGGCTTCGCTGGCAAGGTTTTCCGCCAGGGTGCCGCCGACCTGACCTGCACCGAGAATGATGATTTTCACGCGGTCACTCCTCTGAAGAGCGCTGGCTCAGGCATTCGGGCCGCCGGGATGGGCGGCAATCTTGATCAGTTTGGCGTAGTAGAAACCGTCGTGCCCGCCTTCCTGCGGCAATAGCTGCCGGCCCCGGGACTGCTTGATCCCGAAACTGCCCGCCAGGTCCAGCTCACGGGCGCCGGGTGTGCGGGTGAGGAAGGCTTCGATGACTTCACGGTTCTCCGTCGGCAGCACCGAGCAGGTGGCATACAGCAGCACGCCGCCGACCTCCAGGGTGGGCCAGAGCGCATCGAGCATTTCGCCCTGCAGGATCGCCAGCGGAGCGATGTCGTCGGCCTGGCGAGCCAGTTTGATATCGGGGTGGCGACGAATCACGCCGGTGGCTGAGCAGGGCGCATCCAGCAGGATTCGCTGGAAGGGCTTGCCATCCCACCAGGCTCCGGTGTCGCGGGCATCGGCTGCGGTCAGCGTGGCCTTGAGCTGCAGGCGTTGCAGATTCTCCTGTACGCGCTGCAGACGCTTGGGTTCCAGATCCAGGGCAATGACTTCGGTCAGCCCCGGCTCGCGTTCGAGGATATGGCAGGTCTTTCCGCCCGGCGCGCAACAGGCGTCCAGCACACGCTGGCCGGGTTTGAGTTCCAGCAGCCCGGCAGCCAGTTGCGCCGCTTCATCCTGCACGCTGACCCGGCCTTGGGCGAAGCCGGGTAGCTGCTGTACGTCGCAGGGCACAGCCAGGCGGATGCCGTCTTCACTGAACTGGCAGGGATAAGCCTCGATACCGGCAGCCTGCAGTTCAGCCAGGTATTGGTCACGGCTGGCCTGACGACAATTGACCCGCAGCATCATCGGCGGATGTGCGTTGTTGGCGGCGCAGATAGCTTCCCAATGCCCCGGCCAGAAGGCTTTGAGTGATTTCTGCAGCCAGCGCGGATGCGCCACGCGGATCACCGGGTCGTGTTCCAGTTCCGCCAGCAGCGCCTCGCCTTCACGCTGGGCGCTGCGTAGCACCGCATTGAGCAGCCCCTTGGCCCATGGCTTCTTCAGCTTTTCAACACAACCGACGGTTTCGCCGATGGCCGCATGGGGTGGAATACGGGTGTAGAACAGTTGGTAGAGACCGACCAGCAGCAACGCCTCGACATCGCGGTCGGCGGCCTTGAAGGGTTTCTGCAGCAACCTGGCGGCCAGTCCCGCCAGACGCGGTTGCCAGCGTGCAGTGCCGAAGGCCAGTTCCTGGGTCAGGCCGCGGTCACGCGCTTCGACCTTGTCCAGCATTTCCGGCAGGCTGCTGCCCAGCGAAGCCTTGCCAGAGAGCACGGCCGCCAGCGCACGGGCGGCGGCCAGCCGGGGATTCATCGCCATTATTCAAACACCTTGCCTGGCTCGAACTGCTCGCGCCGGCTGTTGTACAGGTCACTGAAATTCAGCGGCTTGCCGCCCGGCAGTTGCAGCCGGGACAGCAACAGCGACCCCTGACCGCAGGCGACTTCCAGACCGTGCTTGCTGGCGGCGATGATCTGACCAGGGCTGCCCTGTCCTGCGCCGAGCTGTGCTGCGTGAATCTTCACCACCGCGTCTTCGAGACTGGCGTGGCAGATCGGCCAGGGATGGAACGCCCGGACCAACCGCTCCAGTTCGACCGCTGGCCGCGTCCAGTCCATGCGCGCCTCGTCCTTGTTCAGCTTGTGCGCGTAGGTCGCCAGGTCGTCGTTTTGGGTTTCGCCGTGCAGTGTGCCGGCTGCCAGCGCCGCCACGCCCTGCACTAGTGCCTGCGAGCCCAGTGTGGCGAGGCGGTCGTGCAGGCTGCCGCCGGTGTCCTCGGCGCTGATCGGCGTGCTCACCTTAAGCAGCATCGGGCCGGTGTCCAGGCCGGCTTCCATCTGCATCAGGGTAACCCCGGACTCGGCATCGCCGGCCTCGATGGCGCGCTGGATCGGCGCCGCACCGCGCCAGCGCGGCAGCAGCGAGGCATGGCTGTTGATGCAGCCCAGGCGCGGCATGTCGAGCACCGCTTGCGGCAGAATCAGGCCATAGGCGACCACTACCATCAGGTCGGCCTGCAGGGCTTCGAGCTCGGCCTGGGCAGCGGGATCGCGCAGGGTCTGCGGCTGATACACGGGAATACCGTGGCGAACGGCGAGCTGCTTGACCGGGCTGGGCATCAGTTTTTGTCCGCGACCGGCGGGACGGTCCGGCTGGGTATAAGCCGCGACGATGACATGGCCTGCATCGAGCAGTGCCTGTAAGTGCTGAGCGGCAAATTCCGGCGTGCCGGCGAAAACGATGCGCATGTGAAGGACCCGTCAATAAAAAAGGCTTGCTGCAGCAAGCCTTTGGAATAGGGAGATCAAGCCTGCTGGCGGTGAAGTTTTTCCAGCTTCTTCTTGATCCGGTCACGCTTGAGTGTGGAGAGGTAGTCGACAAAGAGCTTGCCGTTGAGGTGATCGCATTCGTGCTGGATGCACACCGCCAGCAGGCCCTCGGCAATCAGCTCGAACGGCTGGCCGTCGCGGCCCAGCGCCTGGATCTTCACTTTCTGCGGGCGATCGACGTTCTCGTAGAAACCCGGCACAGACAGGCAGCCTTCCTGATACTGGTCCATCTCGTCGGTGAGAAATTCGAACTCGGGATTGATGAAGACCCGTGGCTCGCTCCTGTCTTCCGACAGGTCCATCACCACCACGCGCTTGTGAACGTTGACCTGGGTTGCGGCCAGGCCGATGCCCGGCGCGTCGTACATGGTTTCGAACATATCGTCGATCAGCTGGCGAATGTCGTCATCGACCACTTCGACCGGCTTGGCGATGGTACGCAGGCGTGGATCGGGAAACTCCAGGATGTTCAGAATCGCCATATACGTTTGTGATGCACTTATGGAATAAATTCAAAAGCCGCTGCTAAGATGCCGGGCAGCTTGTAAACGGCTTAACGCCGCTTTCCACAAGGATTACCGCGGCGCCAGGGCGCTTTACGTGAAGGCACATCATAAAGGGATTCACCACATGAGGAAATCACTACTCGCCCTGCTGCTGGTGGCGGTGGGCGGTATTGCCCAGGCCGAGGTTCAGCTCAAGGCCGATCACCCCGAGCAGTACACCGTGGTCAAGGGCGATACGCTCTGGGGCATCTCCGGGCGATTCCTGCGTGAACCCTGGAAATGGCCGGAACTGTGGCATGCCAACCCCCAGGTGGAAAACCCGCACCTGATTTATCCCGGCGACAGCCTCAGCCTGGTCTATGTCGATGGCCAGCCGCGGCTGATGCTCAATCGCGGCACTTCGCGCGGCACCATCAAGCTGTCCCCCACCGTGCGCACCACGCCGATGGCCGAAGCCATTCCGACCATCCCGCTGGAAGCCATCAACAGTTTTCTGCTGAGCAACCGCATCATCGACAGTGTGGACCAGTTCAAGGGGGCGCCTTATATCGTCGCGGGCAATGCCGAGCGCGTCATCAGCGGTTCGGGTGATCGTGTCTATGGCCGTGGTGTCTTCGAGGACAATATCCCTGTCTACGGCATCTTCCGTCAGGGCAAGACCTACGTGGACCCGGACACCCAGGAATTTCTCGGGATCAACGCCGATGATGTTGGCAGCGCCGAGATTCTCGACATGGAAGAAGACATCGCCACCATGATGCTGACCCGCGTCACTCAGGAGGCGCGCATCGGTGATCGCCTGTTCCCCAGCGAGGAGCGGGCAATCACATCCACCTTCATGCCCAGCGAGCCGGAAGAAGACATCAACGGCGTGATTCTCGACATACCGCGCGGTGTAACCCAGATCGGCCAGTTCGATGTGGTCACGTTGAACAAGGGCGCCCGCGACGGCTTGAAGGATGGCAACGTGCTGGCCGTGTATAAAACCGGTGAAACCGTGCGCGACCGGGTTACCGGCGAGAACGTGAAGATTCCCGATGAGCGTGCCGGCCTGCTAATGGTATTCCGCACCTACGAAAAGCTCAGCTACGGCCTCGTGTTGCAGGCCACGCGTTCGCTGGCGGTGCAGGACAAGATCCGCAACCCCTGACAGCGTGTCGAGCCCCGCTGATGCGGGGCTTTCAGTTTATCGAGTCGTCGCACGGATGCGGCGCAAGCAAACAAGGACGTCTGCCATGCCTGCCATTTCTCCCGCCGAGCTTGAAGCGCGTCTGCGACTGCATCTGTTGCCCGACCTGGGGCCGCGACGTTTGCACCGGTTGTTCGAAGCCTTCCCGAATGCCTCATCCGCGCTCAGCGCACCGGCCAGCGCCTGGCGTTCGCTGGGCCTGCCGGCCAGCTGTGCCGAACCCCGCCGCAGCACATCGATCCGCGAACGTGCTGCCGCCGCGCTGGCCTGGCTGGAGCAGCCCGACCACCATCTGCTGATGTGGGACGACCCCGCCTACCCTGCGCTGCTGGCCGAACTGCCGGATGCTCCACCACTGCTGTTCGTCGAGGGCGACGCCAGCCTGCTTGAACGGCCACAGCTGGCCATGGTTGGCAGCCGCCGCGCTTCGCGGGCGGGGCTGGACAATGCTCTGAGTTTCGCCCGCAGTCTGGCGCGGGGTGGCTTCGTCGTCACCAGTGGTTTGGCATTGGGCATTGATGGGGCGGCGCATCAGGGCGCGCTGGATGTCGATGGCCGCACCGTTGCGGTCCTGGGTACAGGGTTGCAGCGACTTTACCCGGCGCGGCACGTCGGTCTGGCCAGCAGAATTGTCGAAGGCGGCGGTGCGCTGGTGTCAGAGTTGCCGCTGGATTGCCCGCCGCATGCGTCCAACTTTCCCCGCCGGAACAGGATCATCAGTGGCCTGGCGTTGGGCGTACTGGTGGTTGAGGCGAGCCCCTCCAGCGGTTCGTTGATCACCGCGCGGCTGGCTGCCGAGCAGGGGCGTGAGGTGTACGCCATTCCCGGCTCCATCCATCATCCCGGCGCACGCGGCTGCCATCAGCTGATTCGTCAGGGCGCGGCGCTGGTGGAGAGCGTCGACGATATCCTCCAGGCCCTGCGTGGCTGGCAGCAGGTTGTACCGGGTAGCGTCATGCCCGAGGACGAACGACACCCGTTGCTCGCCCAGTTGCATGCGGCGCCCATGAGCAGCGAAGCCCTCGCCCAAGCCTTGGGCCAGCCGTTGACACAGGTGCTGGCCGAACTCACTGAACTGGAGATCGACGAGCGGGTGGCATGCGAATACGGCCTGTGGGTAGCGCGCAGCGGTTGAGACGCCAGCTCAGGTAAACTGCGCGGGTTTTCCTTGAGCAGAGGTCGAGATGGTCGGCAATTGGCGCATGCAGCAAGTGGCGCGCGTGGTTCGGGCCGGTGGTGTAATTGCCTACCCTACCGAGGCGGTCTGGGGTCTGGGCTGCGATCCCTGGGACAGCGAAGCGGTGTACCGGCTACTGGCGCTCAAGGATCGACCGGTGGAAAAGGGTCTGATCCTGGTCGCTGGCGATATCGAGGCTTTCGACTTTCTTCTCGATGATCTACCCGAACGCTGGCTGGATCGCCTGGCCGGTAGTTGGCCGGGACCCAATACCTGGCTGGTGCCGCACCGTCAGCGTCTGCCCGAGTGGATCACCGGACAGCACGACAGTGTAGCGCTGCGGGTTAGCGATCATCCGCTGGTGGCCAGGCTTTGCGCACTGACCGGCCCGCTGGTGTCCACCTCGGCCAATCCCGCCGGTCGCCCTTCTGCTCGTTCGCGCTTGCGCGTGGAGCAGTATTTCCCGCGCCAGCTCGATGCTGTTCTTGCTGGCTCGCTGGGTGGTCGCCGAAATCCCAGCACCATCCGGGATGTGCGCAACGGCGAAGTCATACGGGCGAGTTAGACATGGATGGTGCTGCAAGGGCCGAACGTGTTCGGCCTTCACGAACCAGGGACGAATGAACTCGGCCAGCCTTCCAGCCTCACGGCAACAGGATCGTCGATCCCGTGGTGCGCCCTTCTGCCAGCAGGCGTTGGGCTTTGGCGGCTTCGCCGAGCGCAAAGCGCTGGCCGATCTCGACACTGATCCGACCGCTGGCGATCATCTCGAACAGCTCCGCAGCCATGGCCTGAAGCCTCGGTGCGGTGTCTGCGTAGCCGGCCAGGATCGGGCGGGTGACGAACAGCGAGCCCTTCTGCGCCAGTACGCCCAGGTTGACCCCGGTCACCGCGCCGGAGGCGTTGCCGAAGCTGACCAACAGTCCGCGCGGAGCAACGCAATCCAGGGAAATCTCCCAGCTGCTCTTGCCCACCGAGTCGTAGACCACCGGACACTTCTGGCCACCGGTCAGCTCCAGCACGCGCTGCACCACATCTTCTCGGGTGCGGTCGATAGTGGCCCAAGCCCCCAGTGCTTTTGCGCGCTCGGCCTTCTCTGCCGAGCCGACCACACCGATCAGCTGTGCGCCCAGTGCGTTCGCCCACTGACAGGCAATCGAGCCGACGCCACCAGCCGCTGCGTGAAACAGAATGGTTTCGCCGGCCTGCAACGGATGCACCTGGCGCAGCAGGTATTGCGTGGTCAGACCCTTGAGCATCACCGCTGCCGCCTGCTCGAAGCTGATGGCATCCGGCAGCTTCACCAGATGCCGCGCCGGCAGCACATGGTGTTCGCCGTAGGCACCCAGCGGCCCGGTGGCGTAGGCCACGCGATCACCCACCTGCCACTGTTCGATGCCTTCGCCGACCGCTTCGATCACACCGGCGCCTTCGTTGCCCAGACCCGATGGCAGGCTCGGTGGTGCATAGAGACCGCTGCGAAAATAGGTGTCGATGAAGTTCAGGCCGATGGCGTGATTGCGTACGCGCACTTCGCCGGCGGCTGGGGCCGGAACCTCGACCTCAACCTGCTCGAGAACCTCGGGACCACCGTGCTGGCTGAACTGGATACGCTGCGACATAAGGGGCTCCTGAGCGGACGCAAAGAACCTATCCAACCGCTCCGCGCGGCATTCGTCAACCAGGGCGGATGATATGCTTGCGCACAATTTTCGCTCATCCCCGCGTTCGTCCGGGATGTGCCGCGCCACTTCTTGCCAAGGTGATTTCGTGAACGACCGGACCGAAGCCGTCAAAACCTACCTGCTCGATCTGCAGGATCGCATCTGCACGGCGCTGGAAGCCGAGGATGGCGATGCCCGTTTCGTCGAGGACGCCTGGACTCGCCCCGGTGGCGGCGGTGGCCGTACTCGGGTGATCGAGAACGGGGGCCTGATTGAAAAAGGCGGGGTTAATTTCTCCCATGTGCATGGCAGCGGGCTGCCGCCCTCGGCCAGCGCTCATCGTCCCGAACTGGCCGGCCGCGGTTTCGAGGCGCTGGGCGTGTCGCTGGTGATTCACCCGCACAACCCCTACGTGCCGACGTCCCATGCCAATGTGCGCTTCTTCATCGCAGAGAAAGAGGGTGAAGAGCCGGTCTGGTGGTTCGGCGGCGGCTTCGACCTGACGCCCTACTACGGCAATGAGGAAGACTGTATTCACTGGCACCGGATCGCCCGCGACGCCTGCGCACCGTTCGGTGCCGACGTCTATCCGCGCTACAAGGAATGGTGCGACCGCTATTTCCATATCAAACACCGCAACGAGCCGCGCGGCGTTGGCGGGTTGTTCTTCGACGATCTCAACCAGTGGGATTTTGATACCAGCTTCGCCTTTATGCGCGCCGTCGGCGACGCCTATCTGGAGGCCTACCTGCCCATCGTGCGCCGCCGCAAGGCCACGTCTTTCGCCGAGCGTGAGCGTGATTTCCAGCTGCTGCGCCGCGGTCGCTACGTGGAATACAACCTGGTCTACGACCGTGGCACGCTGTTCGGCCTGCAATCGGGCGGGCGTACCGAGTCAATTCTCATGTCGCTGCCGCCGCAGGTCAGTTGGGGTTATGACAAGCATCCCGCCCCCGGCACGCCGGAAGCGCGGCTGACCGAATATTTTCTACAGGACCGCGACTGGCTCGCCGACGCCTGATTTCCTTGCAGCTTGGAGCCTACTCATGGACCGCTACGGTGTTTTCGGCAACCCCATCGGCCACAGCAAGTCGCCGCAGATTCATCGTCTGTTTGCGCAGCAGACGGGCCAGGTTCTCAGCTATGAAGCCTTGCTGGCGCCGCTGGACGATTTTCCCGGTTTTGCCCGGCAATTTTTCGTCACCGGGCGCGGTGCCAATGTCACCGTACCGTTCAAGGAAGAAGCCTGGCGGCTGGCTGACCAGTTGACCGAGCGCGCGCGACGGGCCGGTGCGGTGAATACCCTGCACAAGCTCGACGACGGACGCCTGCTGGGTGATAACACCGATGGCATCGGCCTGGTACGCGACCTGCTGGACGCCGGAGTGACCTTGCAGGGCAAGCGAATCCTGTTGCTGGGTGCCGGTGGCGCGGTGCGTGGCGTGCTTGAACCCTTGCTGGCGCAAGCCCCTGAGTCACTGGTGATTGCCAACCGCACGCGGGCCAGAGCCGAGCAACTGGCCGAAGAATTTGCCGAGCTGGGCCCGGTCAGCGCCAGCGCATTCGAGCAGCTCGATGGTGCATTCGATGTGATCATCAACGGCACTTCGGCCAGCCTTGCCGGCGAGCTGCCGCCGCTGGCCGACGCGCTGATCGCTGCCGGCCAAACCTTCTGCTACGACATGATGTATAGCGCCAAACCCACGTCGTTCTGCCAATGGGCTAGCGATCTTGGCGCGCACAGCCGCGATGGCCTGGGCATGCTGGTGGAGCAGGCGGCGGCGGCTTTCGAGCTCTGGCGCGGTGTACGCCCTGAGTCGACGCCGGTGTTGCTGGCGTTGCGTCGCGAGCTACAAGGCTAAAAGTCTTTAGAAGTGAAACTGGATCTGCTGATGCAGGTGTTGTGGGCGCTCCAACTCATCGACCATGCCGGCGGCGATGCGTCGTAGCTGCACGCGAGGATCATTGCTGGGCAGTCCGTCGATATCGCTGAAGTCCTCGATGGACAGGTCCTCGCCGGCGGTACTGGCATCCACCAGTGTCCACTTCAGCGGATGCGAGGCGATCAGTTGCCGGGCGGCTGCCAGCTCCGACTCATCGGCGTGGGCGTTGAAATCGGCCACCAGCAGCAGGCGCTGGACACCAGCGTCGGTCATGCCCGAAAGCAACGAGGACACCGCCTGATACAGATCCAGCGGTCGGCCGACGACGCTGGCATCGGGCGCCGTCGGAACCGAAGGGCTATCGAACAGGCAGATGACCCCATGCATGCCGGCCACGCTGCGTGACACGCTGGTCGCATCGAATAGATCGCCGGCCTTGGTGCGCAGCCCTGGCCGGGCAGTCATCGAATTGAAGTCATTGATCAGCGCAATCGCCTCGTGCTGCCGGCTCAACAGTTCGCAGAGCACCGCATTGCCCAGGCTGGAATGCGCCCC
>JADKLW010000067.1_pt2 | contig 17755 bp, 19 predicted proteins | sample 8641881 | NCBI WGS metagenome assembly JADKLW01 (sample SAMN16272185, study PRJNA661076) | feces metagenome | isolation source: fecal sample from diarrhoea affected cattle B | host: Bos taurus | place: South Africa: Lokaleng Village, Mahikeng | collected 2019-09 | reverse complement strand
CTTCGGTGGCGCAAAGGGACACCGAAGCGCGAGCGAGTCCCTACGGACGGGCGGCGGTCGCGGCGTCGCGTTGGAGATGCCGACTGATCACGATCCGCTGGATCTGGTTGGTGCCCTCGAAGATCTGCATGACCTTGGCTTCGCGCATGAACCGTTCGACCGGGAACTCGGTCGTGTAGCCGGCCCCGCCGAGGACCTGGACCGCGTCGGTCGTGGCCCGCATCGCGGCGTCGGTCGCGACGAGCTTGGCGACCGAGGCTTGGCGTCCGAACGGCCGGTCGCGGTCGCGACGCCGCGCGGCGTCGAGCACGGTGGCGCGGCCCGCATCGACGGCGGACGCCATCTCGGCGAGCAGGAACCCGAGCCCCTGGTGCTCGATGATCGGCTGGCCGAAGGTCTCGCGCTCGAGTGCGTAGCGGACCGCGTGGTCGACCGCCGCCTGGCCGAGCCCGATCGCGACGGCCGCGATCCCCAGCCGGCCGGAGTCGAGCGCCGAGAGCGCGATCGGCAGGCCCTGGCCCTCGTCTCCGATCCGCCGATCGGCCGTCACGAGCACGTCGTCGAGCTCGATCGTCGCGGTCGCCGACCCCGTCAGGCCCATCTTCGACTCCGGCTTGCCCGCCGAGAGTCCGGGCGCATCCGCCGGCACCAGGAAGCACGAGATACCGCGCGTGCGGTCCTCCGCCGTCCGGGCGAAGACCGTGTAGAAATCGGCCTCGCCGCCGTGGGTCACCCATGCCTTGCTGCCCGTCAGCCGGTAGCCGTCGCCACTCCGCGCCGCACGGCAGCGCATCGCCGCCGGGTCGGAGCCGGCGTCGGCCTCCGACAGGCAGTAGGCGCCGAGCAGGTCGCCCCCGACCATCGCGGGCAGCCAGCGCTCGCGCTGCGCGTCGGTCCCGAAGGTCGCCAGTGGATAGCACGACATCACGTGCACGGAGATGCCCACGGCTACGCTCGCCCAGGCGCCCGCCAGTTCCTCGAGCACCTGCAGGTAGACCTCGTACGGCAGCTCGGCGCCCCCGTAGGACTCGGCGTACGGCATCCCGAGCAGGCCGAGCGCGCCCAGTTCGGCGAAGGTTCCGCGCGGGAAGGCGTGCTCCGCCTCGGCGCGGGCCACTCGCGGCGCGAGCATGTCGCGGGCCAGGCCCCGCGCGACCTCGACCAGCTCCTCGGCCTCTGCGGACGGCAGGAGTCGGTCGACGGGCATACCGAAGACCGTACCACGGGATCTTTGGCAGTACTGACAGCCGCCGCACGGTAGCCGCCCGCATCACGCCACTCGGCCGCGCGCCGGTGGAGGACCGCCCCGTGCGATCGAGCACCCCCGCCCGTCCTGGGCCACGGCATGCTAAAAATATTGGCATGCCAAATCTTTCGGTGAGCCGGGCTTCAACAGCTCCGCTGCGGTGGCTCCTGCCGCTCGCCGCCCTGCTCGCCGTGCTCGTGCTCGCCGCCTGCGGCAGCGACGAAGGGGGCGACGAGAACGACAAGCCCGTCGCGCTGACGACCTTCACGGTGCTCGCCGACATGGCCCGCCAGGTCGCCGGCGACCGGATCGAGGTCCACTCGATCACCAAGCCCGGGGCCGAGATCCACGGCTACGAGCCGACGCCGAGCGACCTCAAGCGCGCGGCCACCGCGGACGTCGTGCTCGAGAACGGCCTCGGGCTGGAGTCCTGGTTCGCGCAGTTCATCGAGCGCTCGCGCGCCTCCCGCAAGACCCTCAGCGAGGGGATCACGCCGATCCCGATCGCCGGGGAGTCGGAGTACGCCGGCAAGCCGAACCCGCACGCCTGGATGTCGACCGCCAACGCCGAGGTCTACATCGACAACCTGGTCGAGGCGTTCAGCGAGCTCGACCCCGCCGGCGCCGCCGAGTTCCGCCGGCGTGGCGCCGACTACAAGCGCCAGGTGCGCAAGGTCGGCAAGACGGTCCGCCAGCAGCTCGCGGACCTGCCGCGCGAGCACCGCGCGCTGGTCACCTGCGAGGGCGCGTTCTCGTACCTGGCCCGCGACCTCGGGCTCGAGGAGGCGTACATCTGGCCGGTCAACGCGGAGCAGGAGGGCTCGCCGCAGCAGATCGCGTCGACCGTCCGGTTCGTCCGCGACCGCAAGGTGCCCGCCATCTTCTGCGAGTCCACGGTCAGCGACAAGTCCCAGCAGCAGGTCGCCCGCGAGGCCGGGTCGCGCCTGGCCGGCACGCTCTACGTCGACTCACTGTCCGAAGCCGACGGTCCGGTTCCGACCTACCTCGACCTCCTCCGCGTCGACGCCGAGACGATCGTCGCGGGACTGAACCCGCAGGCCCGCTGATGCTCGCGTCGATCGGCACTCCGCCCGCCGCCGTCGTCCGCGACGTCCAGGTCCGCTACGGCTCCACCCTGGCCCTCGACGGGGCCAGCCTGACGGTCTCGCCCGGGGTGGTCGAGGGGCTGATCGGCATGAACGGCTCCGGCAAGTCGACCCTGTTCAAGACCCTGATGGGACTGGTTCGGCCCGACGTCGGCAGCGTCGAGCTGTTCGGCGGCTCGTCCGCCGCCGCCCGCAAGGCCGGCCGCGTGGCCTACGCCCCGCAGAGCGAGGACATCGACCAGGACTTCCCCGTCTCGGTCCGCGAGATCGTCGCGATGGGCCGCTACAACCGGCTCGGCCCGCGCCGGCGGTTGCGCGCTGAGGACCATGCCGCCGTCGCCGCCGCGCTGGAGCGGACCGAGCTGAGCAACCTGGCGGACCGTCAGATCGGTGCGCTCTCGGGCGGCCAGCGCAAGCGCGCGTTCATCGCCCGCGGGCTGGCCCAGGAGGCCGAGCTGCTGCTGCTCGACGAGCCATTCGCCGGGGTCGACAAGCGAACCGAGGCGACGATCACCGCCCTGCTGCGCGACCTTGCCGCCGAGGGCCGGGCGATCCTGGTTTCGACCCACGACCTGATCGCGGTTCCCACGCTCTGCGACGAGATCGCGCTGATCAACCGGCGGATCATCGCCACCGGAACGCCCGAGCAGACGCTGCGGCCGGACCTGCTGGCCGAGGCGTTCGGCGGCTTCGTCCCCGCCGAGGCGCTCCAGGGAGCCTCCGCATGAACGACCTGATCAACTGGATCGTCGATCCGCTCGAGTTCGCGTTCATGCAGCGCGCGCTGCTGGTCGCGGTCGTCTGCGGCATCGCCTGCGCGGTGCTTTCCTGCTGGCTGACCCTGCTCGGCTGGTCGCTGATGGGCGACGCCGTGTCGCACGCCGTGCTGCCGGGCGTGGTCCTGAGCTACGTCGTCGGCGCGCCGTTCGCGATCGGGGCGTTCATCTTCGGCTCCGCGGCGGTCTTCCTGGTCGGCGGACTCAGCCGGACCAGCCGGATCAAGGAGGACGCGGCGATCGGGATCGTCTTCACCGGACTGTTCGCTCTCGGCCTGGTGCTGGTCAGCGTGATCCGCTCGGAGATCGACCTCTTCCACATCCTCTTCGGCAACGTGCTCGGCGTCTCGGACAGCGACATCCGCCAGGTCGTGATCATCGGAGCGGTCGTCACCGCGGTGCTGCTGTTCAAGCGCCGCGACCTGGTGCTCTACGCCTTCGACGCGACCCACGCGCACGCGATCGGGATCTCCCCCCGCCGGCTCGAGATGCTGCTGCTCGGCGCGCTCGCGCTGACCGTGATCGTCGCCCTCCAGGCCGTCGGCATCGTGCTCGTCGTGGCGATGCTGATCACCCCCGGTGCGACCGCCTACCTGCTGACCGACCGGTTCGACCGGATGATCGCGATCGCCGTCGCGGTCAGCGTGCTCTCGTGCGTGATCGGAACCTACGCCAGCTTCCATCTCGACGCCTCGACCGGCGGCTCGATCGTCTGCGCCCTGACCGCCCAGTTCGTGCTGGCGTACTTGTTCGGGCCGCAGGGCGTGCTGCGGCGGGGGTCGAGCGGGCGTGGCGCGGCGCCCTCGGAGCCCACCGAGCCGGTCACGGCAAGCTGACAGAACCTGTGCGGACCTTGCTAGGAGTCCGGCGGCAGACTAATATTCTCCTCCGAAGGAGAGCTTATGGCCTCAGACCTCTACATCTCCCGCAACGAGGCCGCCAAGCTCAGCGGCGCGTCGGCGACGGTGATCAATAAGGCAATCGAACAGCGGGCCGTACGCACCAAGCGCTCCAGGACCGGTTCGCTGATCGACGCGCGCGACACCGGGGCGCTCCAGATCTTCGGGGCCTTGACGTTCGGCCTCCCGGTGACCATGAAGCGACGGCTGACGGCCTGGCTGCGCAACGCCGAAGCCGGGGCCGAGCTGCCGCTCACCGACGCGCTACTCGTCCGCAAGAGCGAGGCGAGCGACGAGGCGACCGCCCGAGCGCTCCGCTACGTCGAACTGCGCGAGCGTTTCCTCGAGGTCAACCCGGACGTCCAGGGCGGCGAACCCGTGATCCGCGGCACCCGCATCCCGATCCGCGGCCTGGCGAAGCAGATCGAGGCCGGCGAGGCGACTGAAGTCCTGCGCCGGGAGTACGACTACATCGACCCCGACGCGTTCGAGTTCGCCGTCCTCTGGGCCGGCGCCAACCCGCGCCGCGGACGCCCGAGCCGCACCGAAGCGGCCTTCTCAGCGCTGCCGCCCGCCGCCCGCGCCGAGCTACTCGCAAAGCGTCGCCCCAACGAGTAAGCGCGTTGAAGCTGTGGGCAGACGCGTGCTTGACGCCCCAGCTCGAGGCGGTCGCGCACGCGCGGGGCTACGAAGCCACGTCCAACCGCGCCCGCGGCATGCTGACCTGGTTGGACCCCAACCTCTACCCGGTGGTCGTCGGCGAGGACTGGGTGTTCGTCACCAACAACGAGAGGGACTTCCGCGAGCTCGCGGGCGAAGCTCAGATGCACCCCGGTCTGATCGTTCTGCCGCAAGGGACGGTCGCCCAGCAACAGGACAGGTTCGACACGACACTCGCTTACATCGAGGCCCGCGCCGCTGAGGACGACGAGTCCCCGGCGGACTGGATGGTCTGCCGCATCGTGGCCTACGACGATCACGACGACTCGAACCGGCACGGATGGCTGTCGGGCTGAGTAGCGACCATCAGTCAGCCTCAGCGGCGGAAGGTGCCCAGCCCGTCTTCGTCGAGGTGCTCGATCGTCATCGAGCGGGCGTCGGAGCCGCGGCCGAAGCGGAACGTCAGCAGCGAGATCCCGGTGCCGTTCTCGCCCGGCGGGTGGTAGGTCCAGCGGTTGCCGCTCCAGTGGTTCAGTCGGAAGCGCATCCGGTCCGGGCCCAGCCGCAGGATCAGGTCCTTGCCGGACGCCCGCACCGTCGCGGTGCCGTAGTAGGCGCTGCGGTAGCTCCCGGCGTACGCGGCCAGCCGCTTCGGCGCGGCCGGCGACGCGGGGCGGGTGCGACCCGAGAGCACGCTCGGGTTGGCGAAGATCGGGGCCATCGCCCCGCCGTAGGCCGCGAGCCAGTCCCGGCTGATGGTGCCGAGCTCGGCCATCTCGAGGAACGACTCGGTCAGCGCCTCGGCCAGGCCGCGCGGCTGGCCGTTGGTCAGGACGACGATGCCCAGGTCCTCCGACGGCAGGAGCTGCACGTTGGTGCCGGCCCCGAGCAGGAACCCACCCGAGTGCGAGAACCGCACCCGAGCGGTGCTGTCAACGCCGACGCCGATCCCCAGGCCGTAGAACGACGGGCGCGCGTCCGGCGACGAGGGCACGCCGCTCATCGAGTGCGGGGCGCGCATCTCGGCGAGTGCGTCGGCGGACACCAGCCGCTTGCCGGCGTAGACGCCGTCGCCAAGCTGCAGGCGCATCCACTGCGCCATGTCACTGACGTTCGAGCTGACGCCCCCGGCCGGCGACTGCTCGTCGGCGTCGCGTCGCTGCAGCGGCTGCCACCCCTTGGCCGTCGGCATGTGCAGCTCGGCCCGGTTGGCGCGCCGCCGGTAGTCGCGGAAGCGCGAGCTCGTCGAGGTCATCCCCAACGGCCGGTAGAGGGTGCGCTCCGACAGCGCCTCCCACGACGTGTCGAGCTTGGTCGCGACTGCCTCCGCCGCCGCCGTCAGTCCGAAGTTGGTGTAGCGGTGCTCGGTGCGGAACGGCGCCAGCGGCATCAGACGCAGGCGCCGCAGCACCTGCTCGCGGTCGTAGCCGAGATCCTCCAGCAGGTCGCCCGCGTGGGCCGGCAGCCCGCTGCGGTGACCGTAGAGGTCCGCGATCGTGACGTTGCGCGTGACGTACGGATCGCGCAACCGGAACCACGGCAGCAGCGGCTGGACGCGGTCGTCCCAGGCGACCCGTCGCTGCGTCACCGCGCGGGCGATCACCGTGGCGCCGACCGGCTTCGAGACCGACGCGAGCGGGAAGACGGTGGCGGGATCGACCGGCGTCCCGGTGCGCGTGCTGCGCACCCCGAACCCCTTCGCGTAAACCACCCGATCGCGATGGACGACGGCGACCGCCATCCCCGGCACGCCGCTGCGGGCGAGCAGCGTCGGGGCCAGCACGTCGAGCTGGGCGATGGCCGCGGCGATCCGCTCGGGCGGGACCGGAACCGCCGAGACGGTCGCGGGGTTGCCTGGTTGTTGCGCCGCGGCGGGCGCCGCGAGCGCCCCCGGCGTGGGCAGCGCGGCCACCACGGCGGCGATCAAGAGACGAGAGGCGACGCGCATGCCCCGACGCTACCGGGCGCGACGTCTCCCCGCGGCGACCGCCGTCGCGGCGCGCAGCGGTGTGCGCCGCCGAGCAGCGGGTAGGGGATTCCCATCACCCCAACCCCGGAGGACGACATGACGCAGACCCTGTCCGACCACACGATCGCGATCCTCGCCACGGAGGGCGTCGAGTTCTCCGAACTGGACGAGCCGCGCCAGGCGCTGCGCGACGCGGGCGCCACCGTCGAGCTGGTGTCGCTCGACACGGAGCCGTTCCGGGCCTTCGACAGCCTCGATCCGCGGGGCGAGGAGCAGCCGGACGTGGCGGTCGCCGACGCCGACGCCAGCCGCTACGACGGCCTGCTGCTGCCGGGGGGCGTGGCCAATCCCGACAAGCTCCGCCAGGACGAGGACGCCGTCGCGTTCGTACGCGCGTTCTTCGAAGCGGGCAAGCCGGTCTCGGCGATCTGCCACGCGCCGTGGACGCTGATCGAGGCCGGCGTGCTCGAGGGACGGACCGTCACGTCGTTCCCCTCGCTGAAGACCGACCTGGAGAACGCCGGGGCGAAGTGGGTCGACGAGGAGGTCCACGTCGACGCCGGGCTGACGACCAGTCGCAACCCCGGGGACATCCCCGCGTTCATCAGCAAGTCGATCGAGGAGTTCGCCGAGGGCAAGCACCGGGCGCAGAAGCGGAGCGTGTGATGGTCGTGCCCGGCACGATCCAACGGGCGCGCGGTCACGGCGCCCGCAGGTGCCGGTCGCCACCGCGGCCGCCCGGGACGGATCCCGGGCGGCCCTCCGCCGACTGAGCTCGAACCTTCGCGAACGAGGCTTTCGGGGGCTGATAGAGCCGCGTCTGCGCTTCACCCGGCGGCCGTGCTCCTCTGCGACACTGCCTTGACGGATACGCCGTCAACGGGAGGTTGGAATGCAACAACTACGGGACCGCTGGAGCGCGTGGACCACCGGGCGCCAAGTGGCAGTGCTTGCCGGCATCGTGGTCGTCGGGCTGGTGCTCATCGTCGCGATCTCGGGCGACCCCGAGCCACGCGACCTCCAAGGCGACGCCGGGACGCCCGTGGCTGCGGCGACGGATGGGCTGGAGACGTCGGAGGCCGCCGGCGATCCCGGGTCCGACATCGCCGATCCGAGCGAGGAATCGACGCCGGCCATCGCCGACGCCCGAGCCGCCGCCGACGCCGGGGACTACGCGGAGGCGATGGAGCTCGCCGAGTCGATCGGCCCTGCCGCCGAGCGGGCGATTGAGGGACGGATCGCCAACCGGGCGGCGCGAGCCGCCGAGCGCGCGCTCGCGCGGGGCGACCGTCAAGCGGCGAGCCGGGCGTTGCGCCGCGCCGCCGATCTGCCGTCGACCAAGGCGTTCGCCTCGGCGCAGTCCGACCTCCGCGCCGCCCAGGCACGAGCGTCCGCCCGGCGCGCCGCCGAGCGGCAGGCGCGAGCAGCGCGTCGAGCCGCCGAGCGCGAGGCCCGCCGAGTCGCCCGCGAGCAGGCGCGCGCCGCCGCCAAGGCCGAAGCCGCAGCAGAAGCCGCCGCCGAGGAGTCCGCCGCGGGCCCCGACTGCCACCCGAGCTACGAGGGCGCCTGCCTCGACCCGAGCTCCCCCGACTACGACTGCTCGGGCGGCTCCGGCGACGGACCGGACTACACCGGACCGGTGACGGTCGTCGGCCCGGACGAGTACGACCTGGACCGCGACGGCAACGGGGCCGGCTGCGAGAGCTGAGCGTCGCCCGATCGAGGGTGAACCTGGCAGACGGAAGCCTCTCTATTGGACATTTGGACGGCTATCTACTGCGCATCTAGACGGCTCTCTATCGAGCACCCGAACGCCGCGTTGACGCTCGCGCCTTCCGTGGGCAACCGCGGGGGTCAGCCCTCGGGCAGCGCGACGATCGCGTCGATCTCGACCAGGACGCCCTTCGGCAGCGCCGCGACGCCGATCGCGGCGCGGGCCGGCGGGTCGGCGTCGAAGAACCGCGCGTAGACCTCGTTGACCTCCTGGAAAGTCCCCATGTCGGTCAGGTAGACCGTCGCGCGCACCACGTCGCGCAGCGTGCCGCCCGCAGCGCGGACTACGGCTTCGAGGTTCTTCAGCGCCTGCTCGGCCTGCTCGCCGGCCGTGGTGCCGACGACCTCGCCGGACTCCGCGTCGAGCGGGATCTGGCCCGAGACGAAGAGCAGGCCCTGGGCGGCGACGGCGTGGACGTACGGGCCGATCGCGGCGGGGGCGTTGGAGGCGGTGACGGAGCGACGGTCGGTGCTCATGGGGTCTCCTGGGTCGGGAAGGGTGCGGGATCCGCGACGCTCGACACTACGGGCCGCGGCGATGTCGTCGCTGGCGGCGTGCCACCAGCGACGCACGGTTGGACGGTGACGGGCCACCGTCGGGCCCCTCCGTGGCCGAAGTTAGGGCGCGAGCGCACTCAGCGGACTGGTCACGGTTCCGTCATCCGCCGTGAGGATCGGGCCGGTGCCGGTGACGACGAGGCGGAAAGCCGGATCGCCGACGACGTCGGTGTCGATCTGATCGATGGCGTTTCGCAGCGACTCGACGCCCGTCCGCATCTGCGACCCGCCGAGCTTGACCTCCACAGCCCCCCAACGCCCGTCGGGGAGCGTGATGACCGCGTCGATCTCCCGGCCGTTCGAGTCTCGGTAGTGACGAACCTCGCCGTCGATCGCAGACGCAAGCACCATCAGGTCATGGACGACCGCGCTCTCGAAGAGCATGCCCAGCGTTTCGAGGTCGCCACGCAACTGCTTCGGTCCCGCTCCCAACGCCGCCGCCGCGAGCGATGCGTCGACCAGGTGCAGCTTCGGCGACGTGCGGAGGCGGGCCCGGGACCGCAGCTTCGGCGCCCACGGTTGCTGCGGCTCGACGACGAAGAGTCGTTGCAGCAGCCCGACGTAGTTGCCGATCGTCTCGGCGTTGACCGTCGGGGCGACCGACCGCACGTCGGCGGCCAGTGCCCTGTGCGTCACTTCCGAGGCAACGGACCGCGCCAGCCCGGCGAGCAGACGCTTGATCACGTCCGGCTCGTGCCGGACGTCAGCCAGGCGCCGGACGTCCGCGCGGGCCACGTCGTCGATATACGCCCTGAGGCGGTCCGCGGATTGCTCGAGCCCGAGCGCGGTCATTGCGGGAAAGCCGGGGCGGAGTATGCCCTCGATGACCTCATCGAGCTCCGGGGCGGCGTTCAGGTCCGCCACCGGCCGCTCGCCGTCGAACAGCCCGGCGATGCTCACTGGGCGCGGAACGGCGTCGAGCTTCTCCCACCAGCTCATGGTGCGTTGGCGGAGTCTGAGGAACCGGCCCGCTCCCGTATGGCGTGTGATGTCGTCCGCGGGCACCGCCGAACCGGTGAGGATGAACCGCCCCGACTCGGCGGACGCGTCGACTGCGCGCCGAACCAGGTTCCAGAGTTCGGGCATCACTTGCCATTCGTCGAGCAGCCGTGGAGCGTCCCCTTCGAGAACCGAGCGCGGTGCGATCGCCAGGGCACGCTGAACGTCCGCGTCGTCGATGAACACGTAGGAGCCCGCGGCGTGCAGGGCGGTCATGGTCTTGCCACTAGCCCTGGCGCCCTCCACCACCACGGCACCCGCACCGCCCAGCGCGCGACGCAGTCGCGCGTCTATCACCCGCGGCCGATAGGCCTGTCCGAGCACGTCGGCGGTCTCCATGCGGCGATCCTACGCTACGCCGACGCCTGCAGAGCTTCTAGGCCGACGATTGCAGGACCTCTAGGCCGACGATTGCAGGACCTCTAGGCCGACGATTGCAGGATCTCCAGGCCGAGCGATGCAGCGCACGGACCGTGACGGGCCACCGTCGCTCAGTCGCCGGCCCGAATCGCCCGTGCGATCCGCTCGACGAGCTGGCGCCGCAGCTCGTGGTCCATCGGGTCCGCGGCGATCGCGTCGTAGATCCACAGGCCGTCCGCCGCCAGCCGCAGCACCAGCAGGTCGAGTTGCTCGTCGGTCGGCGGGTCGTCGACCCGGGGCAACGCCCAGCGATCGACCACCGACGTCCACGCGGCCCGCGCCTCGGGCACGTCGGCGCTCTCCATCAGCATGACCAGCTCGGCGTTGGTCGTGCCCTGCAGCGACTCGCGGGCGTAGACCTCCAACCGCTCTCGCTCGGTCAACTGGTCGGCGGGAGCCCCGGCCGCCGTCACCATCGCCGCGTCCCAGTACTCGGCAAGGAACTCGGCGAGCGCGACGACGAGCTCGTCGCGTGAGCCGAAGTGGTAGACCACACCGCCCTTGGTCAGGCCGGCCTCCTCGGCGATCGCCTCGTAGGTCACCCCCGCCAACCCGTCCCGCGCCACGATCCGGTGGGCGGCTTCGAGGATCGTCGTTCGCTTGCTCGGTCGCATCCGCCGCCCCCTCAGTCGTTCGCGAAGGAGTCGCTGCCGGGACCGTAGCGCCGCAACAGCCACCCGGTGATCAACGCCCCGACGGCGAGGATCGCCGCGATCACGACGAGCACGACCACGTAGGCGGTGTCGTACGCGGAGTGCGCCGCCGAGACCAGCGCGGGGTCGCCTTGCGCGACCACGAGCGCCTCGACCAGGCTGTCCTTGGCCTCGGTCGGGGCGCCGGACGGCAACGTGACCGCCGCCGTGTACACCGCCGTGGCGAGGCTGCCGAGCATCGCCACCGCGGTCAGGCTGCCAAGCTCGTAGGAGACCTCCTCGACCGACGCCGCCATCCCCGCGCGCTCGGCGGGCGCGTTGCCGATGATCGCGGACGAGGCGACCGACATCACCGCGCCCATCCCCGCGCCGGTGATCAGCAGTCCGGCGATCAGGCCGCCGAGCCCGCCGTCGAAGGTCAGCACGGTGATCACGGTGCCGACCACGCTGAGCGCCAGGCCGCCCGCGATCAGCAACCGCAGGCCGGTGCGGTGCAGATAGGCCCCTCCGAGCAGCGCCGTCGGCAGCGCGCCCAGCGCGACCGCCGTGACGAGCAGCCCGGATTCGAGCGGGGTGAAGCCCGAGACGAGCTGGAATCGCTGCGTGGTGACGAGCTGCAGCCCGGCGACCGCGAACATCGCGAACGCGGCCGCCAGCACGCCGGCCGAGAACGCCGGGTTGCGGAAGATCGAGAACACGATCAGCGGCCGCTCGAGCTGCCGCTGACGCCGCACGAAGACGACGAACCCGATCACCGACGCGACGATCGAAGCCGCCACCACCGGCCACGACGGCGGGTGCTTGGCGAGCTCCTTGATCGCCAGCACCGCCCCGACCAGGCCGACCATCACCTGCAGCGACGAGATCAGGTCCCAGCGCTTGGTCGGGTCGGGGACGCCCCGGGGCACGATCAGCGGCGTCACGATCAGCGCGACGATCACCACGGGGACGTTGATCAGGAAGACCGACCCCCACCAGAAGAACTCGAGCAGCGTGCCGCCGACGATCGGGCCGAGCGCCGCGCCGAGGATCGCGATGCTGCCCCACACCGCGATCGCCAGGTTGCGCTCGCGCTCGACGGTGAAGGTGATCCGGATCAACGCGAGCGTCGCCGGCATCATCGCCGCGGCGCCGACCGCGAGCCCGGCGCGCGCTGCGATCAGCACGCTCGACGAGGGCGAGAACGCCGCGAGCGCCGAGGCGACGCCGAAGATCGCCAGGCCGATCAGGAACATCGAGCGGTGGCCGATCCGGTCGCCGAGCGTGCCGCTGCCGAGCAGCAGGCCCGCCATCACCACCGGATACGCGTTGATGATCCAGAGGGTCTGCGACGCGCTCGCCCCGAGCTCCTCGGTCAGGGTCGGCAACGCCGTGTAGAGGATCGAGTTGTCGAGCGTGATCAGCAGCAGGCCGGCGCCGACGATCACCAGCACCGACCACCGCTGAACCGCCGTCAGGCCCTGGGCATCCGCGTTCACAGCACGTAACTATACCGTACGTCCAGTACAGTTATCGTCGAGCACCGCCTCCGCCCGCCCGACCAGGACGTCGATCACCGGGTCGAGCGCGTCCGGATCGACGTTGGCGTTCTCCGGCGTGTCCCGGAACCGACGGACGACCCCCTGGATGATGATCGCCAGCTTCCAGCAGGCCTGGGCCTCGTAGAACGCCAGGCCGTCGAGCGGGTCCCCCGTCAACTCGGCGTAGCGCCCCGCCATCGTCGCCCGGGACGGAAAACCGGGCGCCCGGGTCGGGGCGGCCATCCCGTTGAGCGCCCACGCGACCGGATCGTCGTCCTGGATCCAGTACGCCATCAGCGTGCCGAGGTCGGCGATCGGATCGCCGAGCGTGCAGAGCTCCCAGTCGAGGATCGCGCGGACCTCGCCCTCGTCGTCGATCACGACGTTCTCGAGCTTGTAGTCGCCGTGGACGACGGCGACCCGGCGCTGCTCCGGGACCGACGCCGCGAGCCGGTCGCGGACCCGGTCGATCGCCGGAACCTCGCGGGTCTTCGACGCCTCCCACTGTCGCGACCAGCCCTTGAGCTGGCGCTCGGCGTAGCCGTGGTGACGCGCCAGGTCGCCGAGCCCGATCGCGTCGACGTCGACCGCGTGCAGCTCGGCGAGCGCGTCGACCAGCGACAGCGCGGCGCGGGAGCGGGCGGACGCCGGCAGCGACTCGAGGCCCGCGACGTCGGTGACGACGTGGCCGGGGACCAGCTCCATCGCGTAGAACGGCGCACCGGTCACCGCGGCGTCGGCACACAGGCCGACCGGCTCCGGCACCCGGACGCCCGCCGGGTGCAGCGCCGCGATCAGTCGGTGCTCGCGCGCCATGTCGTGCGCGCCGGGCAGGAGCTGCCCGAGCGGCGGACGCCGAACGATCCACGCCCCGCCCGCGGCGTCCTCGACCCGGAACGTCAGGTTGGAGCGGCCGTCGCCGATCCGCGCGAACGTGAACGGCGGGGTCGCGTCCGGCAGCACGCCCGACAGCCAGGCGGAGACTGCTGCGACGTCGATGCCCGGCGGCGAGCTCACGAGATCTGCCCGCAACCCGCCGCCGTCGACTCGCCGTTGCGCGTGTAGCGCAGCAGCGTGCGGGCGATCGTCATCCGGTGGACCTCGCTCGCCCCGTCGTAGATCCGGGCGGCGCGGGCGTCGGCGTACCACTGGCCGATCGGCAGGTCGGTCGCCATGCCGTGCGATCCGAAGACCTGGACGCAGCGGTCGAGGATCCGGCCGAAGGCCTCCGACACGAAGGTCTTGACCATCGCGACCTCCTGGCGGTGCTCCAGCCCGTGCTCGACCCGCCAGGCCGCGTTCAAGACCATCATTCGCGACGCGTAGAGGTCGATCGCCGAGTCGGCGAGGAACCACTGCATCGACTGGTGCTTGGACAGCGGGACCCCGAACGCCTCGCGCTCCTCGAGCCGCTCGGCGGTCAGGTCGAGCGCGCGCTGCGAGACGCCGATCCAGCGCATCGCGTGGGCCAGCCGTCCGCCGGCCAGTCGCTTCTGGGCGATCACGAAGCCCTCGCCCTCGGCACCGAGCAGGTTCTCGACCGGGACTCGCACGTCGGTCAACCGGATCTCGGGGTGGCCGCCGACCATGTGCGCGCCGATCAGCCCGGGATCGCGGACGACCTCCCAGCCGGGGGTGTCGGTCGGGACGAGGATCAGCGAGTAATCGCGGTGGGAGGCGCGTTCGGCGGACCCGGTCTTCGCCACCACGATCGCGATCTCGGCCCCGATCGCGCCGGTGATGAACCACTTGCGGCCGTTGAGCACCCATTCGTCGCCGTCGCGGACGGCGGTGGTCGCCAGGTTGGTCGGGTCGGACGAGGCGACATCCGGCTCGGTCATCGCGAAGCACGAGCGGATCCGACCCTCGGCCAGCGGGCGCAGCCAGCGCTCCTGCTGCGCCTCGGTGCCGGCCATCAGCAGCGTGTGCATGTTGCCCTCGTCGGGGGCCATCGCGTTGAGGCCGAGCGAGGCGATCGGGGTGACGCCGCACTCCTGCGAGATCAGCGACATCCCGAGCACGCCGATCCCGAGGCCGCCCCACTCCTCGGGCAGGTGCGGGGCGTAGATCCCGCGCTCGCGGGCCTTGTCGCGCAACCGGTCGATCACGTCCCAGGACCCGGTGATCTCGTTGAGGTCGGGGATCTCGGCCTCGGCCGGGAGGGCGTCCTCGGCCACGAACGCCCGGACGCGGTCGAGGACGTCCCGCAGCTCCGGCGGGACCGTGAAGCCGATTCCCTCGATCGGCGGGGTGCTCGACTGCGACATGGGGCTCCTCGGGAACGACGTTCGACACTACGGTGATCCGGTACCGATTGGTACCGACGCACCGGGCCCTCAAGGTACCACGTGGTACCGCGGGTTTCGGAACGTCTGCGTGGTCAGTCGCTCCGGGGCAGCAGCGCAGTACGGAACGGCGGCGACGGCTCGCGATAGCGCTCGAACGCTGCCACCGCCCGACCCCAGCCGACCTGGGCCTCGACCAGATCACCGAGATCGCGTTCGCCCGCCGCGACCCACGCGACGACGGCGGCCAACTCGGCCTTGGTGCAGGCGAACGACCCGCGCAGCGTCTGCTCGTTCTCGACCATCCGCATGACCGGGATCTCGGCGGTCGGACCGGCGACGCCGACCACGACCAGCGTCCCGCGGCGGCGCAGCGCCTCGATCGCCTGGGTCAGCGTCTCGCTGACCGCGACGCAGTCGACCACGACGTCGTAGCCCCCGCCCGCCTCGTCGGGCGGCACCGCCGTGAGGCCGAGCCCCGCGAGCAACGCGCGACGCTCCGCCAGTCGCTCGGACACCGTGACCTCGCGGACGCCGCGGCGTTCGGCCTGCAGCGCGACACCCGTGCCGATGATCCCGCCGCCGAGCACCAGGACCCGCCGATCGGCCACGTCACCCGCGAGGTTCAGCGCGTGGGCCCCGACCGACAGCGGCTCGACGAGCGCCCCCCATTCGAGCGGGGCGACGCCCACGAAGGGCACCGCGTTCTCGGCCGGGATCACCAGCGACTCCGCGTAGGCGCCGGGCCACTCTGCGTCGCACCCGACGATCCTGCGGTTCAGGCAGGCGTTGCCGGCGTCGGCTCGGCAGGCCTCGCAGACCCCGCAGGCGATGATCGGATCGATCACCACCGGGGTGCCCACGGCCGGACCCTCGACCCCGGGCCCGAGCTCGACCACGTGCCCGACGGCCTCGTGGCCCATCACCAGCGGTCCACCGTCGTCGATCGCCCGCTGACGCCGATCGTTGCCACCGAGGTAGCCGAGCACGTCGGACTTGCAGTAGCCGACCGCGTGGACCGCGATCCGCACCTGCCCTGGTCCGAGCGGCCGAGCCGGTATCCGCTCGACGGCGAGCTCGCCGATCGCGTGCATCACCAGACTGCGGATCGCCTGGTCGTCGGTCATCCGTGCATAGTCCCACCATCTCCGGCGCGCGGGGAAACGATCTCGCCGCCCCGGGCGGTCGCCGCTGGTACCACGTGGTACCGTCCGGACGAGTCACCGTGACCCCCTCCGACGCCCCCACGAACGATCCGGCCGCCCGTCCGGACCGCGATCCCGCCCGCCCGGACGCCGACCCCGCCCGTCGGCTGTTGCGCGGCGTTGCGGCCGCGGTCGCCGACAAGGGCTACGCGGCGACCACGATCGCGGACATCGTCCGCCACGCGCAGGTCTCCAAGCGCACCTTCTACGAGCACTTCCCGGACAAGCAGCACTGCTACCTGGAGGCCTACCGTCGCGGCACCGAGCACCTGGCGCGGCTGATGGTCGAGGCCGGCACCACCGCCACCGGACCGTGGCGCGAACGGCTGCGGGCGGCGATCCGCGGCTACCTCGGAGTGCTCGTCGCGACCCCCGACAGCACGCGCTCCTTCACGACCGGCATTCCGGCCGCCGGCTCCGAGGCGATCGCCGCCCGACGCGCGATGCACCGCCGCACCGCCGAGGCGCTGATCGCCGTCGTCGACCACGTCCGACGCGACACGCCCGAACTGGCCCCCCTGCGACCGTTGATCGCCGAGGCGATCGTCGGCGCGCTCTCCGAGCTCGTGCTCAACGCCGTCGCCGACGGTCGGGTCGACGATCTGCCCACGCTCGACGAGCCGATCCTCGAGCTGCTCTCCGCGGTGCTGACCGCCGACCCCGACCCGACCGAGGACCCCCAGCCGTGACCGACCGTGCCGCCCTGGTCACCGGGGCCAGCGGCGGGATCGGTCTCGAGATCGCCCGCGTGCCAGCTGGTCCGCAGTGGCGCGCGGATGATGTAGAACCAGCTCGTCGTCTCGTCCGCACCCGTCTCCTGAGGAACGCCCGATGTCCTTCACCGCCGTGCTCGCCGTGCAGTTCCAGCCCGACGTGGTCGAGGAGGGACTGGCCGCGCTCGGGCGGGTGCTCGCCGATACCCGGGCGTTCGCCGGATGCGAGTCGGTCACCGTCGTCCAGGACGTCGACGATCCGACGCGCGTGCTCGCGATCGAGACCTGGGAGTCGCGCGAGGCCGACGACGCCTACCGCGCCTGGCGGGCCGGCGAGGGCGCGCCGACCGAGCTCGTCCCGCTGCTGGCGGCCGCGCCCGTGCTCACGCGCGGCGAGCCGCTGACCGACCTCTAGGCGCGGCCGCTGCCAGCGCTCGCGGTCGAGCGCTTCGTCCGCCGCAGCCGGCCGAGCGCCCGATCCCTCGCGGTCCGGGTCAGCGGACCGGCGGCGGCGTGCCCGCGGCGCTGGCGGCCAGCGCGTCGTCCCACCCGCAGATCGCGCACGAGTGCTGGAACGCCGAGTGCGCGAACTCGACCGCCGTCGCCCGCGGGTCGGCGGCGGTCCGCACGTCCTCCCAGTCGAGGATGAACTCGCCCAGCGCATCGTCCCAGCGGGCCGCGGCGGGGGCGAGCTTCGCCGCGGAGAAGCCCTCCGGGGCCGGGTGCGCGTAGGCGTAGAACGCCGCCTGCCCGTAGCGCTCGTCGCCGGGCCACCAGCCGATCGCGACCTCCTGGGCATCCATCGCGTTGCGCATGATGAAGTCGTCGGCCGGCGGGTCGGCCTCGGCGCCGGAGAACAGGTTGAGCGCCAGGTCGAACGAGCCCCACCAGGCGTTGACCGGCGTTCGCCTTCCGCGGTACGGAGCGCCGAACGCCGTCAGTGCGATCGCGGCCTCGGTCGCCGCCGCGAAGT
>JADKLW010000183.1_pt1 | contig 17794 bp, 19 predicted proteins | sample 8641881 | NCBI WGS metagenome assembly JADKLW01 (sample SAMN16272185, study PRJNA661076) | feces metagenome | isolation source: fecal sample from diarrhoea affected cattle B | host: Bos taurus | place: South Africa: Lokaleng Village, Mahikeng | collected 2019-09 | reverse complement strand
AGAATGTCCACCGTCGCATTGCTGCTGTTTCCCCTTGGCATGGCGCTGGCGGCGACCTCTGACCTTCTCACCATGCGCATTTCCAACAAGCTCGTCCTGCTGCTGGTAGCCGGCTTTTTCATTCTGGCCATCGCCACGAACCTGCCGCTGCAACAGTTCGCCATGCATGTCGTGTCCGGCCTTGCCGTGCTGGCGATCGGCTTCACCTTCTTCGCCTTCCGCTGGATCGGCGGCGGCGATGCCAAGCTTGCGGCAGCCACCGCACTCTGGCTTGGCTTCGGCCTCACACTGCCCTATCTCGTGCAGGCGGCTGTTCTGGGTGGCGTCCTGACTATTGTAATCCTGGCCTTCCGGGGCGTGCCGCTCATGCCGGTGATTGCCAGGGTCGGCTGGCTCGAACGCCTGCATGATCGCAAGTCCGGCGTGCCCTATGGCATCGCGCTGGCCGCAGCGGGCCTGCTGACCTATTCGAACTCGGCGATCTTCGAGCGGCTGGCCGCCTGACCAAATTCAAGCAAAGTAACGGCTCTCGCGCTGAAGAGTAATCCGCGGGTTTCCAGACTTTGCTGCTCTCTGCAACAACATCTGCCGTATTCACATATTGTTAACTGAATTCGCAAAGCTCCGGTTAACCAAACTTTGACCCTTTGCCTGCACAGTCCAGCCGGTGGAATTGGGCCAGGAAGGCCCGCGTAAACCGGAGTGAGTCATGAGGCCGGCCCGTATCGTCTTGTTGGTTGTGGCGCTCGTCGCCGGCGGTCTAGCGGCCTTTCTGGTGACCCGCGGTGGCACGCCCGCTCCCCAGCAGCAGCTGGTCACGACTGAACTCATTGAGGAGGCCAAGACCCAGGTCCTGGTAGCCAAGGCGCCTATCGGTGTTGGCGAGCGGCTCAATGCTGATGTGCTCGAATGGCAGGATTGGCCGCAAGGCGCAGTGCGCGCGGAGTATGTCACGGTGACGGCCATGCCCCAGGCACCCGCCGACCTGACCGGCGCCGTCGCGCGCTTCGAATTTTTCCCCGGCGAGCCCATCCGTGAGGCCAAGCTGGTGCGCTCTGACCAGGGCTATCTTTCGGCCGTTCTGTCCGAGGGCATGCGTGGCGTCTCGGTCAGCGTCAATGCAGCGTCCAGCGCTGGCGGCTTCATCGTTCCCAACGACCATGTCGACGTGGTGCTGACCAGCCAGACCGCAGCCGGCCAGTCCTCCGAAGTCATCCTGTCCAATGTCCGCGTCCTCGCCATCGGCCATCGCCTGGGCGAAATGGGCGCGACGGGTGGCCAGGAGGATCCCAATGCACCTGCGCCCAAGCCAACCGTGTTCGACAGCACGACAATTGCCACGCTCGAGCTCCTGCCGGCCCAGGCCGATACCCTCATCAATGCCGCGACAGCGGGACAACTGAGCCTGACCCTGCGCTCGGTGGTGGATTTCAACAAGCAGACCGCCGACGGACCCAATTCCAGCCAGACCGTGCGCCTTATCCGTTTTGGCAAGGAGCAGGCCGTGATGGCGGCCAAGTCGCTCGGTGAGCCGACCGTTCAGCCGGTCGCCTTCAATCCGTCATCGACCCCCGCAGCGCCCGGCGACCTGACCCCGCCCGCAACGCCCGCCCAATCCCAGATGGTGCCCCAGTAAGGGCGGAGATGATCATGATCCAGTTGTTCAACACCCTCCGCCGCCAGGCCGCCGCTCCGCTGGCCGTGCTCTTGCTGGCCACCAGCCCACTCGCGTTCCCCGCTGCCGTGTCCGCGCTGGCGCAGGAAAGTCACGTCACCATTTCGCCGGCCGCCTACGGCGCCACGCGCAAGCTTGGTCTTGAAGTCAACAAGACCGCGCTGATCGACCTGCCCGCCGGTGCTGCTGAAGTCATCGTGACGCAGCCTGGGGTCGCCGCCGCGATCATGCGCAGCCGCACCCGGGCCATCGTCCAGGGTGTTGCCGGAGGCGACACCAACATCTTCTTCATCGATGATCAGGGCCGCACCATCGCGGTGCTGGACTTGGCCGTGGCCGAAGCGGAATCCGGCATGGGCCGCTCCCTCGAAGCCGCCTTGGCCCGCACCATTCCTGGCTCGCGCATCCGCGTCGAGGCACTGACGGGTAGCAATCAGGACAACACGACCCACTTCATCCTGACCGGGACGGTCCAGACGGCGGAAGACAAGTCCATTGCCGAGCAACTGGCGTCAGAACTCTCCGGCGGCGAGCCCCGCGGCAGCCTGATCCAGGTGATTGGCCCGCAGCAGGTCATGCTGCAGGTCACGGTTTCCGAGGTCAATCGCAACACCGCCAAGCAGTTCGGCATCAACCTGTCCGGCGCCATCAGCGTGGGCAATGTCAATCTCGGCTTCAACAACGATGTAACCTCGGCCGGCATCACCACGGGCAACGGCCTGAACGGCACCTATGCCGGCGCCGACGTCCGCATCAATGCGGCGATCCGTGCGCTGGAGGCCCGCGGTGGCCTGCGCGTCCTGGCGCAGCCGACCCTTACGGCCATTTCCGGCCAGCAGGCCAATTTCCTTGCCGGGGGCGAGTTGCCCTATGCCCAGCGCGACGCCAATGGCACGCCGACAGTCCTGTTCAAGCCCTATGGCGTGGAATTGGCCTTTACCCCCGTGGTCAAGAGCAACGGCATGATCGCGCTGACCGTCGCCACCTCGGTGTCCGAGCCGCAGACCAGTGGCGCCATTACCAAGCGTGAGGCCAATACCTCGGTCGAACTGCCGGCCGGCACGACCCTGGCCATTGGCGGGCTGCTGCAGGAAACCACGCGCCAGCAGATCGATCAGCTGCCGGGGCTGGGCGACATCCCGATCCTGGGTGCCCTGTTCCGCTCGCGTGACTATCAGTCCGACCAGACCGAACTCGTGATCCTCGTCACGCCCTATCTGGTCTCGCCCAGCCCCGCCCATTCCGTTCCCGTGCCTACCGATCGGTCGACCGTAGCCAGCGATGCCGAGGCGATCTTCCTCGGCCGCCTGGAGAATATCTACGGCGTCGGCAGGACCGGCGAGATGCGCGGCAGCTTCAGTGGTTCGGTTGGCTTCGTCCTCGACTGAGGCAGGGCATCAAGGAGTGTTTCTAGCATGAGTTTCCTGTCACCCGAGCCCCGCAAGGTCGAGGAGCCCGCAGCCGAGATCGCTTCGGGCGCGCGCCTTATCCCGCGCATCACCATCCAGGCCTTCTGCGAGCATTCCCAGACCGCCCAACTGGTCGAAAGCGCCATTCACGACCGCCGCATGTCCAAGGTGGCCCTGACCACCCATAATGGCGGCATCGATGGCGCGGTCGAGACCTACAAGTCCAACCCGACGCCCAACCTGATCATCGTCGAGACCACGCTCAGTCCCGAGCAGATCCCGGCCGCCCTCGAGCGGCTCGCCGAGGTCTGCGATGCCTCGACCCGTGTGGTCGTGCTCGGCCATGTCAACGACGTGCTGCTTTATCGCGAGCTCATCCGTTCGGGCATTTCCGAATATCTGGTCCTGCCCGCGACAGCCCAGCAGATCGTCAGCGCCATCACCGATCTGTTCGCCTCCGAGAATTCGGCGCCGATCGGGCGCACCATCGGCTTCGTCTCGGCCAAGGGCGGCTCCGGCGGTTCGACCGTTGCCCACAATGTCGCCTGGGCCATCGCCACCGCGCTGCGCCAGGACAGCCTGATCCTCGACATGGACCTGGCCTTCGGCACGGCGGGCCTCAATTTCAACCAGGATCCCCCGCACGGCCTCGCCGATGCGATCTCGGCCAACCAGAAGGTCGACCAGACCATGCTGGACCGCCTGATGAGCAAGGCGGCCACCCATATCAACCTGTTGACCGCCCCGGTCACGCTCGACCGCACCTACGATTTCGAGGAGCGCGAGTTCGAGCAGGTCATCGAGCTGTGCCAGGCCACCATGCCCATGGTGGTGCTGGATATCCCCCATGCGTGGAACGCCTGGATCCGCCAGACCCTGGCCACGGTGGACGAGGTCGTCATCGTCGCCGAGCCCGATCTCGCCAACCTGCGCAATGCCAAGAACCTGTCCGACACCATTCGCGCGCTGCGGCCCACCGAAAACGCGCCCTGCCTGGTGCTCAACAAGGTGGCCATGCCGCGTCGACCCGAAATCGCGCCGGACGAGTTCGCCACCTCCGTTGATTGCCAGCTGCTCGGTCAGATTCCGTTCGACGCGGCGCTCTTCGGCACGGCCGCCAATAACGGGCAGATGATCGCCGAGGTCTCGGCCAACAACAAGATCAACGACATCTATCGCGCCATCAGCATGCATGTGACGGGGCGACAGGCGAGCCATGCCGGGGGCAGGGCCTCAAGCCTGATCAAGCTACCCTCTTTCCTCAGGAAGCGGGCGTGACACCCCCTACGGTCGCAAGGCGCTAGGACACTGGAATGACTATGTTTGGCAAGCGCACATCATTCGGCGGCAATACTCCGGGGCTCGGCGAGGCTGCCCGTCCGGTCGCCAGCGTTCCCCCGCGCGCCGAAGCGCCCCCGCCGATCCGCCGCGCCGAGGCCGACACCATGGCCGGTCGCCTGCGCAACGACGACGTCGTCGATGTGCGCGCGCCCGCCGATACGGCGCGCGACAAGGAATATTTCCATACCAAGTCGACCATCTTCAGCGCCCTGATCGATTCCATCGATCTCAGCCAGCTTGCCACCATGGAGCAGGTCGCGGCGCGCGAGGAAATCCGCGACATCGTGGCCGAGATCATCGCGCTCAAGTCGATCATCATGTCCATCGCCGAGCAGGAAGACCTGCTCGAGGACATCTGCAACGACGTGCTGGGCTATGGCCCGCTCGAGCCGTTGCTGGCGCGCGACGACATCGCCGACATCATGGTGAACGGCTCCCAGAAATGCTACATCGAAGTCGCCGGCAAGGTGCGCCTCACCAATGTGCGCTTCCGCGACGATGCGCATCTGATGAATGTCTGCCAGCGCATCGTTTCCCAGGTCGGCCGCCGCGTCGATGAAAGCTCGCCCATCTGCGACGCCCGCCTTCCCGATGGCAGCCGCGTCAACGTCATCGCGCCGCCCCTGGCTATCGATGGCGCCGCGCTCACCATCCGCAAGTTCAAGAAGGACAAGCTGACCCTCCAGCAGCTGGTCAAATACAATTCCATCTCGCCCGAGGGCGCCGAGGTGCTGCGCATCCTGGGCCGGGTGCGCGCCAATGTGCTGATCTCGGGCGGTACCGGCTCGGGCAAGACCACCTTGCTCAATTGCCTGACCGCCTTCATCGAGAAGGACGAGCGCGTCATCACCTGCGAGGACTCGGCCGAACTCCAGCTCCAGCAGCCGCACGTGGTGCGCCTCGAAACCCGGCCGCCCAACCTGGAGGGCGAAGGCGAGATCACCATGCGCGATCTCATCAAGAACTGCCTGCGCATGCGCCCCGAACGCATCATCGTCGGCGAAGTGCGTGGCCCCGAGAGCTTCGATCTGCTCCAGGCCATGAATACCGGCCATGACGGCTCCATGGGCACGCTCCACGCCAATAGCCCGCGCGAGGCGCTGTCGCGCCTTGAATCCATGATCACCATGGGCGGCTATGCCCTGCCCAGCCGTACCATTCGCGAGATGATCACCTCGTCCATCGACGTCATCGTCCAGGCTGCCCGCCTGCGCGACGGCTCGCGCCGCATCACCCACATCACCGAGATCCTGGGCATGGAAGGCGACGTCATCGTCACCCAGGACATCTTCGTCTACGACATCATGGGCGAGGACGGGAACGGCATGCTGATGGGCAAGCATCGCTCCACCGGCATTACCAAGCCGCAATTCGCTGAGCGGGCGCGCTATTTCAACGAAGAGGCCAATCTCATCGAGGCGCTGGAGAAGTCCAATACCGAACAGCGCCAGCTGCTGGATTCGTGATGACCACCATCCTCCTTGCCGTTCTCGCCATGATCACGATCGGTGCCGCGGGCCTTGCGCTGGTGCCCTCCGCCCTCGGTGGCGGTCGGGCCAGCAAGCGGCGCAAGGCGCTGCAAGGCAATATGCGAGTCAACCGGCTCGAGATCGAGGCCGCGCGCAGTCGCGAGGATCGCCGCAAGAGTGTGCAGCAGGCGCTCAAGCAACAGACCGACGCCCTACATGCCAAGAAGCGCGTCGCCCTGCCGCAACTGCTGTTCCAGGCCGGCATGACCATCAAGCCGGCTGCCTTCATCCGCAACAGCGTCATTTTCGGCGCCGTCGTTCTGGTCCTGCTTGTGCTGGTCCAGGTGCCGCTCTATCTGGCGCCGGTCTTTGCCGTGGCCGCGGCCTATCTGCTGCCGCGCATGTGGGTCAACCGCAAGCGCAAGAAATACCAGTCGCTGTTTCTCGATGAATTGCCCAATGCCGTCGAGGCTATCGTGCGCGGCGTCAAGACCGGCCTGCCGCTCAACGATTCCATGCGGGTCGTGGCCAAGGACGCCAAGGAGCCGGTGAAGTCCGAGTTCGCGCGCGTGCTGGATCAGCAGGCCGTCGGCATGTCGATGACCGAGGCAGTGGCTGTGCTGCTCGATCGCGTGCCGCTGCCGGAGGTGAATTTCTTCGTCGTGGTCATTGCCGTGCAGCAACAGGCAGGCGGCAATCTCAGCGAAGCGCTGGGCAACCTGGCCAAGGTGCTGCGCAATCGCAAGAAGATGAAGCAGAAGATCAAGGCCATGTCGTCCGAAGCCAAGGCCTCGGCGGGCATCATCGGCTCGCTGCCCTTTGTCGTCGGCACCTTGGTGAGCGTCGTCTCACCCGCCTATCTGGGGCCGCTGTTCTCCACCCCGATCGGCCAGATCTGGCTGGGCGTGGGCGTGATAATGTTGATGGCCGGTGTCTTCGTGATGAACCGCATGATCCAGTTCGACTACTGAGGAGAGAGCCAGCATGGACATCGTCGCGCTACTCACTCAGCGGGAATTCCTCATTTCGGTCCTCGCCGCGATCTCGGCGGCTGCCGTGGTCTTCACCTTCGGTTCCAGCTTCATCGTCAAGTCCGAGATGCGCGACCGCATCAAGCGCGTGGCCCTGGAGCGCGAAAAGATGCGCGCCGAGGAAATGGCGCGCCTGCGCGGTGGCGCGGCCGTCGACAGCCGCGGCATCAGGCGCGCGGCCGAAACCAAGTCCTATATGAAGGCGGTTGTGGATCGCTTCGATCTCAAGAAGGCGTTCCAGGACGATGCGACCGTCGACAAGCTGGCAATGGCGGGCTTCCGGGGGCAGGGGCACCTGACCACCTTCCTCTTCATGCGCCTGGCCGCGCCGCTCGGCATTTTTGTGCTCGTCGGCTTCTATGTTCTTGTGCTGGCGCCCGGCGGGCGGCCGCTCTACCTCAACCTTACCTATGCCATCGGCGCAGCGCTTCTGGGTGCCTATCTGCCCAATCTTCTGCTCAAGAACACCACGACCAAGCGCCAGGCCTCGATCCGGCGCGCCTGGCCCGATTGCCTCGATCTCATGCTGCTTTGCGTCGAGGCCGGCATGTCGGTGGAGCACGCCTTCAAGCGCGTCGCCAAGGAGATCGGCCAGCAGAGCGCCGAACTGGCCGAGGAACTGACCCTCACCACCGCCGAGCTCTCATTTCTTGAAGATCGCGGCCGTGCCTACGACAATCTCGGCCGCCGCACCGGCCTCGATGGCGTCAGGTCGGTGATGACCGCCCTGATCCAGGCCGACCGCTACGGCACCTCCGTCGGTCAGGCCCTGCGGGTCATGGCCGAGGAAGGTCGCGAGCAGCGCATGATGGAGGCCGAGAAAAAGGCAGCCTCGCTGCCGCCCAAGCTGACCGTGCCGCTGATCCTGTTCTTCCTGCCGGTGCTGTTCATCGTCATCATGGCCCCGGCCATGATCAAGGTCTTCTCGGGCCCCGCCGGCGCCGCCATGGGTGGTGGTGGCTGACGCGCGGCGCGCGGTCATCTCGATCACAGATATTGCAGCGAGGGAGCGCGGATAGGGCTTAGCCCTTCTCGATCATGTCCCAGCGGTTCTGCTGCGTCAGCAGCGCCCGCACATAGGCCATGTTGCTTTCCACCTGCTCGGGTGGCAGCTCGGCGGCATAGAGCGCCCGGCATTCGTCGAACCGCCCTTGCAGGCCCACCACGAGTGCCAGGTTCTGCCGCACGCGGCTGGTAGCGCCCCGCATCTGCACCGCCCGGCGCAAATGCTGCTCGGCGGCGGGCAATTCATTGGTCATGGCATAGGACAGCCCGATATTGGCCTCGACCGAGGCTTCCCCGGGAGCATGCACCAGGGCCTGTGCATAGAGCGCGCGTGCTTCGCCATGGCGACCCAGCTGGTCCAGCGTCGCGCCTTTGACCAGCAGCGCGTTCCAGTCCGGCGCCTCTGGCCGGATCACATTGTCCAGCACCTGCAGCGACTGCTCGAACCGTCCGTCCGCAGTCAGTGCCTTGGCATAGGCCACCGCAACATCGGCATCGCGCGGATGCTGGCTCACGCTGATCTCCAGCACGGCCACCGCCTGCTGGCTCTGGCCCACGGCGCGCAGGGCAGCCGCATAGTGGATGGCCACGCCCTTGTCGCGAGGATTGGATTTGTAGCGCGCCGTCAGCTCCGCCACCGTCTGGTGACTCTGGCCCGCCGGCATGCCGGAATAGTCGGCTTGTGACATGCCCCTGTTGGAGGCGCAGGCGCTGATCGCCACGACCGCGACGCTCGCCAGGAGCAGCATGCGGAGAGGTTTGACTATGGGCTTCAGCGACGTCACGGAACACTCCTCGGGCCATGCGGCGCCGTGTTCCTTCAATAGGTCATTAACCCTAACGTCCCGTTAAATCGCGCCGCTCCCGACGTTGCCGCTCGGCGGTCGGCCCGCTACAAGGGGGCAGGATTTTCTGGAGTTCGTCATGGCCAAGGCCCCCGTCATTCCCCTGATCTGCATCGAAGAGGGGGAACTGGCAGCAGCCGGCCTGCCTTCCATGCACATGGCCTGGGCGGAAGCCAACGGCTTCTCCGGACAGCGCGGTCGCCTGCTGTCCGTCCCGGCTGCCGATGGCGGGTTGGCATCTTTTCTCTTTGGCATGGGCAAGGCCGAAGGCCGCCCGGCTTTGCTCACTGGCCTTGCCGGTGCGGCTTTGGCGCCCGGCAGCTACCGGCTCGAAGGCGCCTTTGGCGATCCCGATCTGGCGGCCCTCGGTTTTCGTCTCGGCGCCTACCGCTTTGATCGCTACCGCGCATGCAAGCAGGCGCCGGTCCTGATCGATGCCGGGCGCGGCGACGCCGATGAAGTCGAGCGCCAGGTCGTGGCCGCGACGCTGGCGCGTGACCTCATCAACACCCCGGCCAATGACCTCGGTCCCGACGCGTTCGAAAAGGAAATCCGCGCCTTTGCCGCAGCCCGCAAGATGCGGATCAAGGTCACGGCAGGCGATGCGCTGCTGCGCGCCAACTTCCCCATGATCCATGCGGTAGGACGGGCGAGCAGCCAGGCACCGCGCCTGGTCGACCTCACCTGGGGCAATGCGGGCGATCCCAAGGTGACCCTGGTGGGCAAGGGCGTCACCTTCGATACCGGCGGCCTCGACATCAAGAATTCTGCCGGCATGCTCATCATGAAGAAGGACATGGGCGGCGCTGCCAACGTGCTGGGCCTCGCCCATGCCATCGTCGCGGCGGGGCTCAGGGTGCGGCTGCGCGTCCTCATTCCCATCGTCGAGAACGCCATTGCCGGCGCCTCCTTCCGCCCCGGCGATATCCTCACGTCTCGCAAGGGCCTCACCGTCGAAATCGGCAATACCGATGCCGAGGGCCGGCTGATCCTGGCCGATGCGCTGGCACTGGCCGACGAGGAGGGTCCCGATCTGCTGATCGACATGGCAACGCTCACCGGCGCTGCCCGCGTCGCGCTCGGCCCTGACCTGCCGCCGCTCTATTCCAGTGACGATGCCCTGGCGCGCGATCTGATGGATCAGGGCGCTGCCAGCGGCGATCCGCTCTGGCAGATGCCGCTCTGGTCGCCCTATGACAGCATGATGAATTCAAAGATCGCCGACGTGAACAATGCCGCCAGCGGCGGCTTTGCCGGCTCGGTCACCGCCGCCCTTTTCCTGCGCCGCTTTGTCAGTGACACCACCACCTGGGCGCATCTCGATATCTATGGCTGGGCACCCGAAGCCCGGCCCGGCCGCAGCCAGGGCGGCACCGATCAGGGCATCCGCGCCGTCTATGGCGTGCTCAAGCAGCGTTATCCGGCCGTCTAGGCACCGGGGCGCCCCTAGTCCTGCGGCATGATCGTGGGCAGCTCGAACGCCTCGGGGGTCGCCTGGTCGATCACCTCGACCGCGTCCTGCACCTGCTCGGTGCCGGCCTTCGGAAACAGCAGTGGCGCCAGGGCGAAGCCCACGATCACCAGCGCCAGCATGCCCCAGCCCGCCACCGCCTTGTGCTTTTCGATGAAGTGGTTGGCCGCCTTGCCGAAGAAGTAGAACAGCCCGCAGGGCACGAAATAGCGCAGCCCGCGCCCGATCAGCCCATAGATCACGAAGGTCCAGAGATCGAGCCCGGCGACGCCGCTGGTAATGGTGATGACCTTGTAGGGAATGGGCGAGATGGCCCCGATGATGATCATCAGCGGGCCATTGTCGTTGAAGCTCTGCTTGAGCGAATTGAAGCCGTCGCCGGCCCCGTAGAAATCAATGATCGCGCGGCCTACGCTGTCGAACAGGAAATAGCCGATGGCATAGCCCGCCATCCCGCCGATCACCGAGGCAGCCGTACAGATCGCCGCCAGCCGCCATGCCCGCGTCCGGTCCGCCAGGATCATCGGCGCCAGCATGATCTCGGGAAAGATCGGCAGGATCATTGCTTCGAGGAAGCAGAGCAGGGCCAGTATCGGTTCGGCCAGCCGGTGTTTGGTCGCCAGCTTCAGCCGGTCATAGAACTTGAGCTTTTGCGGTGCGGTCGTGTCGGTCATCAGGCCCCTGGTGATTCTGGCCGGTCAAACATGCACTATTGCCTGTTCGGGCAACAGCGTCGCCGCTGCAGCGATAAAGATTGCGTCAGTAGCCGCGCGTGCGGTCGACCACATTGGGCAATGGCTCGCCAGCTTCGTGCGCGCGGATGATACTGCTGAAATACCGCACCCCGCTCGCCTCGTTCGAGATCGCCGCGATATGGGGCGTGATGTAGCAGTTCTCGATCGCCCAGAGCGGGCTGTCGGCGGGCAGGGGCTCGGTCTCGAACACGTCAAGGCTCGCTGCGCCCAGCGTACCGTCGCCCAGCGCGCGCACGATATCGGCCTCGCGCTGATGACCGCCACGCGCCGCATTGACAATGACAGGTCCGCCCTCGAGCCGGTCCCGCCGCAGCCTGGTGAAGGTCTCGTAGTTGAGGATACCCGTTGTTTCCGGCGTCAGCGGCAGCAGGTTGACCAGGATATCGGTCCCGGCAAGGAAGGCGTCGAACTGGTCCTGCCCGACCAAGCTCTCGACCCCATCGATCTGCTTTTCCGTCCGGCTCCAGCTGCGCAGCGTGAAGCCAAGCGGCATGAGCCGGCGCGCTGCGTCCTGCCCAAGCACGCCCATGCCCATGATGCCGACCGTGGTCTGCGACGCCGCCGGTGGATAGAGCTGGCTCCAGCGCCGCGCCTTCTGGTCGGCCCGGAACCGCGTGTAGAGCCGGTGATGCATGGTCACATGCGCCACCACATAGTCGCTCATGCGCTGGCTGAGATCCTCGTCGACGAACCGCACCACCGGTACGTCCGGCAGTTGCTTGTGCTTGAGCAGCGCGTCCACGCCGGCCCCCAGCGACAGCACGGCCTTGAGCCCGCTCAGCCCGTCGAATGCCTCCGGCCTGGGCTTCCAGACAAAGATGTAGCGCACCGCAGCCGGATCGAACGGGTCGCCGCGCCGCACCACCGGATAGTCACCCAGCGCGCTCCGGAAACCCTCGGCCCAACCGGCCTCATCGACGTCGGACAGGTGCAGCAGCAGCATGGGGCAACCTCAGAAAAAAGGCCGCGCCGTATGACGGGCGCGGCCTGGAAATACGAAAGCGAACCGGCCTTACTGCGCGGTCGAGTCGGCCGGTGCCGGTGCCGCCCCTGCCGGGGGAGCCGTTGCCGGTGCGGTGGGCGTTGCGCCCGAGGTCGGTGCCGGAGCACCGCTCCCGGTGGGCGTGCCCACGACCGGGGTCTCGCTCTGGGTCGTGGTGGGCGTATCCACCACTTCGGCGGGCGCAGCCGGCTCGGCGGCATCGTCGGGTGCGGTGGCTGCCGGATCGGTCGGCGCCGTCGCATCGGGCTGCTGCGTACCGGCAGCTTCGGCGGCCGGATCTGCAGGATCGGCTGCTTCTGCGCCGCCCTCGGCAGGAGCCACGTCGGCAGCCGGGAACGGCACCGGGTCGGTCGACAGCGTCTGCAGGTAGGCCAGCAGGTCGGCGCGCTCCTCGGCGGTGCGGATGCCGGCAAAGTTCATCTTGGTGCCGGGCACATAGTCGCTCGGCTTGGTGAGGAAATGGTCCAGGTTCTCGTAGGTCCAGACGTCGCCGGCGGCGTTGTGCGCCATCATGCCGTCCGAATAGGCGAAGCCTTCATGGCTGCCTTCGAGCCGGCCCACGACGTCGTAAAGGCCCGGACCCTGCTTGTTGGGCTCGCCCTGGCCGAAATTGTGGCACGACTGGCACTTGCGGGCAGCGGCCTGGCCGCGCTCGGCGCTGGCGCTGGCCAGCAGGACGCCCAGCGGTACCTCGGGAGCCGCATCCACGGCCTCTTCGGTGCCTGCCACGGCTTCCGGCTCTGGCAGGGCATAGCCTGGACCCTGGCCCTGGATGGGATGGTAGATGGCTTCTGCGACAAAGCCGGCGCCCATGACGAACAACAGCGTGCCCAGCACGGCGCCCATGATCTTGTTTAGCTCGAACGAATCCATTTGGTCTCTCTGCCAGTCCATCCCCTGTGGACGATAGTCGAACCCAGCCCAACTTTCGATATCCCAGCGGGAGATCGTCTCAACGAAGCGGGGTGACGCGCGCGGAAGATAGTCGCAAAGGATGGAGGTGCGCAACCGTCCAGAGCCCCGCTGCGACAATTCCCCACCCGCATCCTGCCCCGCCTGGCCCCGGCGCTTCGATTGACTCCAGTAGCCGCCGGGTTCAAAAGCCTTTCGCCCACCATTTATGGACTTCCCCGATGACCAAGAAGATCGCTTTCCAGGGCGAGCCCGGCGCTTTCAGCCACGCCGCCGCCACCAGGTTTTTCCCCGGCGAAGAAGCGATCGGCTGCGTCACCTTCGAGGAAACCATTGCCGCCGTGCAGTCCGGACGGGCCGATTTTGCCGTCGTGCCGGTGGAAAATTCGCTCTATGGCCGCATCACCGATATTCATCACCTGCTGCCCGAAAGCGGTTTGCACATCATCGGCGAGACCTTCCTGCGCGTCGAAATGAACCTCCTGGGCGTTCCGGGCGCCACGCTCTCCGATATCAAGGCCGTGCAGTCCCTTTCGGTTGCACTGGGCCAGTGCCGCAAGTTCATTGCCGAAAACGGCTTCAGGACCATCAACGCGGTCGATACCGCCGGTTCGGCCCGCGAAGTGGCGCAGAAGGCGGACAAGTCCGTGGCTGCCATTGCGTCCAGGTTCGCCGCCGAGATTTACGGGCTGACCGTGCTGGCCTCCAATATCGAGGACGCCGCGCATAACACCACCCGTTTCCTCGTGCTGTCGCCCACCCCGAAGGAAGCTCCGGCCGACCAGGGCAAGGTCAAGACCACCTTCGTCTTCCGCGTGCGCAACGTGCCGGCCGCGCTCTACAAGGCCATGGGCGGCTTTGCCACCAATGGCGTCAACATGACCAAGCTCGAAAGCTACATGGTCGGCGGCAATTTCACCGCCACCCAGTTCTATGCCGATATCGAGGGCCACCCGTCCGATATCGGTGTGCGGCTCGCCTTCGAGGAACTTGATTTCTTCACCGACCATTTCAAGCTGCTCGGTGTCTATCCCGCGGCAAGCAGTAAATAGGCCGGCCAAGCTGGTCGATCTGTTATTTTGAAGTCTTGTGCGCACCTTTTATTTACTGTAGCAAGTAATGCGAACGGTGGGGGTGGGCATGAACAGGTTTGCTGTCTTGGCTATGCTGTTGTTGGCTGGCTGCGCGAGCAGTCGGACGGCTCACGATGCAATTCTCGCCACAAGTCCCATGCCGCCGCAGCCGGCCGCCGCGGCTGCTCCGGCCCCGGTTGGCTCGGCCATGCAGCTATGGGCCACCAGATATCGCGTGGCCTCGGCTGACAACGTGCCCGATGGCGTCCCTTTTCTCACCACCAGTGGCGCCGTGTTGGGTGCGGCCGAGCCCAGGCAATGGTGCGATGCTGCCTTGCAGGGCACGGTAGTCCTGCTTGGCGCCGATGGTGATCGCAAGACGCTCAACTATGCCAGGGTAGGGCCCGAAACCCTCGTCGACTGCAGCCCCTATATTGCTGCCAGCAGGCGTGGCGAACCCTGGGTCAGTGCCCTTGGTCGGACCCGCTGGTCGGTTACCGACGCGCCCTACGGCCTCGGCGTCAGCAATTATCACCTTGTGCCGTACCGCACCATCGCCGTCGACCGGACCGTGATTCCGATCGGTTCGGTGGTCCATATTCCGGCTGCCAGGGGGATCGCCTATTCCTCCGACGAGGGCCCCCAGATTCATGACGGCTACTTCCTCGCCGCCGACGTGGGCGGTGCTGTGAAGGGTAACCACATAGACGTATTCACCGGGCTTGGCCCACACACGGTGTTTCCATTCGTCAAGAGCCACGCGGATGCGACGTTCGAGGCGACGATTGTGGACGATCCGGCGATCAAGTCCCGGCTCATGGCCATGCACCGCTAGAAATACTTCGCGCCAACCTGCTCAGTCGCCGCGTAGGACTTCGTCGATCTCGGGCAGGTTGTAGAACTGGCGGACCACGTCCCAGCCGTCCTCGGCGCTGTCCACCACGTTGAACAGCTTGGTATCCTCCGGCGAGATGGTGCCGGCCTCGGCAAGCGCCTCGAAATTGATGACCTTGCTCCAGAATTCCGCGCCGAACAGCAGCAGTGGCACCCGGTCCATGCGCCCGGTCTGGATCAGCGTCAGCGTCTCGAAGAATTCGTCCATCGTCCCGAACCCGCCGGGGAAGATCGCCACGGCCTTGGCCCGCATCAGGAAGTGGATTTTACGAGTCGCGAAATAGTGGAAGTTGAAGCTCAGTTCCGGCGTCACATAGAGGTTTGGCGCCTGTTCGTGCGGCAGCACGATATTGAGCCCGATCGAGGGTGCACCGACATCGGCAGCGCCCCGATTGCCCGCTTCCATCACGCCGGGACCACCGCCCGTCACCACCACATAGTCCTTGTAATCGAGCGATTTCGAGGTGAAGGACGCCAGTTGTGCGAACCGTCGCGCCTCGTCGTAATAACGCGATGCCGCCTCGAGGTTCTTCTTCTGCAGCTCGTTCTTGGCGGCCCAGGCCGGCTGGCCTGGCGCAGGAATGCGCGCGCCGCCAAACAGCACCACTGTCGAGGTGATGCCCCGCTCGCGCAGCCGGAATTCCGGCTTGAGATATTCGAGCTGGAAGCGGATGCCGCGCGTATCCTCCGAGGTCATGAACTCGTCGTCGGCAAAGGCCAGCCGGAACGCCGCCGACTTGGTTTGCGGCGTCTGCGGTGCGCGTTTGGAGGCGGCGATATCCTCGACCGAGGTACGCAGGGAGGTGGGACGGCGTCTGGCCATGTGCTGGCTTCTCCGGTGCTCGGCTCCGACGCGGCAGGCCGCGACAACTCGGAGATTTCAACAGGGCATACCCACACCGGGCCATTGGAGCAAGGGCAGGGCCGTCGAACCGGTTCACGAGTGCGAAAGCGCGGATCGATGCAGCGGCAGGGCCAGCTGTCGTGTCGCGGTGTGGAGCGACTAGGCTCCCGATGCTGGATAAATCCTGCTCGCCGGCGCTTGTCCCGAGGACGATTGTGGCGCGATGCTCAGTGGCGCGACGGCACCTTGATGCGGAACTGCGCCAGCCAGTCGCGCAGCATGGCTGTCAGCCCCGGCTTGTCCTCATAGCCGGCCAGCATTCGCTCGGCCAGCCGATAGCCCTCGCGCACGATGCGGCGCTCGTCGAGTGGCAATCCGATGGATGGCACGCGCATGACCCGGCTCCCTATGGTTGACGAAACCTTAACGCGCCGGCGGTCCTCTCGTCCGCTCCCTTCTTTGATCATGGTTTACAGCGCGGGCTTGACCCGTGGCGGTTTAATGTAACAATATGTGTTACAAGAAACGAGAGATCCCTATGTCCGCCTTCTTCAACGACCATGCCGCGGCGTCCTACCTTGATGGCCCCCCGAGACAGGTGCCCGGCTATACCGGCCTGTTGCGCATGACATCGCTGCTGCTGGCCGAGCGCGCGCCGTCCGCCGCGCGGGTGCTGGTGCTCGGCGCCGGCGGCGGCATGGAACTCAAGGTACTGGCCGATGACCATCCGGATTGGTCCTTCGACGGCGTCGATCCATCCGCGCCCATGCTGCGTCTCGCTGGCGAGACGGTCGGCCCTCACGCGGGGCGGGTCACATTGCATGAAGGCTATGTCGATGTCGCGCCGGCTGGTCCCTTTGATGCCGCCACCTGCATTCTCACCATGCACTTTGTGCCGCGCGAGCAGCGGCTCGATACGCTGAGCCAGCTCCGCCGTCGCCTCGGGCCCGGCGCCCCCTTCGTCATGGCCCATATCAGCTTTCCCCAGACCGAACCGGAACGTTCCCAGTGGATTGCGCGCCATGTTGCCTTCGGCGCGGCAGCGGGCCTGACCGCCGAGCAGATGGAAAGCAGCCGCCAGGCCATCGGTACGCGGCTGTCCATCGTCGCCCCCAAAGAGGAAGAGCAATTGCTCGCCGAGGCCGGCTTTTCCGGCATCACCCAGTTCTACGCCGCATTCAGCTTCCGCGGCTGGGTCGCCTATGCGCGCTAGCTCTGCCCTCGCGCGGTGAAGACCGCAAGCTGTGCGTCAAAGGCGCGCTGGTACGCCGGGCGGGCCTGGGCGCGGCCGATATAGGCGGCCAGTCGCGGAAATTCCTCCAGGATGCCCGAACCTTCCAGGCGCCGCAGCACATGGACCATCATGATATCGGCCGCGCTGAACCTCCCATCGAGCCATTCTGCCTCGCCGAGCCGGGCCGATAACTGGTTCAGCCGAACACGGATGCGATCCTTGACCATTGGCAGGCGTTGCTCGGACCAGCTCTCCCTGGCCTCCAGCAGTTCAGCGACCTCGAGATCCACGATCGGGGGCTCGACCGTCCCGACTGCCGCAAACATCCAGGTGATGGCTCGTGCCCGCGCATTGTCTTCCTCCGGCAGGAGACCGTGATGGCGCTCGGCAATGTGAAGCAGGATCGATCCCGTCTCGAATAGAGCCAGGTCGTCCTCCTCGTAGGTCGGGATTTGTCCAAAGGGCTGCAGCGCCAGATGGGCCCGCTGCTTCATCTGGGCAAACGTCACGAAGCGGACCTGATAGCTTTGCCCCACTTCTTCCAGGGCCCAGCGCACGCGCATGTCCCGTGCCAGGCCTTGTCCCTCGTCGGGCGAGGTTGCGAAAGCGGTGATGGTGGGTTCCATTGGATACTCCTTCCTGCACCTGTGACGAATGGGAGGCGCGGCGTTCGACAAGTCGGTCACGGTTCACACGTCGGTCTTGCCTTTGCCCGATTTTGTTCGCATATAGCGGATCGGGAGGTTGGCGCGGACGTGTTCCTCGCCAACCGGGTCAGGTCCGGAAGGAAGCAGCCCCAACGAGACCTTCACGGGTCGTTGCCAGCCTCCTAC
>JADKLW010000430.1_pt1 | contig 17799 bp, 14 predicted proteins | sample 8641881 | NCBI WGS metagenome assembly JADKLW01 (sample SAMN16272185, study PRJNA661076) | feces metagenome | isolation source: fecal sample from diarrhoea affected cattle B | host: Bos taurus | place: South Africa: Lokaleng Village, Mahikeng | collected 2019-09 | reverse complement strand
GTAGCGCCAAGGCGGTCGATATTGAAACGGTATCAGCATTATTGTCAAAGATCTCAGAATCCCAAACCGTACAAATCGAGCTTATAACACAGGCCGGTCACCGCGTTCGGGTAATTATCTAAAAATATTTTAATAGAATGAAAAAGCCATCCGGTGACGGGTGGCTTTTTTTATTTTTATTAGGTAAAAGTTTTACGAAAACGTTTGAAATCTATACTTTTGCACCCAATTAACAAACAACACTAACGTTTTTATTTTGTACCAATGAGCAACATAAACCTGTACGAGAAAGAGGTGGCATTTCAGGGCGACCGACGACGCGCCGCAATTGAACTGATTAAAATAATCAGCGATTTGTGGTATGATAAATCGATTGAAATGGTGCTTTTTCGAAACCAGCTAATCAACCAAAACGTCAGCCATATTTTAAATCTGCATGAATATGCCGGAGAATTTGTGGGAAAACCGATTTCGGTTTTCGATTCGGTTGAAATCGCCGAGGCTATCCTTTCCCTCGATCTTCCGCCCGCGAAACTTGACATTGGAAAGTTGACCTACGAATATCACCTCGAAGATGACAAATATGCAAACGCGAAATCTTTTGTAATCGACAAGTTGAAAAATGCCAAGGACTTTAAAAACAATAAACCCAAAGATGTCGTATTGTACGGTTTTGGTCGAATTGGCCGATTGTTAGCACGCGAACTCATGTCGAAAACCGGAAAAGGTACCCAATTGCGACTCCGTGCTATCGTAACCCGTGATAAAAATGACGCAATATCGTTGGAAAAACGTGCTTCATTATTGCGTTATGATTCCATTCACGGTGATTTTCAGGGATCGGTAGTTGCCGATGTCGAGAACAATGCATTGCTGATCAATGGCACTACCGTTCATGTAATTACCGCGTCAAGTCCGGAGGAAATCGATTATACAAAATACGGTTTTGACGATGCGCTAATTATCGATAACACAGGTGCTTTCACAACCACAGAAGCACTTGAGCGCCATCTTTCGTCAAAAGGAGCCGCCAAAGTGTTGCTCACAGCTCCTGGCAAAGGCGTTCCAAACATTGTTCATGGCGTAAACCAAAATGATTACAATCCGGATGAAGTCAGCATTTTCTCTGCTGCTTCATGTACCACGAATGCCATCACTCCTATTTTAAAAGCTGTCGAAGATACTCTGGGCGTGTCAAAAGGCCATCTGGAAACTATACATGCATACACGAACGACCAAAATTTGGTGGATAATATGCATAAAAAATATCGTCGTGGCCGCGCCGCAGCACTGAATATGGTAATCACCGAGACCGGAGCCGGAAGCGCAGTTGCAAAGGCGTTACCGTCATTGACGGGCAAACTGACTTCAAATGCAATTCGGGTACCGGTCCCAAATGGCTCGCTGGTCGTCTTAAATCTTGAAGTGAATCGCGAGACGTCTGTGGATGAAGTGAATGCCATCATGAAAAAATATGCTTTGGAAGGCGAACTTGTCGAGCAGATAAAATACTCGTTAAATAATGAGTTGGTATCATCTGACATTGTTGGTACGTCGGCACCGGCCATTTTCGACAGCAACGCAACCATTGTTTCAGCCGATGGTAAGAATATAGTTCTATACGTTTGGTATGACAACGAATATGGCTACAGTCACCAGGTCATCCGACTAGCGAAATATATTGCGAAAGTTCGCCGATATACGTACTACTAGTAGAATATAAACCGATGAAAATCCGTTCGTAAGGGCGGATTTTTTTATTTTTAGACAAAATTATTCCAATGAAAAATCTACTATGTGCTTTGCTGCTGATGATATTCTTACCGGCAGCCGCTCAGAATTCCACTACGTACAATGCAGCATTGGCCGATAGTTTAGGAGCCGACGAATACGGGATGAAAACTTACGTTTTGGCAATACTGAAGACAGGTTCAAACACAACCGCCGACCAGCAAAAGACATCGGAAGCATTTGCGGGTCATATGGCCAATATCGGTCGTCTGGCTGAGGAAGGCAAACTTGTCGTTGCCGGACCCTTTTTCAAAAATGACAAGCAATACCGCGGCATTTACATTTTCAACGTTACCACAATTGCGGAAGCCGAGGAATTATTGATCACCGATCCGGCGATAAAAGAAAAACTCCTCGAAGCTGAATTATTCCGTTGGTATGGTTCGGCGGCGCTGCCGATTTATTTGGAAACGCATAAGCAAATTGAAAAAAACAAACCATGAGAAAACAGTTGCTATATCTGATTAGCTGTACATTTCTGGCCTTTACATCCAATGCGCAGACAGTGCGCAATTATGGAGCGATGAAAGATGTCATGAAAAAAGGCATGCTTCACGGCACAATTGCGTTAGATACTATTTCGAACAAGACTAATCTATACGGACTGGGGCCGGTAGAATACCTCACGGGCGAAATTATGATCATTGATGGAAAATCGTATATCTCCACTATTTCAAATGGTGCTATTTCAGTCACTGAATCCTTTAATGCCAAAGCGCCATTTTTTGTTGCCGCCAATGTAGCACGATGGAAGGAGAGTCCACTACCTGATTCAGTAAACAACATCTCCGATCTAAATCGGTATCTCGACATTCTCGCGTTGGAAACGGATAAACCATTTGCGTTTAAACTTGCGGGCAAGATCAAATCGGCGGTGATTCATGTGGTCAATTTACCGCCAGGAACAAAAGTCACATCTCACGACGATGCTCACACCGGTATGGTGAAATTTGAATTGGACGAACAAAACGTCGAAATAATCGGATTTTTTTCTCGTAATCACCAGGCGGTTTTTACGCATCACGACACTTTTATCCATTTGCACCTGCTCACTGTCGACAAAAAGTTTATGGGACATCTTGAGGATTTTGCTCCGATGGAAATGACTTTGTTCCTGGCCGAGTAGAATTCCCCTAGCCCTGATTGAGCGAAAAGACTTTTTGGGCGAACAATGATTTTTTTGTGGCGGCGCAGAGCGACCGAAGGAAGCTCCTGCGCCGTCTTACAAAACACATTGTTCGCCAAAAAGCTAGCAGCGAAAGCAGGACCCGAGCTACAAAAAAACGAACAGGCGAAGCAAATTGCTCAAAAAAAAAGCTTCCCATAAAGAGAAGCTTTAATTTAAAAATTCGAAAATATTTACGCGTGTCCGGCTGCGGCGATCAGGTTCAGTGCGCTTCCCGCAACAAACCAGCCCACCTGGCTTTCGTTATAAGTATGATTGGCGACAATAAGGTCGATGCTACCGTCGGAATGAACAAATTCGAGTGTTAACGGCACGCCCGGCGCGAAATTGACCAGGTTCGTAAAGTTGATCACGTCGTCTTCGCGGATTTTGTCGTAGTCGGCTTCATTGGCAAACGTCAACGCCAACATTCCCTGCTTTTTAAGGTTTGTTTCGTGGATACGTGCAAACGACTTCACAAGCACTGCCTTCACTCCCAAGAAGCGCGGTTCCATAGCTGCATGTTCCCGTGAGGAACCTTCGCCGTAATTATGATCACCAACAACAATTGTCGGAATAGCAGCGGCCTTGTAGGCACGTTGCACTGCCGGCACTGCATCGTACCCGCCTGTAAGTTGATTTTTAACGAAATTCGCCCGTTGGTTGAAGGCGTTCACCGCACCAATCAGCATGTTATTTGAAATATTATCCAAATGCCCGCGGAAACGCAGCCAAGGTCCTGCCATCGAAATGTGGTCGGTGGTACATTTACCGAATGCTTTGATCAGCAAACGTGCATTTGTTATGTTTTTTCCATCCCAAGGTTCAAATGGCTCAAGCAGTTGCAATCTTTCCGATTCTGTGCTTACAACCACTTTTACATGAGATCCGTCTTCTGCAGGCGCCTGATATCCGGCATCGGCGACATCGAAACCGCGTGGTGGAAGTTCATCGCCGGTTGGTTCATCGAGGCGCACTTCAATTCCGTCTTCGTTGATCAATGTATCGGTCAGCGGATTGAATGTTAAGTCGCCGGCTATTGCCATGGCGGTCACGATTTCGGGCGAACCTACAAACGCGAGTGTATTCGGGTTACCGTCGGCACGTTTTGAAAAGTTTCGGTTGAAAGAATGGACAATGGTGTTGCGTTCTTCTTTTTCGGCGCCTTCGCGATCCCACATTCCGATGCAGGGTCCGCAGGCATTTGCGAAAACCGTCGCTCCGATCTTATCGAAAGTATCGATAAATCCGTCACGTTCGATAGTGTAGCGCACAAGCTCCGATCCCGGAGTGATGGTGAATTGTGATTTTGTTTTTAGGTTTTTATCGGCGACCTGCTTGGCAAGTGAAGCTGCACGCGAAATATCTTCGTAAGATGAATTGGTACATGAACCGATCAAACCCACCTGGATTTTTAAAGGCCAGTCGTTTTTGATAGCTTCTTCACGCATTTTGGAAATTGGCGTAGCCAAATCGGGCGTGAAAGGTCCGTTAAGGTGCGGCTCCAACTCCGATAGGTTGATTTCAATAACCTGATCGAAATACTGCTCGGGATTAGCATAGACTTCATCATCACCTGTGAGGTATGATGCCATTCCGCGTGCTGCATCGGCAACGTCGGCGCGGTCGGTAGACCGAAGGTAGCGATCCATCGAATCGTCATATCCGAAAGTTGATGTGGTAGCGCCCACTTCGGCACCCATATTACAGATGGTTGATTTTCCGGTACATGACATCGCTTTGGCGCCTTCACCGAAATATTCTATAACAGCACCGGTCCCACCTTTTACGGTAAGAAGCCCGGCAACTTTTAAGATCACATCTTTTGGTGCGGTCCAACCTGACAAACGTCCGGTTAATTTCACACCAATCAGTTTCGGGAATTTGAGTTCCCAAGCCATACCCGACATCACGTCTACCGCATCGGCACCGCCAACACCAATTGCAATCATTCCGAGACCGCCGGCGTTAACTGTGTGCGAATCGGTTCCGATCATCATTCCGCCCGGGAATGCATAATTTTCAAGAACTACCTGGTGGATGATTCCGGCTCCTGGTTTCCAAAACCCGATACCGTATTTATTTGATACCGATGATAAAAATTCGAACACTTCATTACTTTGTTCCTTTGCACGTTTCAAATCGCTTTTCGCATCGACTTTAGCCTGTATAAGGTGATCGCAATGAACGGTTGTCGGCACCGCCACTTTGGCTTTTCCTGCATGCATAAATTGGAGAAGCGCCATTTGAGCAGTCGCGTCCTGACACGCAACGCGGTCGGGTGCAAAGTCGACGTAATCCTTGCCGCGTTCAAATGCTCGGGTTGGAGATCCTTCCCACAAATGGGCGTAAAGTATTTTCTCAGAAAGCGTTAGGGGGCGGCCAACGAGTTCTCGGGCCTTATCAACACGTGACGCCATGGTGGAATACACGCTTTTTATCATTTCAATATCAAATGCCATATGTATAGGGATTAAATTCGTAGCACAAATTTACGAAAATAGAATGTAAATGAAGAATTTTTAGCGATATGGATTATTAGAAAGAATAATAAAACCAGAAAGCAATTTTTTCTGACTTTAATTAATTTTTTTCGGATATTTTGAGTTTATATTATATAATCCTTAAAATAACCAAGTTCTTTTACCGAATTCGAAATCTGGCAGTTTATCTACGGCCTGCGAAGCGGAAAGAACCTTTCTAAATTAGCTTTGATTGCTGATTCCCGCCTATCGGTCATCGGCTTCTCATAAAAACGGTATAGCAGATAGCTCAACACTATGGTCACAACAAAATATGTTGTGGTAAAAAATACCAAGCCGGCGGCGTTCATAGTCATAATATCGAAATGATAGTGCATCAATTGCAGTACAACGCCATAATGGAGCAGGTACACGGAGTATGAAATTAAACTTATAAATGTAACAGGAATCCGGATAACTCTGTGTTCGTCTTGCCATTCCGACAGCACCGGAAGGAATAATGCCACAGTTATAGAGGTCATGGGCAAATAAATCACATTCCAAAAAAATGGGTATTCGCTTATAAAGAGCCCTAAGCTGCCCACCCCGACTGCAAGAAAACTAAGCATGAAAATTCCAATCATACACCATAGCATTCGCGTTTGTTTCCAGAAGTTCCGATATCTGGAATAGAGGCAACTGCACAACACACCGATAAATATTGCGTCAAGCCTGTATATGACGACCGATTTTAATGAGATGTTCCAGTAATTGATGTCATTATTAAAGGTCTGATAATGGTAATAGAATTTATTACCGAGAAATAGCAGCAGCAAGCACGATATCACTAATACAAAATGGCGTGTCTTTCTGCGGGAACGAATAATGGAAGCCGACAAAAATAAGGTAAACGGCAATACCAAATAAGCAAACTCCTCTATGGACAAGCTCCAAGATTCTGTGAAAAATGGCAGCATTGGCGTTGCGAAATTTTGCAGGAAGAAGAAATATCGCCACGCTCCGTCAATTTTGTAACCGATATAAAAAGCTATAATCAGGTTGACTATTAATATCAGATAATAATTCGGCAGCGTTCGGAACCAGCGCCGTTTAAGAAATAATAAAACCGAATCTGTTCGGAAATCACCTTTAATAAACATCTGATAAAGTATTTTTCCAATTAGAAAACCACTCAACACAAAGAATATTTCCACACCCAAGTAGCCTGAAAGCGACATTAATTGTAAAATCAATCCTTGATCACCGGGAAAGATCCAGCCGCAGTGTCCCACAAGTACCATTGTTATGGCCAGTGCCCGCATCAGGTCGAGCCCGAAAATTCGCCGTTGATCGTAGAGTTGCTCCATCATTTAAGTTTTCATCGCCGCGAAGCGCAAAAGAGGTTTTTCGTAAAACGTGTAGATAAGCCATGCCAGTGCTAAGGAAACGGTAAGATAAATTAACGCGCAAATATGCAACTCTCCTAACGATAGCAGGCTGGTATCGACAAAATACTTTAAGAGAAATAAAACCAGGCTATAATGTACAAGATAAAGAGCATATGAAATTCGGCCGATAAAATGCACCGGAACTTCCAATCCCCCGGCCGATCGTTTCCATTCCGACAATAATGGAAGAAATAACGCCAATGATATACTCATTAACGGCAGCAGCAAAATATTCCAAAATATCGGAAATGCGCCAATATCGATGTTGAATAACGCAATAGCGCTTACAATACTACCCATAAATATCGCCCCAACTACTGCTGTAGGAAAACGGTTCTTTTTCCACAGCGACGGATGTTGCAAATAAATATAACTGAAAACAATTCCGATCAGAACTGCATCGATTCGATAAATAACCACAGACCGTAATGCTATATTCCATTCTATAAGTCCGATACCGGGATGCTGCAAATGAAAAATAGTTTTTGCCGCAACCGAAAACAGGATTAGTGAAATAGTTGCGAAAAGTAATAATTTACACCGGGCGACTTTGAGAAATAGCGCAAGTCCGAAAAGTATGAAGGGCAACATTACATAGGTGAGTTCTTTAACGGGCATTGTCCATGACTCAGGAAAAAAAGGCAACATCGGCGTAGCTAAATTCTGAAGGAAAACAAAATACCGAAATGGCTCTGCAACCGAATAGCCTAATATTGCTGCGACAAGCAAGTTGACTACCAATATCAATAAATAATTCGGCATGACCCGCACTGAACGGCGCCGCAGAAAACGCCATGCCGATCCTTTTTCGTATGCTGGTTTCATGTATAATCGAAACAGGCTACTGCCAATCAAGAAGCCGCTGAGCACAAAAAAAATTTCAGCCCCAATAAATCCGGAGAAGTCCAATGCCTTGGTCAGCAGGTTGCGGTGCTGCGGATATAACCATAACGAATGTGAGCCCAATACCATTAAAACGGCAACGACTCGCATTAAATCAAGTCCGAAAATTTTATTCGTTACATCCGGCTGATTCGGAATCATGAAAATCTGTATGTTTGCATATGGCCCGATCAAAGATATATAAAATTATTACAGGCATTCTGCTATTGGTTTTGATTGGCTGTCTCGCGACCTATTCCCAATTATCAAACCGGCACAGGGCAATCGTCAAAACCACGTTGCTGCATAAATCGGGTATGATTGACGGAAAATGGAGTGTTGACTCAACCGGAAAGGTTTATAATATGATTTCACCATCGTTTCTGATTGACGGAATTTACAAATCGATGGAAGGGCCGATGTCGGCTAAATACGTACAGCTTTCCCAGGACTCAGCGCTGATTTACATGACCGGTTTTAAGGTGACGGCCATAGATGCCAAGTCGCGCCAGCCTTTATCGAACGAATTCATCTGCCATACGAATGTCGATTTTAATGCGGCAAAATATTACAGTCGGCTTAACCTTCCGCAGCGAATCGGAAACAGCTATCCTAGAATGACCTCGTTATCAAATGGCAGTGAAGCATTGCAGTTTCCCGCAGGTTATGGCATACCAATGCACGGAAACGACATGCTGTACTTGACAACCCAGTCGCTAAACCACAACTATCCAAAAATCAAATACCTGCTAAAGCACAATGTGGCTATAAATTATACCGATAAGATCCAGAAGCCGTTAATGAGCCGCACTGTGTTTATCATGTTGCCATACGATGAATCCGATCCGTACTCGCCGACCACCTCAAGCGATCTTTGCATACCGGTCGAAACAAAGAACCACGTTTATGACGATGGCAAAGGAAATAAGCATTCCGGGCATTGGGTTGTGCCCGAAGGAAAAAATACCTATCGCAGCAACATCAACCAGCAACTGCAGATTGCGGATAGTATCCGATTACACTCGGCCGCGCTGCACGTGCATCCGTTTGCAACTTCGTTTACCCTGAGAAATATCAGTAAAGGTGAACCGGTATTCACCAGTAAAATCGTGAATCGAAAAGGCAAAATCGGACTTCAGTCGGTGCCCGGATTTACATCAGATGACGGCGTATGGTTATATGCCAACAATGATTACGAACTGGTGCTCGAGGTAGATAATACCAGCGGCGAACAACAGGACATGATGGGAAGCATGTTTTTATTTTTCTACGATGCAGAACTGGATGCGCTGTTAAGCAGCAAACCACCCAACCAGGAAATTCTTCCTAAAACAGCGAGTCGATAATATTTTCGATCGAAATTCCCTCGGCATCTGCTTTGTAGTTTTTCACCACCCGGTGCCGAAGTATGCCAATGGCGACCGCTTTTACATCTTCAATATCGGGTGAAAATTTACCATTGAAAGCGGCATGCGCCTTGGCGGCAAGTATCAGGTTTTGCGAGGCCCGCGGACCTGCTCCCCAGTCGATGTAATTCTTGATATAATCGTTAGACAAGGCATTGTCGGGACGGGTTTTGCTTACCAATGTCACTGCATATTCAATCACATTGTCGGCCACCGGAATGCGGCGGATCAATTGCTGGAAATCGATAATCTCCTGGGCATTGAAGAGCGGATTGACCTGTTGTTTACTATCGGATGTGGTGCTTTTGACAACAAGTACTTCTTCCGCAAATGACGGGTAATCCAGTTTAATCGAGAACATGAACCGGTCGAGCTGAGCTTCCGGTAACGGATATGTACCCTCCTGCTCTATCGGGTTTTGGGTTGCCAGTACAAAGTAGGGCAACGAAAGTTTATAATTGTGTCCGGCGATGGTAACCGCCCGTTCCTGCATGGCTTCAAGAAGTGCTGCCTGTGTCTTTGGCGGTGTTCGGTTAATCTCGTCGGCGAGTATGATGTTGGAGAAAATGGGCCCTTTCAGAAATTTAAACTGACGGTTCTCATCCAATATTTCGCTTCCTAAAATATCCGACGGCATCAAATCGGGTGTGAATTGGATTCGCTTGAAGTCGAGGCCCAGTGCCTGAGCTATCGTATTGACCATTAAAGTCTTTGCCAATCCCGGAACGCCTACCAACAGCGCATGGCCGCCAGAAAAAATACTCAATAGGATTTGATCCACCACAGCGTCCTGGCCGACGATGATTTTCGATATTTCCGCCTTGAGGTCTTTTCTTTTTTGAACCAGATTTTGAACTGCTGCTACATCAGACATACTTACTACTTTATTAATGATTGGCCTTAACTGCTTATTAGCCCCGGGCGCGCCGGTACCCTTTATTGCAAATAAAGGTAAAGGCAAGCACGGGAACAGGCCTTTATAAAAAAGCCCAAACCTCAGTGCTCCTTATTTTTTCAACCAATTGTTGGTAAACTCGCAGTTGCGGTATTCACCATTTATTTTTATATACGTTTCCTTGATTTTTTCATCAGACCATTTGCCGATCTCGCTGATTTGCTTTTCCTTGAGCGCCAGGTTTTTGATCTTGATATAATCTTTCGAATAATCGGCCACGTGCTCGTCATAACGATTGATTACCGTGAGGAGTTTGTAGCGCTTCTTACCTGACTGATCTTCGTCCATTATAGGCATCGATACTTCACGGTCTTTAAGATTCACTAATTGGCTGTACAGTTTCGGATCCATTTTGGTAAGTTCAAAACGGGTATCCATGGTTCGCGGATTAATCAGTACCCCACCGTTCGCCTTGGTTTCTTTTTCATCCGACATTTGGCGTGCGGCGTCTTCGAAAGAGATAGTCCCTTCGTCGATGGTTTTCTTAATCAGCAACGCTTCTTCCCGAGCTTCGGTCAACGCTTCAGTAGTTACTTTGGGCGTTAGGAGAATGTGTCGAAGTTCGACTTCCTGGCCCCGAATTTTCTCGACCATAATAATATGGTAGCCGAAATCGGTTTCGAATGGTTCCGAAATTTCACCTTCATCCAAACTAAACGCTACGTCTTTAAACTCTTTGAGGAACGGAGTACGCCGATTCATTTTATAGTAGCCGCCATTAGATTTCGTTCCCGGATCCTGTGTATACAGTACCGCTTTGCTAAAAAAGCTGGCGCCTTCTTCGATTTCCTTTTTAAATGTTTTGAGCTGATTGATGACTTTCTGTCTTTCTTCATCTGAGACTTTGGGCTCGATGATAATTTGCGAGACTTCCATTTCCGCACCGAAAACCGGCAGATCTTCTTTGGGAATTTTTTTGAAGAATGTCCGTACTTCTTCAGGTGTTATTTCTACCCTTTCGATGATTTTATCCTGCATTTGTTCGGTTAAGCTGTTCATGCGGATGATTTCGGAAAGATCGGCACGAAAATCTTCTTCCGATTCCTTCTTGAAATATTCGACCACCTTTTCCATCGATCCCAACTGCTGGACCATGTAATCGACCTGCTTATTCAATTTCTCGCGAACCTGATCATCGCCAACGATAATACTATCCTGGATTGCCTGGTGTGCATATAATTTATCTTCCATCAACCGGCCCAACACCTGGCAGCGGGTAATATCGGCAATGGAGCTGCCCTGACTTGTGATTTCCAGATACGCTTTGTCGATATCCGATTCCAGGACATTATAATCACCCACAGTCGCTATTACGCCATCAATCTTTTTCTTGCCGCCTTGGTAACTGGTGGTCGATGCCACATCCGCTGGCGGATCTTCCTGCGCGGTCGCCGAAACGAACATGCAGACGCAAACGACGGTCAGGACTTTATTTATAAATTTCATACTTTCTATTTTTAATCGCATCATCGGTAATTTCCTTTTCAAATTTTTTAATTAATTCCAGCTTTCTGTTATTCAATATCACCTCTTTCAAGGTTGGCTTTATGTACTCCAGCGGAGCGGTTCGGTTCTTATCCAGAACGTTGGTGATCTTTACAAAATAAGTCAGACTGTCGTCGTCAAACTGAAAGGCCTTTCCGGGAATTATATATCTATCCCGATTTTCAGGCGTAATGAATGGCAGCCGCGCATAAACCTGTCCCATTTCTGCCCAAACGCTGTCGTTTAATGCATAGTTACGAAATTGCAACACATTGGTTTCCCAAAAAGCGGCATCTGATTTTCTGAAATCCAGGAATTTCCTTCGGATATTCTCAAATTTAGGATTACTTCTGGCAAGATGAATATAGCGTAAACGCACTAATGTCGCGTTTGTTTTAAAATTCTCTTTATTGGCCTTATAATAACCTGACAGTTCTTGTTGCGTTACCACCGTATCAACCGACCGTTTTACTATTTCCTCAATGTAGGCCTTGGTGTAAAGGTCGATTTTATATTGATTGATCAAATTGTCGAGTTGCTCCTGCGCCTCCTGATTCAAATTGATTTCAGCGGCATCGATAAGCAATTTTCGTGTCGCCCACCGGTCGATGTAATTATTGATTATGATGAGACTATCTTCCCGGCCGATGCCCTTGGGCACAATATCACTAATCTCGTCACGGTACAGATACGAATCGTTGACTCTGGCAACAGCCTCGGGTTCAGCGTCAGGTTTAAAAAAATTGCACGACGCAACTGTAAACACTAATGCTGTTATGCACGCGGCTTTGAACATCAATTGTTGATTTCCTTCTTTAATTCTTCAAACACCTCACGGTTGACGGTAACCGAAAATTCCTGCTGTAAATCTTTTACCCAGTTCTCCTCAAGATATTGCTGGTAGTCATTTATAACCCTGCCCTTGGCGTCTTCCAGTGATTTGGGCCCGGCCGGCAGCAACTTATTTACTTTAACAACAAAGAAATGCTCTCCGTCTTTCAAGATATCCGATACGCCTTTTTTGTACTTGAGGCCTTTCGGAAGAGCGTCATTGCCTTCTTCATAAATGCCTTGAGTCGTCATCACGTTTACCGCGTCTTTATTGTTTAATTTTTCTTTGATATAATCGGTGGTTTTGTCCTGTTTAAAAAATTTCTGCGCTTTTTTGATTACGTCCATATTGGTCGACGATGCGATGATCACATCCAGACGATTCTCCCAACGATACTTGCCGGAATTGTTGGTATAAAAACGCGCGAGGCCGGTGGTGTCTTTTTTGGCTTTTTCCCAGATTTCTTTTTCCATCAGGTCGAATAACAAAAGGCCGTCACGGTATTCATCCATTACTGCCGCAAATTCAGGAAACAGTGCTTCGAGATTCTCATCATAATGGCGATTCAGTTGCTCGTCTACGAAGTTCTGATAAAGCACATCCAGTTGTTTGCTGAGCGGTTTTACAGTTAATCCTCCCCTTTGTTGCATTTGCACATAATTCAGAAAATCCTTGGCAGCAATTTCCCTTTCGGCAATATTTAAAAGAGTTCCTTCCGGAATACCTTCGGGCATGGTCCAGGTGTTGTCATAAATTGCATCGGTAACTTTTTTGGTGGCAGCCGTATACAATTTGTTATTTGTTTTAACGGGATATTGCTTTCGCAGTTTCTCGTTCATCGAGGCAGCAATAAGTCGGGAACGTTCATCGCGGGCTATCTTATTCTCGAGTTCGCCTTCCATTTCCTTGAAAGGTTTTATCGGATGTCTGTCGACCAGTTTTACGATATGCCAGCCAAATTGTGTCTGAAACGGTTCTGAAATCGGTTTTTCTTTCGAAAGTCCAAATGCCACATCCTCGAATTCCTGGGAACTCAGTTGGCCCGATCCAAATCGGTTTAGGACGCCGCCTTTTGATGATGATGATTTATCTTCGGAAAACTGACGCGCCAGTGCTTCGAATCCTTCACCTTGTTGCAGTTTTTTATAAATATCGAGAATGGTCGATTTTGCCTTATCCGATTCTGCAGCTTCGTCCTTGGCCTTCATTATCATAATATGCGCTACGGTCACTTCACCGCGATTAGCGCGAACGTCGTCGACTTTGATCAAATGGTATCCGAAACGGGTCCGCACCGGTTTCGAGATTTGTCCTTTACGCAGATTAAAGGCTGCCGATTCAAATGGGTAAACCATCCGGAATGCCGAGAAATAGCCGAGGTCTCCTTGGTTTTCCTTGGCCGACGGATCCTGGGAATGGGCGGTGGCCAATTGGCCAAAATCGTCACCATTCAATGCTTTTTTACGGATTTCAAGCGCCTGATTGTAAACTTTAAGCGTATCGGCAGGCAAGGCATTTTCGTCAACCAGGAATAATATGTGTGACGCACGCACTTCCCGCTGCAAACGGTCGTATGCTTCAGTTACAAGTTCGCTGGTAACCTTCGAATCGGTCAGGTAATTTTTCGCCAGTTGGCCGCGATATTGCTTCAATTCCGATTGATAGGCGGAATTTTCCTGCAAACCCAGTTTGTAAGCTTTACTGATTTTGAGTTTGTAACCGATAAATAGATCGAGATATTGATTGAGGTCTTTCTGCGACTCGTCTTTGACCAGGTCGAGATTTTTTTTATACACCCTTGTAAACTCGTCGGTGTAGTAAGGTTTGTCGTCAATGGTAAACAGAACTTTCTTTGTCGCTTGCTGAGCCTGGACGGATATGTTCAGGAGAAGTACAAGCCCGAACAACAATTGTTTAATTTTCATTACTGTTATAAACGAATTAGGTGATGTAAGCATGCCGAGGTTACGGCAAATTTAACAATCCACAAAAATAGCAATTAGCTTATATTAAACAAGAACACCTAATACTATTAACATAAAATTATTAACACAAAATCACTTCCGCCGCCGGCTGTAAACTTATGGCGGAACCGTTCGGAATTTATTTCAATAAAGGTTACTTTTGCACACCATTTCAATAATTATGAGCTTTTTAAAGGAAATACAACGCCGCCGGACATTTGGCATCATCTCGCATCCCGATGCCGGAAAAACTACGCTGACCGAAAAACTTTTACTTTTTGGCGGCGCGATCCAGGAAGCCGGGGCGGTAAAAAACAATAAAATAAAGAAGGGCGCAACATCCGATTTTATGGAGATTGAGCGTCAACGTGGAATTTCGGTGTCGACCTCCGTATTGGCATTTAATTACGGCGACAAAAAAATCAATATTTTGGATACGCCCGGCCACAAGGATTTTGCCGAGGACACTTACAGAACCCTCACAGCGGTGGACAGCGTGATTGTTGTTATCGATGTGGCGAAAGGTGTCGAGGAACAGACTGAGAAGCTTGTAGCGGTTTGCCGCATGCGAAACATTCCAATGATCGTATTCATCAACAAGCTCGATCGTGAAGGTAAAGATGCTTTTGATTTGATGGATGAAGTTGAGCAGAAGCTGGGTTTGCGGGTTACTCCACTGAGTTTTCCAATTGGAATGGGATATGATTTTCAGGGCATTTACAATTTGTGGGAACAGAACATCAATCTTTTTAGTGGTGACAGCCGGAAGAACATTGAGGAAACCATTGCGTTTTCAGACGTTCAAAGTCCGGAGCTTGAAAAGATCATTTCAGCAGAACCTGCCCGGCGCCTGCGCGAGGAACTCGAGCTGATTGATGAAGTTTATCCCAAGTTCGTCAGGGAGGAATATCTCGCGGGCGATTTACAGCCGGTTTTTTTCGGATCGGCATTGAATAATTTCGGAGTGCGTGAGCTACTCGATTGTTTCGTGGAAATTGCTCCGTCGCCAAGGCCTAAAGAATCGGAAACACGCGTGGTTGAGCCAACTGAGGAAAAATTATCGGGATTTGTGTTTAAGATTCATGCCAATATGGATCCCAAGCATCGCGATCGGTTGGCTTTCATTAAAATTGTATCGGGAACTTTCGAACGCAATCGCCCATATCTGCATGTCAGGCTGAATAAGAATCTGAAATTCTCGAGTCCGAATGCGTTTTTTGCCGAAAGAAAAGAAATCGTAGAAATTTCGTATCCTGGTGATATTGTTGGCCTCCATGATACGGGGAACTTTAAAATTGGCGATACGCTTACTGAAGGTGAAGTCATGAGCTTCAAAGGCATTCCTAGTTTCTCACCCGAACATTTTAGATATATCAACAATGCCGATCCGATGAAATCGAAACAGCTTGAGAAAGGGATAGACCAGTTGATGGATGAAGGTGTGGCACAATTGTTCACACTGGAGATGAACAACCGAAAAGTTGTCGGGACGGTTGGCGCCTTGCAGTATGAGGTCATCCAATACCGATTGGAACACGAATACGGCGCAAAATGTTCGTATGAAAATTTCCCTGTCCATAAAGCGTGTTGGGTAAAACCCGACGATGCCAAAAATGAAGAATTTAAGGAATTCAAACGGATCAAGCAAAAATTTCTTGCTCGTGACAAATACGGACAGCTGGTTTTTCTGGCAGATTCTGATTTCACGATACAGATGACTCAAAATAAATATCCAAGTGTGAAGCTATTTTTTACGTCAGAATTTGATTAGCAATATTAATTATATTACTTTTAAATTAAAATGCAACAGTTAGTGTATTTCGACGATGAAATTTGCTATATGTCGGCATTTTTAATTGGTTAACATAAAATGTTTTACTTTTGGTCAAGTATTGCTTACTTTGCATCATTAAATGCTCCAAACTATGAAAAAAAATTTACTGAAATTTTACGTCCTCACCTTTGTCCTCTTTTCGGATTTTGTAATATTTGCACAAGGTCCTGGTAATGATAGTGAAGACGGTGACTTGGAAGGCGGTGACGACTTACCGGCTGCACCTATAAATACAAAATTAATTTGGCTCGCAATTGTTGGAGTTCTTTTCGTACTGTATACCTACAGAAAAAGTCGAAAAGTAGCTTAAGACTTCGTTTATAATCCTTATAACCTTTCTGACGAGAGGTTTTTTTGCGTATTAAAACTTGTAGTCTGGGGGCTGCTTTACAGCTTTTCGCCACAGAATAATAATTTCGAGCAATCCAATTCAGCATACCGAATACATATAAGAGAGCGCATACTTGGCGTTACTCTTTTTTAAAGTTACCCAATAACAAAAACCCGTTCCGCTACCGAAAAGGGTTTTGATTCTTTCTTTCTAAGTAGTTTCAAAAGACGTTCATATCCAGTCTAGATTCAAAACACAATTTTTCGATTATAAATTTTACTGTCGCTTGTCTTCACCTGAACCAGTAGAACTTGTGAGGCCGCGCTCAAATTAGTAATTATAATTTCATTGCGGTCGAATCCATCAACATTAAGTAAGAGGCGACCTCGAAGATCATAAATTTTCACTTCGCTAATGGCGAGTTGCGGACTGTAGATATTAATCCCCGCACCGTTTCGATACACCACAAAATTTGAATAGTTGTCTGATGGAACATCCAATGACTCGCTACTGTAGCGCAGTACAAACCTGTGATCAAATGTTCCCGCATTTGTAGTAAACGCATATGCACCGTTCTTTAGATTGTGGAAAACGTTCAACAGTTTATCTTCGAGATATATATTGATATCATCCGATACAAAGAGGCCGTCGTAATCCGAGAGGGCGATATTGAAACTGCCTGCAATATCACTGCGATATCCAAGCGGTACCTCGTCGGTAATTTCAAATGGAAGCGCGCGGCCCTGGATTCCCAATTTATGGATATTGGCAAATGAATACAAACTGATTACATTGCCGCTTTCCATGACTTCGCCATCAAAACTGGTGTCGAGTTCATTAGTGGCAGTTTCAATATAACCTACTAAAGTTTGCTTATATGCCCCATATGAGTTGGTCAACTCCAACCAGATCCGGTGCTTCTCAACACTTTGCGGCACTGACTCGGGAGTCGATGACCTGAAGAAGAGGTCGTTGTTGCCTACGATCCGCATGCTATTGTTAAAAATTACAGTGCCCGATGTCTGGCCTTTGATAAAGAATCCTTGCCCTGCTGCAATTTTCCCATCGGGGACTGTACTATTTCCCGTTCCACCACCAGCGGTGCCAGTACCCGTTCCTCCGGTCAAGTTATACATTGCATAGTCAGTCGCTATATACTGATTGGCAGCAATTGGCGTATTATGCGTCCAAAAATATATAGTGCCTTCCAGCACGGAAGCATTGGGACCAGTTGGCGATAACAG
>JADKLW010000429.1_pt1 | contig 17835 bp, 19 predicted proteins | sample 8641881 | NCBI WGS metagenome assembly JADKLW01 (sample SAMN16272185, study PRJNA661076) | feces metagenome | isolation source: fecal sample from diarrhoea affected cattle B | host: Bos taurus | place: South Africa: Lokaleng Village, Mahikeng | collected 2019-09 | reverse complement strand
CATTATTAATGTAAAAACCACCGTATCTTCCTTTGGATGATTGTAAAAACCCTTGTCTGCTGAGATTCTGCAAAATCTTTGCAACAAAAAGCTCCGGCGATTGGATGTTCTCAGATATTTGTTTGATGTTCACCATACTTCCGTCCTTCGATTGCTGGGAAATGTAAATCATCGCTCTGAGTGCGTATTCGCAGGTTTTAGACAACATATTTTATAATTATAAAGCAAAGATAAATATTTTAATTAAGATAAAATGGTCTTAATTGGAAATTTTAAATATGAAATAAATCAGTCGATGAGATTAGCAGTACTAAATATAAATGTTAGCATAGTCTAACTTTTTAATATATTTGCAGCTCGTATTCTAATCTTATGAAGAAAATTAAGAGGAAAGTTGCATTTCTACTTTTATTGAAAAGCGCTGTATTGATATATTCACAAGTTCTGATAACAGACAGTTTGCAAATTCCTGTTCAGGATACTTTAAAGATGCAACAGCAGCAAAATCGTATCTCGGAAGTGGAAGAAGTCGTTATTTCCGGAACGATGAAACCGGTGAAACGTTTGGACAGCCCTGTTCCCGTGGAAGTGTACAGCCAAAATTATTTCAAAAAAAATCCAACGCCATCAGTATTTGATGCCCTTCAGAGCATCAACGGAGTGCGGCCTCAGTTGAACTGTAATATTTGCAATACGGGAGATATTCACATTAACGGATTGGAAGGGCCTTACACCATGATTCTCATCGACGGAATGCCGATTGTAAGCTCGTTGGGAACCGTCTATGGTTTGTCTGGAATTCCAAATTCAATGATCGAAAGAATTGAAATTGTAAAAGGGCCGGCTTCTTCTCTTTATGGCAGCGAAGCCGTTGGCGGACTCATCAATGTGATCACCAGAAAACCTCATAATTCTCCGTTATTTTCCGCCGATTTCATGTCTACTTCGTGGGGTGAATACAATTTGGATATTGGTTTTAAAAATAAACTGGGTAAGAAAACTGATGTCTTGACCGGAATAAATTACTTTAACTTTCAGAATAAAATAGATGAAAATAAAGATGGTTTCACCGATGTGACGCTTCAGGACAGAATTTCGGTTTTTCAGAAGTGGAATTTTGAAAGAGCAGAACAGCGTGCTTTTAGTTTTGCGACAAGGTATTTATACGAAGACCGTTGGGGCGGAGATGTGAACTGGAATAGATCAGAACGGGGCGGAAACCGTATTTATGCTGAAAGCATTTACACGAACAGAGCGGAACTTTTCGGAAATTATCAGCTTCCTCTTCGGGAGAAAATTCATTTTGGATTCTCCGCTGTTCATCATGCCCAAGACAGCCGATATGGAACTACAACTTATATTGCAAAGCAGCAAATTGGTTTCGGGCAATTGCTTTGGGACAAAAAAGCAGGAAATCACGACCTGCTTGCGGGAGCTTCTCTGCGATACACTTTTTATGATGATAACACTCCTGCTACTTCGAACTTGCAATCAGGAAACCAGCCAGAAAAGGTGTGGCTTCCCGGGTTTTTTGTTCAGGATGAAATTAAGATTTTCGATCGCCATCAATTGCTTCTTGGATTTCGGTACGATCATCACAACATTCACGGAAATATTTTTACTCCCCGATTTGCGTATAAATTGCCATTGAGTGAAACTTCACTTTTCAGGCTGAATGCAGGAACCGGATTTCGGGTAGTGAACTTATTTACTGAAGATCACGCTGCGCTTACCGGAGCCAGAGATGTGAAAATTATTAATGATTTGAAACCTGAAAAATCTTATAATATCAATCTGAATTTTGTTAAAAAATTCTACATGGATTCCGGAAGTTATCTCGGATTGGAAGCAACAGGTTTTTACACGTATTTTAGGAACAGAATAGTTCCGGATTATACTTCTGTTCCCAACAGTATTGTGTATGATAATATTCAAGGACATGCCATCAGCAAAGGAATCAGCCTGAATGCAGACTTGGATTTCAGGAGCGGCCTGAAACTGATTTTAGGAGCTACTTTCATGGAAAATACGATTACGGAAAATGGAATCACAGAACAGCAAATGCTGACTGAAAAAGTAGCCGCAACCTGGGTGGTTTCGTATTCCATAAAACCGTGGAATCTCAATATCGATTATACCGGAAATCTTTATGGGCCAATGCGTTTGCCTTTAGCAGGAGATTTAGACCCAAGACCGCCGCTTTCGCCTTGGTGGAGCATTCAGAACATTCAGTTCACTTTCACAGGGTTCAGAAATTTTGAACTGTATGGCGGTGTGAAAAACATCCTGAACTGGACGCCCGCAAAACGAATTCCTTTCCTGATTGCGAGAACCCACGATCCTTTTAATAAAAATGTAATTTTCGGTCCCATAGGAAATGCAGTTTCTACGCCGGAAAATCCTTATGCGCTAACCTTTGATCCTTCTTATATGTACGCACCTAATCAGGGGATTCGGGCTTTTTTGGGACTTCGGTTTAAATTAAATTAAAATGAGAAGGTTGGGTTTCAGATTTATAATTTCCTCGATATTGCTTTTGCCTGTTTTTTTCTTCGGTCAATTAAAACTTTATGATTTTAGTGAACGCACTGTTTTACAACTTGAAAAACCAAAAAATACCGTGGTTTTCATTTATACAGATTGGTGCCGATATTGCGAAAACATGAAACAAACTACCTTTAAACAAAAGGAAATTATCAACATATTGAATCAGAATTTCTATACCATATTTCTGAATGCGGAGGAAAGCCAAAATATTGTTTTCTCAGGAAAATCTTATCGGTTTCTGCCTTCCGGATTCAAGACCGGAGTTCATGAACTGGTGCTAAAATTGGGAACTGCCGATAACCCACTTTTTTATCCTGCGATTGTTATTATTAACGGAGATGATCAGGTAATTTTTCGGCAAAGTGGATTTCTTACTGCAGTGGAGTTTCGTGCGATTCTTTCTCATTTCGCAAAATAATTCTGTTGGTTTCTTTCCTGATTGTTTTTCTTTCGGTAAAATCATTATTTTTGCGGAATGCGTTGGTTCAGGTTCGGATTGTTTTTCGTTATTTTATTGTTGGGAATTTATGCCGTCTTCATGTATTATTTTGTGGATGAAAGCACGTCCTTCACCATTGAAAAGGAGATTAATTATCCAATAGATAAAGTATATCCTCAATTTAATAATCTGCAGGATTTCACCAAGTGGAATCATTATTTTTCATCCAAAACTATTTCCTTGGTGTATTATAGGCCTTATGAAGGAAAAGGTGCTGCCGTGAGTTTTAGTGATGAAAAAGCAGAAAAGAAAGGTGAATTGACGATTCGTTATCATCATGTCCACCGCTCTATTCGCTATCAATTGTTCGAGGGAAATATCAACCATCCGACACTTATTGATGTTAAATTCAAAGCCATTTCGCCGAATAGAACCAAGATTCAGTGGGAAATTCACACGCCCAAACAAAACGTCATGAATCGGGTTTCTCATTTGTGGTCTGAAGATAAATTTGCAGAAGATATTGACAAAAGCATGGCAAGCCTTAAAAATCTGATGAGCAATAAAGTGGAAAGAGACCAGTTTCTTACAGGGATTAAATATGACAGCATTATGGTGGAGCAGCAGGAAACGCAACTGTTAGTAGGAATTAATGTTTCAGCGTCCAACAGAAAGGATGCGCTCTATAAAAACATTGTCCTGAATCATAATAAAGTGTATAATTTCATCACAACAGATCTTGACAGAAATGAAGATGAATTTGGCTTTCCGGTTTTAATTTCAGATCCGGATAACTTTCGGGATAAAGAAGTTTCCTATTTTATCGGAATGCCCCTTTCCCGAAAAATCACCATCTCAGACAATAACTTCAGTTACAGGCAGATTCCTCCTTCACAGGTTTATTCATTATATTATAAAGGAAGTTACGACAATCGGAAAAAATCAATAGACCAGTTGCTTCAAAAAGCCAGAAAAGACACCCTCATCGGAGGCAATATTTACCAAGTATTTCTTGAAGCTCCGCAAGAAGGGAAAGATGTTTTAATGAAACTTACTTTGCCTGTCCGAAGATGATATTTGTCATGTTATGAAGCGTGACAGTATTTTTATATGAAAGCGGCGCCGCTGTCGCTTTTTTTTATTAAATTTGACATTTAATTTTTATCAAATACACTAACACAGAATTTACTGTAATAATGGACAGATTTTCGTTTCTGAATGCCGCGCATTCCCAACTTATTGAGGACTTATACCAACAATACAAAAAATATCCGGATTCTTTAGAACCATCGTGGAAGGCTTTTTTTCAGGGATTTGAATTTGCTCAGGAAGATTATGGTGATCAAGATTCTTCTTCAGCCTCTGTGGTTCAGTATGCAGCTCAGGCTGAAAACCGCGAACAGATTTCTGAAAACACCAGGAAAGAATTTAAAGTCCTGAATCTCATTGAAGGTTATCGTACGAGAGGCCATTTGTTCACCAACACGAATCCTATTCGCGAAGGAAGGCATCATGAGCCCACGCTGGACATTGAAAACTTTGGGCTTTCCGAAGCAGATCTGGACCAAACGTTCAACAGTGCAATGGAAACGGGAATGAAAAGTGCGGCTACTTTAAAACAGCTCATTTCCCATCTCAAAAAGATTTATTGTGGATCCATCGGTGTTGAATACATGCACATCCATGATATTGCTGAAAAAGAATGGATCAGAAAGTGGCTCCAAAAAAGCGATAATCAAGCCGTGCTTACAGAAGAAGAAAAAATAGAAATTCTTCATAAACTCAATCAGGCTGTTGCTTTTGAAAATTATCTTCATACGAAATTTGTAGGGCAGAAGCGTTTTTCACTGGAAGGTGGCGAATCCCTGATTCCGGCGTTAGATCAACTGATTACACGTTCCTCTCAATTGGGCGTGGACGAGGTAGTTCTCGGCATGGCGCACAGAGGAAGGCTGAACGTGTTAACCAATATTTTTGGAAAATCCTATAAAGCCATTTTTTCAGAGTTTGAAGGAAAAGAATTTGAAGAAGATGTTTTCTCAGGTGATGTGAAATATCATTTGGGTTCTTCTAAAAAAATAAAAACTGCGTCCGGAGAAGAGGTAGCGATCAATCTTACCCCAAATCCTTCGCATCTGGAAACCGTAGCAGCACTGGTGGAAGGGATTTGCCGGGCTAAGGTAGATGATAAGTACAAAGATTTCAAAAAAATTCTTCCAATTATCATTCATGGCGATGGGGCTATCGCAGGACAGGGAATTGTGTATGAAGTAGCTCAAATGATGAATCTGGAAGGCTACAGAACCGGAGGAAGTGTTCATATCGTGATCAACAATCAGGTTTCATTTACCACCAATTTCCATGATGCCCGGTCATCAGTGTATTGTACAGATGTCGCTAAAGTTACCGGTTCGCCCGTTATGCATGTGAATGCAGATGATGTGGAATCTGTGGTTCACGCCATCCGTTTTGCAGCTGAATTTCGTGCAGAATTTGGGAAAGATGTTTATATCGATCTTTTAGGATATAGAAAATACGGGCATAATGAAGGTGACGAGCCTCGCTTTACCCAACCGAATTTATATAAAATAATTTCGAAACATCCCAATCCGAGAGAAATCTACAAAGATCTCCTGAAGAAAGAAAATATTGTTTCCGATGATAAACTCAAAGCAATGGAAGCTGAGTTCAAAGCACTTTTGGACAAGGATTTCGATGCTTCTAAAGAGATTCGGAAAAACACGATGGATGTTTTTATGGGCGATGATTGGAAAGATTTTCCGCTGTGCAGCAAAGGAGCACTTCAGGAAAATATGGACACCAGTTTCGACATCAATAAATTGAAAGAACTGGCCGTGAAAATGTCAACACTTCCGGCTGATAAGAAATTTATCAATAAAGTTTCCCGCCTTTTTGATCAGCGTTTGAAAATGATCGATGCCAATACGATAGATTGGGCTTTGGGTGAATGGTTGGCGTATGCGTCGTTGCTGAGTGAAGGCAGAAATATAAGAATTTCCGGCGAAGATGTGGAAAGAGGAACTTTTTCTCACCGTCATGCGATTGTTAAAACAGAAGATACCGAAGAAGAATATATTCCGTTGCGCCATATTTCTGAAAGCCGATTTGACATTTACAATTCCCACCTTTCCGAGTACGGGGTTTTAGGATTTGATTATGGTTATGCTATGGCATCGCCCAATACGCTTACCATTTGGGAAGCACAATTTGGGGATTTCGTGAACGGTGCACAGATTATTGTAGACCAATATCTGGCAGCAGCCGAAGAAAAATGGAAAATTCAAAACGGACTCGTTATGCTGCTTCCGCATGGTTCGGAAGGGCAGGGTGCTGAACACTCTTCGGCGCGCCTTGAGAGATTCCTCGGACTGTGTGCGAATGAAAATATGATTGTGGCCAACTGTACCACACCTGCCAATTTCTTTCATATTTTAAGAAGACAGTTAGCTTTTGGTTTCAGAAAACCGCTCATAGTGATGTCGCCTAAATCTTTGCTGAGGCATCCTAAAGTGATTTCTACTTTCGAAGATTTAGCAGAAAAAAGTTTTCAACCTATCATTGATGATGCGACCGCAGAAGCGGCCAAAGTGAGCAAACTGGTTTTATGTTCAGGGAAAATATATTATGAATTATTGGCTAAAAAAGAAAAACTGGGCGCAGATAATGTCGCCTTGGTGCGGATAGAACAACTCTATCCGTTGCATGCTGAAAGTTTAGAAGGCATTTTAACCAAATACTCCGGACGAAAAGAAATCATCTGGGCACAGGAAGAACCGGAAAATATGGGGGCATGGAGTTATATCCTCCGAAACTTCCGCGAAACAGGAATTCAGGTTGTAGCACCGGTTCCAAGTGGAGCTCCGGCTCCGGGAAGCCATAAGATGTTTGAAAGAATCCAGAATGGCGTCATCAACAGAGTTTTTGATTGTGAGGATGAACCGGAAAGCAGACCAGTAACAGCGTAACTGTTTATAAAAATAGTAGATTTATAGAAAAACACGGCAAAAAAAGGCCGTGTTTTTTGATGATTTTTTTTTAGAATTGAATCTGCTAATTGTCAGTCTAAACCAGAACTGAATGAATTATTAAAATTTAATTAAAAGAAACAAATCAAAGCAATTTGCTTTATAAATAATTTATCAGAACCAAAGCTCGAAAGTTTTTCAGGAGTTTGTTTTACAGGGGAAATGGAGAGATTGTATTCATGAAATCAACCAAATCATCAACATACTCTTACGCCCTTTTTTTCAATTCCTCTCCGGTTATACCTCTTTGCCATTCTTTTTCAAAATCAAAATCTTTCCTTTTTTAATTTTGTTGATTTCTTCAATAATGGCAGGATTCTCCAAAGAATTAATCCATTTAATAATTTCTTTTTTTTCTGCGGTAAATTCATTACAGACCATTTTTTAGTATTAAATATACGATTTTCTTAAAGAAAAACCAGTCGACACCCGTATGAAGTAAAAGTTACTCTCATTTCATCATCTTCCAAACTTTCTTCTTTCACGGAACAGGAAAAATGTTTAAATTAGCACTTTCAATTTTTTCATAAAAGTAATACAAGAAACTGTATTGTAAAAGCAAAATTCCAGATATGTCAATATTAGAAATGAAAGTCCCTTCGCCGGGAGAATCGATTACAGAAGTCGAAATTGCCACCTGGCTTGTAAAAGACGGAGATTATGTAGAAAAAGATCAGCCGATTGCCGAAGTGGATTCTGATAAAGCAACGCTAGAACTTCCAGCGGAAGAAAGTGGAATCATCACCCTGAAAGCGGAAGAAGGCGAACTGGTACAGGTAGGCCAGGTAGTTTGCCTCATCGACAGAGAAGGTAAAAAACCAGAAGGGGCGGCAGAAGAGAAACCGGCCTCAAAATCTGATGAAAAACCAGCTGAAACTCCAAAACCTGAAGCAAAAAAAGAGGAGCCGAAAACACAGGCTACTTATGCTACAGGGACACCGTCTCCAGCTGCGAAAAAAATTCTTGACGAAAAAGGAATGGACACTTCTCAGGTTTCCGGTACAGGACGAGACGGAAGAATCACCAAAGCAGATGCGGAAACGGCTTCAGTTCCTGCCATGGGAACTCCCGGAACAAGCGGATCCAGAGCACAAACGACTACTAAGCTTTCGATGCTTCGAAGAAAGCTGTCAACGCGTTTGGTTTCAGTGAAAAACGACACGGCGATGCTGACCACCTTCAACGAGGTAGATATGTCTGAAATTTTCAGAATCAGAAAACAATACAAAGATGAATTTGCTGCCAAACACGGCATTGGATTAGGATTTATGTCCTTTTTCACCAAAGCTGTGACGAGAGCATTGCAAATGTATCCTGACGTAAATGCCTCCATTGACGGAGATTTCAAAATAAATTATGATTTTTGTGATATTTCTATCGCAGTTTCCGGGCCGAAAGGACTGATGGTTCCTGTGATGAGAAATGCTGAAAACATGTCTTTCAGAGGAGTAGAAACCAATATCAAAATGCTGGCCGATAAAGTAAGAGAAGGAACAATTACCGTTGACGAAATGACCGGCGGAACCTTCACCATTACAAACGGAGGCGTTTTCGGTTCCATGCTTTCTACACCGATTATTAATCCACCGCAATCTGCAATCCTCGGAATGCACAATATTATTCAAAGGCCCATTGCCGTGAATGGTGAAGTGGTAATTCATCCGATGATGTATGTTGCCATGTCTTACGATCACAGAATTATTGACGGAAGAGAAAGTGTAGGATTTCTGGTAGCAGTTAAGGAAGGAATCGACAATCCAGTGGAAATTCTGATGGATGGCGATGAAAGAAAAGCTCTGGAACTTTAACCTCAATTAACTCTCAATATAGTATCCCGTCTCAAAAAGGCGGGATTTTTGTATACAGAGTAAAAAAAATACTATGTTCTCGAAAACTACTTTCCAGATTAAGGTTTCAGTGATTCCGGAATACGACATCAAGAATAGTTTTCCGTCTGATAATCGGTTCGTTTTTAAATATCATATTACCATTGAGAATCTGAGCCAGGAATCTATCGTCGTACTGAGAAGAAAATGGCTCATTTACGATGTTGGGTTTGGGTTTACCGAAGTCAATGGAAATGGTATTATCGGACTTACCCCTGAAATAGAGCCTGGACAGCAATTTACCTATTTTTCTAATGTCATGTTGCGCTCCGGTGTAGGGAGTATGAGCGGAAAATATTTTGTAAAAACGAGTGTGGATGATCTGGGCTTTGAAATTGATATACCGCGATTCAATCTGATGGCTCCTGTTTTATCCAATTAATTTTAAAGTTCTTTCAAGTTCTTTTTCAGAACCTCATTAATTTCGTCGTTTCGGGTAAGCATCAATCGATTGAAAGCCAGAACTGACAGTTTTGCACACGCTTCTGCATCATCCCCGGCCCGGTGGTGATTGAAATTTATCTGATGAATTGTAGCCAGATTTTTCAGTCCATAACTAGGAAGTCCTTTCCACGATTTTCGGGCTAACTGAACAGAGCATAAGTATTTTAATTTAGGCCTGAAAAGTCCGTAATAATCTAAACAACCCCGAAGAACACCGGCATCAAAACCAGCATTATGAGCAATCATCAGATTACCATAAAGTAAACTTTCGGCTTCATACCAGATTTCATCGAAAGTGGGAGCATCCTGCACGTCTTCCGGGTAAATGCCGTGTACAGCGACGTGATGCCTGTTGAAATAAGGGAATTGTGGCGGTTTTATCAACCAGGTTTTGGTTTCAACAATTTCTCCGTTTTCTACTACACAAATGCCCATTTCACAAGCCGAACTGCGGTCATGATTGGCCGTTTCAAAATCCACAGCACAAAAATCCATCATTAAAGTATTCTTTGTATTTCGTGGTTAAATTCTTTAAATTTCATCAGATCATCATGGCTGCCGCCTTTTATTTCGATAAATTTTTTCTCTAAATCTGGTTTTTCTTCCTGTAATACCTCAAATAATTTCTTTCCGGATTTTAATGGAACTACTAAATCCTTATTACCATGAAATTGATAAACAGGGCAGTTGACGGCTGTAATATTCTCGTTGGAAAGGAAATGATAGGCCATTTTGGGCGATATTTTTTCCGTCGTGGAGTAGGGAAGCCAACGATTGGCGATATCCTGAAGATTGTAAAATGTCGATTCTAAAATCAGTTGCTGAGGCTCATTATCAGCAGCCATTTTCACAGCAAAACTTCCGCCCAAACTTCTGCCATAAACAATGATATTTTCTTCGCCGTAAATTTCTTTCAGGAAATTATAGCAAAACTGTGCATCCGAAAAAAGATAGTTTTCTTTTCGCGGACCTGTGCTTTTTCCATATTGTCTATAATCCATCACAAAAACATCATACCTAAACCTGGTGAATTCAGAGGCAATTTTTCCCCAACGTACCAAATTATCTGCATTGCCATGATAGTAAAGTATTACTCCTTTTGGATTTTCGACTTTGAAATGCAATGCATTTATTTTTCCATTGTGCGGAGTCCGGAATACATGTTCCCTGAAATCTAAAGGAAAATCAAAAACATAATCATCCGGTAATTTAACGGGCAAAAAGACGATTTTTTCCTGGAGATAATGCAAGATTTTGGTCATTTAAATGGTAAACTTTTTAATTTCTGTGGTTGATATTTAAACTCGTATGCTGATAATTAATTTCACGTTCAGGTTCTTCAATGTCTTCAAATATTTCATCTAAAACTTTATGATATTCTTTAAACTTATGAACATCAATATGTCCGGCCTTTAAAATAATATAAAGCCTTGTATTTTCCGGCTGAATTTCCGAAAGTTCTATAGCGGTTTTTACGGGAACCAGCTTGTCGTCGCTTCCATGGATGATTTTTATCGGACAGTGAACCTTTCTCAAATACTTGTAAGTGGGCAAATTAAAACGAATAAAATACTTTGCGGGTAGCCAGGGTAAGTATCGGTTTACTGCACGTTCAAGGCTGTAAATAGGAGAGTTGAGAATCAAAAGCCTCGGATTATTATTTGCAGCCAACATGGAAGCAAGACCTGTACCGATGCTCCTCCCGTAAACAATAATTCTTTCCTCTGGAACTTGCTGTTTTACAAGATTATAAACAAACTGAATATCATATTTCAACCCGTCTGAAGTACGTTTGCCAGTGCTTTTTCCAAAACCTCTGTAATCCAACATGATGACATCATATTTTAACCGTGTAAAATCAATGGCGAATTTCCCCCAACCTTTGATACTTTTCGTATTTCCTTTGAGGTAAAAAACAATGCCTTTTGTGTTCTCAGATTTGAAATGAAGGTAGCTGATTTTGACGCCAGGTTCCGTCTCAGCTTCCAATTCTTCAACGGTGAGTTGGTCGTAGGCAAATTTAAAATCAGGAGGAAGTTTTTCAGGATGAAAAAAAAATTTTTGCTGAAAAAAATAGATAATCAATCCTAAAAATAAGGTGACCAGAATAATGATGATGGCAATATGGTAAAGATCAATTTTCATTTTTTTATACCTGAAGATATAAAAATACTAAAACCGTTTTACAAAGATTAAGGTTTCAAAGAAAATGTTTGAAAACCAGCCATTTTTCCTGATAATATTTTTTAATCTGATGTTTTTGTCTGCGCCGCCAGGTTTCGGGAAGCTGTGCATAAAACCCAACGTGAGAACGCACTACAGCCCAGAGATGCGAAAATCCATGCTTGAATGCAAATTGAACTCCTGCAATTCCATCAAGACTGAGCCTGAAAAACAAGAGCCAAAGTAATTTCGGAAAAGGGAGATTCTTCAGCATCATTGAGAGATTATTTCTAAAATTCAAAAAAGTTTTCTCCGGATTCTGATCGCTGAGCGTTCCTCCGCCAACGTGATACACAGCAGATTTTCCTGTGTACATGATTTTTTTTCCCGAATTTTTCAACCGCCAGCACAAATCTATTTCTTCCTGATGGGCAAAAAAACGTTCATCGAAACCGCCCTGTTCCTGGAAATCTTTACTCCGGATAAAGAGTGAACAGCCGGAAGCCCAGAAAATTTCCGTTTCATCATCATATTGTCCTTTATCTTCTTCGATAGAATTAAAAATTCTGCCTCGACAGTAAGGAAATCCCAGGTTATCAATAAAACCTCCTCCAGCACCTGCGTATTCAAAGAAATTTCTGTTGTGATAAGAGAGGATTTTAGGTTGAGCAGCAGCAATAGATTGGTCTGAATCAAAAAGAGCCATCATCGGTGGAATCCAATTCTGGGTAACTTCTACATCAGAATTCAGAAGACAATAAATTTCTGCTTCTATATTTTTTAATCCTGAATTGTAACCCGCAGCGAAACCTTCATTTTTGGAATTCTGAATAACCCTTACTGAAGGGAAATTATTCTCAACAAAAGTGACAGAATCATCTTCGGAAGCATTGTCAATAATATAAATATCTGCTTCCGGGGAATGCTGAACGACGACGGGAAGAAATTGTTCCAACCATTTTCTTCCGTTCCAATTCAATATTGCAATAGCCAGTCGGTTCATTTATTCATCGTATTTTTTAATAGCGTGAGCGTATTTCCATTTTCGGTGGCTCCAGAGATAATTGTCGGGCCTTCTGCGGATAGAATTTTCCAGAAGCTGATGGAATTTTTTTACGATTTCATTTTTTTCAAACTTTTCATTTTCCGGTTCTACACGATAATAATTGACTTGATAGTATCCTCTTTTCACTTTCTTCACATCGCAATACACGAAAACCAAATCCATCTTGGCCGCCAGCTTATCATATCCCACAAATACCGGTGTTTTCTGGTTCAGGAATTTCAGTCCGTAGCTCACTTCAGAAACGTGCGGCGTCTGGTCTGCCACAAACATATAAATCGAGTTGCCATCATTAGGAGACCGCAGCATGTGTTTCACCACTTCTCTCGCTTCTAAAGCTTGATTTCCGTGAGAGTTTCGGATCATTTTCAGTTTTTTTTCCCAAAACTGGCTCTGCATTTTACGGTAAACAGGATGGCTGTTTTCCTGAGGAAGATTGGTAGCCAAAGCGGTGAACCATTCCCAATTGAAAACGTGGCCAGTGAGCATGATGACATTTCTGCCCTCTTTTTTAGCATTTCGAAAAACATCTTGGTTCAGGTGTTGCACTCTTACTTTAAGTTCCGTACTGGAAACGGTGAAGGATTTGAGCGTCTCCACCAGATAATCGGAGAAATTAATATAAAATTTTTTCTTGATTTTTTTTAATTCTGAAGTCGTCTTTTCAGGAAAAGAATTTTTCAAATTGTTCATTACCACAGTTTTACGGTAGCCGATAATGTAGAATAAGAAAAAGAAAATAATATCAGAAAATAAATAGAGTACCCTCAGCGAAAGTCTCGAAAACAGCAGTATAATCCTAAAAAAGAGTTCCATAAACTGTTGCAAATGTAGCGATATTAAAAAGATTGGAAAACTTTTTGCAGGCATAAAATCTTATTGTAATTTGCATTATTATGAAAAAAATTCACCTTGCGTTTTCGCTAATGATCTCCAGTCTTTTAATTTCCTGTTCACAAAAAACAGAAAACAGTGCAGATCAATATGTTTCCAAAGATTCTGTGATGTCACTATCGGATAGTGCAGCGGTAAAAGCGGAGCGAAAAAAGATTCAGGAACAGGAAAAAGCCAAATTGGACAAACCTTATCGGGAAGATGAAAATGCTGAGGAAAAAATAGAGTCGCTCATCAAACAGGCGCAGGCAGAAAATAAAAATATCATTTTACAAGCGGGAGGAAATTGGTGTATCTGGTGTTTGCGATTTAATGATTTTGTTCAAAAAACTCCAGAACTGAAAAAACTGACAGATGATCATTATCTGTATTATCATCTGAATTATTCGCCGAAAAATAAAAACGAAAAAGTATTCAACAGATATGGAAATCCGGGCGATAAGTATGGTTATCCCGTCTTTATTGTTTTGGATAAAAACGGAAAATTAATCCACACTCAGGACAGTGCTGTTTTGGAAGACGGAAATGGCTACGATCTGGAAAAGGTGAAAACTTTCTTCACCCAATGGATTGCGAATTAAAATACCATTAAACAGAATAAGAAAACCGTTTCTGATTTGCAGAAACGGTTTTGTTTTTTTAAATAAGTTGTTCCATACTGGAAACACTTTTATTTTTCTGATATTCTTCAAGTTTTTTTCTGATAAAACGGAGCGCAAATGGCGCAATATAAATCAGAGCAATGCCCAAAAGCTTTTTTTTCCAACTAGAACTTTTGATATTTTTTTTGGCAAAATTTCCTACAAATGCGACTGCTCCCAGTTTTAAAGCATTGTCTACAACGCCTCCTTTTATCGCAGTATCCGCAATACTCAAGAAAGTGCTTTTGCTTATAATTTGATTCCTGACTTCTCCCGTGATGCGGCGCACAATTTCATTCTTTTTAAAAGTGATCTTTTTTTCGCCTTGCTCATCCAGTTCTTCTTTCAGGAATTGGTCGGTATAACCATTAGTGAAGGCACTTAGACTTCTTTTTGCGTTATCAAAAGTGAGCAGATCTTCTTTATCGGCAATTTCCTTTTTCAGAAGTTCCTTTTTTCTGCGAAGTTCATCGAGGCTGTTATATTTATAAGACATATCAGTCGTTTAGAGATTGTATTATTTTATTGGCTACTAAAGTTTTAAGCGTTTTTTTACTCAGGAAGATGATCAGCATCACAAGCAGGTAAAAACCCGCCATGATCAGAATTCCGTAAGCATAATTTCCGAGGTAATATCCTATCAGTAATCCTAAACCTATATTCAACAATATGAGAAAAAACAGCATACAGACTGACAGAAGTACAATAATGGTAATGGTTCCGGCTGTAACAGAAGTTTTTTCTGTTGCTTCCATTTTCAAAAGGTCTATTCTCTGGGAAGCATAATCTTTTAATATGTCCAACATGGTTTTTTGTTTTAAGTTATAAAAAAAGGAACTTTTCGTTCCTTTTTGTTTGATCTGTGAGGATACTTTATCTCTTTAGTCCGTCCAGTTCTGATTCCACATCTTTTACAACATCCGTTGCCTGTGCTACAGCCTGATCTTTATATTTTCCGTAACCTTCCTTTACGGTGCTCGCTACATTGCTGGCAGTTTCTTTGAAGGTAGATGAAATATTTCCGTACTGGTCTTTTACTTTTTCAGAAACATCTTGGTAGGTTTCTTTCGCTTTTTCAGAAAGTTTTCCGTACTGGTCGGTTGCCTGATCTTTCAGATCGTTTGCTTTATCCTTAATTTTTTTTCTTGTTTCTTTCCCTTCTTCAGGCGCGTACAGCATCCCAAGAATTACACCAGCAGCAGCTCCTGCTAATAATCCTGCTAATACAGCAGATGTGTTGTTGCTTCTTTTTGACATTTTATTTTGATTTTTAAGTTATTGTAATTGAGTATCTGCTGAGTAAAATTACAATTAATATACCAAAAGAATGTCATCTGTCTTAAATATTGTTAAAAGTTTTAATATGTGACAGTATCAGCTGGATCGTTTCTGTTTTAGTAAGTTCCGAATTGTCAATCAGAATGGCGTCTTTCGCCTGTATAAGAGGTGCTACCGTTCGTTCGCTATCGGTTTTATCTCTCAGGATCAGATTCTCTTTTACTGACACAGCATCTGTTTCGATTCCTAATGACAAAAGTTCCAGATGTCTCCTTTTGGTGCGTTCATCAATACTGGCTGTGAGAAAAAATTTATAGTCTGCATTCGGCAATACGATAGATCCGATATCTCTGCCATCCATGATGACGCCGCCTTTCTCGGCAATAGACCGCTGGGTGTGCAGCAGGAAATCCCGAACTTCAGGAAGTGTGGCAATCAAGCTTACATTTTCAGAAATTTCCGGAATTCGAATTTCGGACGAAATGTCTGTATTATTCAGGAAAAGAACCAGCATTCCATTGTCTTCTCTAAATTCCAGATTGATTTTATTTAGATTGCTAATCAGTTTCTGTAAATCGATTTTTTCGTTTTCATTTTTACAACACTGCAATGCAAAAAAGGTAATTCCCCGATATAAAGCTCCGGTATCCATGTGAATAAGGCCCAGCTTTTCGGCAATAGCTTTAGAAATAGAGCTTTTCCCTGTAGAAGAGAATCCGTCAATGGCAATTACTGGCTTTCTCATTCTACAAAGTTCGTATTTTAAATTGAAAAACCTAAGAAAACGGAATTAATCGAATCGGTTTCCACTGATATCAATAGAAATTCCCAACATATTCACATTGGAAGCACTGTGATACCTGATATGAGAATAATCGATGACAAATGCATTGAACCTGATCCCGAAACCTGCTGAAAGTCCGGCAAAACTCCGTTGGTCCAACACGGCAAGTTCACTGCCTCTTTTCACATTATAACCCAATCTTATTCTGAAAGAACTCTCGGGAAAAAGTTCAGCACCGAAAGAGAAATGATCCATAATTTTTCTGGTAAAGCCTACTTCCTGTCCATTGAGATCCAGTTCCGAAGAAATATTAAATTGTTGAAGATCGTGTGCTGTAATAGTGAGTGCTGCAGGAAATTTCTTTAAAATTTTGGTGTAGCCAAGGTCTATTCTGAAAGGAAGATTTTCCCTTGTTCCATCGAAAGTTTTGAATTGATAACCGAAATTTCTTGCTGCCAAAGCAAGGGTTTCGTTCGTTTTATCCAAATGATAAGTTACACCGATGGTTCCTGCGACGGCCATGGAAGTATAATTGTCAATTTTGGAATTAATGACTTGAACACCAGCTCCAATAGTCCATTCTTTTTCAAAATGATAGGCATATCCTGCACCTAGGGCGGCGTCGAAAGCCCCAAATTCTCCATTCTGAAAACCAGCCTCATCGGTTCGTGGCATTTTTCCATAGTCCATATACCGGGCATTCGCAGTAATCATGTGTCCATTTTCGAATACGTGCCCATAATTCAAGGTTCCGTAAGTGGAACCGGCGAGGTAACTTGCTGCATTCACAGAAACCTGCTTATGCATGTCTGGATTCAATAAAGCAGGATTAACCGCAGCAAAATTGACATCCTTGTCCATGATCGAAATCGCATCGCCTCCCAAAGCAGCTTGCCTTGCAGAAACGGGAAGATTGAGAAAAGGATATACATTTTCGCCGACTTGCGCTTGCGCTGTCCCTACGGAAAGTAAAAGCAATGAAAGGTAAATTTTCTTCAACGCAGAATTATGTAATGCAAAAATAATCCTTTTTAAAACTTATCAAAATTTTTAACAAATTATTTCATCTTAAATTCAAATCTTTAAAAAATGTGCGGCTTTTCATTATATTTGCACCGCATAATTTACTGCAATTAATCTTGTATAACATGAAGTACAAAAGAATCCTCCTGAAACTGAGCGGCGAAGCATTGATGGGAAACCTACCGTATGGTATTGATAACGACCGTTTGAAAGAATATGCGCAAGAAATAAAAAAAGTAGTGGAGGAAGGTTGCGAAGTCGCCATCGTTATTGGTGGCGGCAATATTTTCCGGGGCGTTGCCGGCGCAGCTAAAGGAATGGACAGAGTACAGGGAGATTATATGGGAATGCTGGCGACAGTAATCAACGGAATGGCATTGCAAGGCGCTTTGGAAGATGCCGGAGTTTTTACGAGGTTGCAAAGTGCGATTGAAATGGACAAAGTGGCCGAGCCGTTTATCAAAAGAAAAGCAGTTCGTCATTTAGAAAAGGGAAGGGTAGTGATCTTCGGAGCCGGAACGGGTAATCCTTATTTTACCACTGATACTGCGGCAACCCTGCGTGCAATAGAAATTGGGGCGGATGTAATCCTGAAAGGAACACGGGTAGACGGAATTTATGATTCTG
>JADKLW010000341.1_pt1 | contig 17838 bp, 16 predicted proteins | sample 8641881 | NCBI WGS metagenome assembly JADKLW01 (sample SAMN16272185, study PRJNA661076) | feces metagenome | isolation source: fecal sample from diarrhoea affected cattle B | host: Bos taurus | place: South Africa: Lokaleng Village, Mahikeng | collected 2019-09 | reverse complement strand
GCACGGATCAGAAGCAAGATCGAGGCGCTCCAAGCGAGCGACCCCGGCGAGTAGGTCACGGATGCGGCCACCGGCCACGCAGGACGCTGCAAGCAGCGACCGCGTGCGCCGGTGGTCATCCGGTGAGGCAAACGTCGAGCGTTCATCGCTCCGTTTCCCTCACCATTTTCCATGACTGGATGCGTCGCGAAAGCGGAGCTACAATTACTTATATTTTGGTAACTATGGAGGGAATATGTATGGAGTGAGTGAAGTGGGTGTATCTGGCGCGGAGCGAACGGCGGTCATCTACCTGCGGGTCAGCAGCGCTGGGCAGGTCAACAAGGACTTCGACCCGGAGGGCTATTCGATCCCCGTCCAGCGGATCGGTACGACGCGCTACGCGGAGGGGATGGGTTCGGTCGTCGTCAAGGAGTTCGTCGATTACGCCGAGAGCGCGCGGACGGCTGATCGGCCGAAGCTGCAGGAGATGCTGCGGTTCATCGAATCGCATCGGATCGACTACGTGATTTTCTATGACGTCAGTCGCTTGGCGCGGAACGAGCTGGACGCCTTTCAGCTGCTCGATCGAATCGAGCAGGCGGGCGGCAAACTGTGGTCGGCGACGGAGAACTTCGACGTCGACACGCCCGAAGGGCGGCTGATGTTCGCGATGCTGGCGAGCACGCAGGCGTTCCGATCCCGCGGTGACGCGAAGAAGGTCCGTGCGGGCATGCTCCGCAAGGTGGAGACCGGCGGCACGCCGAACCGAGCGCGACTGGGGTACCTGAACACCCGCGAGCATGTGCAGGGTCGCGAGGTGCGAACCATCGGGCTGGACCCAGTGCGCGCGCCGCTGATCACGGAGCTGTTCCGGCTCTATGCGACTGGTGATTACTCCCTGAGCGAACTCGAGCCGATCATGGAGGTGCGGGGGCTGCGCTCGCGGCCGCGGCGCTGGGGCGATCCGGAGAAGCCGCTGCGTGTGAACGACCTGCAGCGCGTGTTGAGAGACCGCTACTACATCGGACAGGTCGTCTACCAGGGGAAGACCTACGGCGGACGGCACGAGCCGCTGGTCGATCTGGTGACCTTCGAGAAGGTGCAGGAGGTGCTCGATGCCAAGCGGAAGAGCGGAGAGCGCTCGTGGAAGCACCAGAACTTCCTGCGCGGCACGCTCTACTGCGGTGCCTGCAAGCGCCGCCTGTTCTACACGCGCGTCAGGGGGAGGAACGGCCGCTACTACGAGTATTACGTCTGCAGCGGGAAGGAGGCCGGCTGCTGCACCGAGCCGCACCACCGCACAGCGGCGGTGGAGGACGCGCTGGAGCGCTACTACGCGCGGGTTGTACTGAGCGCGGCTGAGCAGCAAGGCGTACGTGAACAGCTGCACGCCTACGCAGCGGAGATCGAAGCGGTCGCTGCCCGCGAGGTCGCCGAGGCCCGGGACGTCCAAGTGCGTCTGGATCGGCAGGAACGAAAGCTCCTCGAAGCCCATTACGCCGAGCGGATCGGTGCCGAGTTGTTCGAAGAGGAGACGACGCGCATCTCGCGCGAGCGTGCCGCAGCGCTGGCGACGATCCAGTCGTTCGAGGCGCCGTATCAGCAGGCGCTGCGGCAACTCGACGTTGCCCTTGGACTGCTCGACGACGTGCAACGGGCGTACTTGTATGCCCGAGATCAGGGCAAGCGGCTGATGAATCAGGCGATCTTCGAACGAGTCTGGATCTGCCGAGAGTCCGTGGTGGAGGCCGAGTTGCAGGAGCCCTTCGGCGACATTCTTGCGCTGGGGCGCGGGAGCGAGGTGGCTTCGGCGATGCCTTCGCCTGGGTCCGAATCGAAGACCGCGGGACTTGGGGCCTGGGGTCTCGAGGTCGAAAATGGGCCGGAAAACGAGAAAAACTCCGCGGAACTTTCGTTCCGTGGAGTTTCTCACGTCCTGCGTATGGTGCGCCAGAGAGGACTCGAACCTCCACGGGGTTATCCCCCACAAGGCCCTCAACCTTGCGCGTCTACCAATTCCGCCACTGGCGCAGGACGGTGCAGTCTAGACGGTTCCCCGTCGGCGTGACGGCTGGCCGGGGGCGGCCCCCTCGAGGTCCGGATCGGTGCGGGCGCGCGTTCGGACGGCACGGGTCCGGACGGCGGAATCGGAGCGCTCCACGTTGGTCGCGGGGCGCCGCGAAGCCCGGTGAATCCGGTGGATTGCAGGGGAAGCTTGCGTGCCGCCGGTCGGCCCGCTAGTGTGGCGAACACACGTTCGATACGGGCACGACGGCATGGACCTGACCAAGCGCCAGCAAGAGATCTTCGACTTCATCCGGACCTACACGTCCGGCAACGGCTACCCGCCCACGGTGCGGGACATCGGCACGGCCGTCGGGTTGGCCAGTTCGTCCACGGTGCACGCGCACCTGGCGAATCTGGAGAAGCTCGGCCTGCTGCGCCGCGACCCGTCAAAGCCCCGCGCGATCGAGCTGCTCGAGCGGGGAGTGGGGCAGGCGGTCGAGGGCGTGCGCAACGCCGTCGGCCAGTCCCACCGGCTGCCGCTGGTCGGTCAGGTCGCCGCCGGCGTGCCGATCGCCGCCGAGGAGCAGGTCGAGGAGCACGTTCCCGTGCCCGACATGGCCGGCGGCGACCAGGGCGAGTACGTGCTGCGGGTGCGCGGCGACTCGATGATCGGCGCGGGGATCCTCGCGGGCGACCTCGTCGTGGTGCACCAGCAGGAGACCGCGCGGGACGGCGAGATCGTCGTCGCGCTCGTCGGCGAGGACGCCACGGTCAAGCGATTCTTCCGCGAGGCTGACCACATCCGGTTGCAGCCCGAGAACCCCGACATGGAGCCGATCCGCTCGCGGGAGGCGCGCGTGCTCGGCAAGGTCGTAGGGGTGCTGCGGAAGGTGGGTTGAGCACCTGCGTTCGGTAGGAGCGAGTCGGGCGCCTTCGGGTGCCCGACTCGTCTACCGTTCCGGGGGCAGGCCACGCAGTCGCGGGCGGACATGATCCGCTCGAGGAAAGTCCGGACACCACAGGGCAGGGTGGTCGGGAAGCCGACCCGGGGAAACCCGCGGGAAAGTGCCACAGAAATACACCGCCGATGGGGGTGGGCGGGCAACCGTCCCTTCACAGGCAAGGTTGAAAAGGTGCGGTAAGAGCGCACCGGCGTCGCGGCGACGCGGCGGCCAGGTAAACCCCACCCGGTGCAAGACCGAGCAGGACCGTTCGTAGGCGGCCCGTCGAGGTCCAGGTAGGTCGCAGAGATGGATGGCTGCGCAACGACAGAATCCGGCTTACCGGCCTGCTACGGAAGACCCCCGCCTTGGCGGGGGTCTTCTATTTCTCCGGCCGGTCGCCGGATGAGGCGCTCGTGTCGGTCGCGCTCTCCGTTTGGCGCCTGACGGTGGGGGTAGGCGACGCGCAGAACCCGAACGAAGGAGACCCCATGCCTTCCGTCGCCAAGTCGATGCTCGACACGCACCCCGGAACCATCGACGTCGATCTCGAGGATCTCGCTCGCTGCGTCGACGCCTGCTACGCGTGTGCCGAGGCGTGCACCGCGTGCGCGGATGCCTGCCTGGGCGAGGACGCCGTCGCCGAGCTCGTCCGCTGCATCCGCCTCGACCAGGACTGCGCCGACCTCTGCGTCGCCACGGGTCGCGTGGTCGGTCGTCGGACGGCGTCCGACGCCGTGGTCGCGCGGGCCGCGCTCCAGGCCTGCGCTCAGGCCTGCGCGTCCTGTGCCGAGGAGTGCGAGCGCCACGCCGACCACCACGAGCACTGCCGGATTTGCGCCGAGTCCTGCCGCGCCTGCGAGCAGGCGTGCCGGCAGTTGCTCGGCGCGCTCGCCTAGTCACCAGACGTCCGCCGGACATGCGAACATACGTTCGTGTCGTCCGTGCTCTGCATCGTCCTCCCGCGGTTTCCCCTGGTGGTGGCCGCGGACGGTCGCCGCGAGCTGCTGACCCAGCCGCTCGCGCTGGCGCCCGAGGCCGGTCGCACCCCGCTGATCGGCGAGGTCACGCCCGCGGCGGAGGCGCTCGGCGTCCGCCGGGGCCTGCCGCTGGGCGAGGCGCTGGCGCGCTGCCCCGGGCTGCGGCTGCTGACGTCGGACCCGGTCGGCGTGCAGCTCCGCTGGGACGGCCTGCTGGAGCGGCTCGAGGGGATCGGCGCCGCGGTCGAGACCGATCCCACCGGAAACGGCGGGACGGGTGGGGATCCGGGCGTGGCGTGGCTCGCCACCCACGGCATCCGTCGCCTGCACGGCGGCTCGCTCGACGGGATCGTGCGGGCGATCCGCGACGCCCTGCGGATGCCGGTGCGGATCGGGGCCGCCCCGAGCCGGTTCCTGGCGCTGGTGGCGGCTCACCGCGCCCGGACCCGCCGACCGGTGGTGCTGTCCGGGGACGACGGGTTGGGGGTGCTGCGGGACGAGTCGATCGAGACGCTCGGGATCTGGACCGAGTACCGAGCGCTGGCCGTGTCGCTGGACCGGCTGGGGGTGGGGACCTTCGGGGCGTTCCTCGCGCTGTCCCGCGGTACCGTGGGCGAGCGCTTCGGGGCGACCGGGCAGCGCGCCTACGACCTGTTGCGGGGCCAGGAGGCCCCGCTGCGCCCGCGCGAGCGGGTGGGCCGGATCGAGGCCGACCTGCTGCTGCCCGAAGCGGCCTCGGGCGAGCACCTGCGGCAGGCCGTGCGGCTGCTGATCGACCGGGTGCTCGCCGACCCGCAGCGGCGGCACCGGCCGCTGCGCTCGCTGCTGCTGCAGGCGACGCTGGTCGAGCGGGGGACCTGGCAGGACCGGGTGGTGCTGCGCGAGGCGACCGCGGACGCGGCACGGATCGCGATGGCGCTCGGCCTGCGGATCGACCAGCTACCGGCCCCCGCGGAGCGGCTGGCCCTGCGGGTCGACGGACTCGGCGCGCCGGTTCCCGGCGACCGCCCGTTGCTGGAGGAGGACCGGGCGATCCGCCGGGCGCGCCTGATGGAAGCCGTGGCCCAGGTGCGCGAGGTCGCCGGCCCTGAGGGCGCGCTGCGGGTGGTCGAGATCGATCCGGGGTCGCGGATCCCCGAGCGCCGGTCGGCGCTGACCCCGTTCTAGATGCGACGCGTACGGATGCGGGGCGAGGGGTGGGACTGGCGCGACGAGTGCTTCGCCACGCCGCAGGCCCGCGCGGCTAGTGGTGGATCATCGAGTAGATCGCGAAGCCGACCGCGCCGATGCAGATCGCCAGGCACACCGTGGCGACCGCGGCGTGGCCGGCGAAGGCCTGCGTGTGGCCCATGCGCCGGGCGGTACCCGCGCTCATGACCGCCCGGATCGCCCAGGCGAACGCGATGCTCAGCCCGACGCCGGCGATCAGCCCGACGATGATCACTTCCAGCAGATCGGTCACGACGTGGGCTCCTCGGCGGCGAGCGGCGGCGGGGTGCGGGCCCGGTGCGAGCGCATCAGCCACCAGACGATGATCGCGACCACCAGGCAGACCGTGAACGGGCCCTGCGTGCCTCCGCCGACGAGCGACGAGATGCCGTAGGCGACGCCCCCGGTCAGACCGGCGGCGGGGATCGTCAGGATCCAGGCGACGGCCATGTTGCCGGCGACGCCCCACTTGACGGCCGACAGGCGCTTGGCGGCGCCGGCGCCGACCACGCCGCCCGAGATCACGTGGGTGGTCGACAACGGGAACCCGACGTGCGTCGCCGCCAGGATCACCGCGGCGCCCGAGCCCTGGGCGGCGAAGCCCTGGGCGGCGTCCATCTTGATGATCTTCGAGCCCATCGTGCGGATGATCCGCCAGCCGCCGGAGTACGTGCCGAGCGCGATCGCGGTCGCCGACGAGAGCACGACCCAGAACGGGATCTCCGGATCGACGGCGTCCAACGTACCGTGGGCGACGAGCGCCAGCGTGATGATGCCCATCGTCTTCTGCGCGTCGTTGGTGCCGTGGGCGAGGGCGAGCAGCGACCCGGACGCGATCTGGCCCAGTCGGAACCCGCGGGTGACCGGGCCCGGTCGCTGTCGGCCGATGATCCGGTAGATGCAGAGGATCGAGAGTCCCGCGACGGCGAACGCCAGGGTCGGAGCGACCAGGGCGGGGAGGACGACCTTGTTGAGCAGGCCGTCGCCGTGGACCGCGCCGAAGCCCTTGGCGGCGAGCATCGCGCCGACGACGCCGCCGATCAGCGCGTGGGACGAGCTCGACGGCAGACCGAACCACCACGTCAGCATGTTCCAGGCGATTGCGCCGACGAGGCCCGCGAAGACGACCTGCAACGTGATCGAGCCGGAGTCGACGATGCCGCTGGCGATCGTCGCCGCGACCTTCAGCGAGAGGAACGCGCCGACGAAGTTGAGGATCGCCGCGAGCGCGATCGCCACCCGCGGCCGCATCGCCCGGGTCGAGATCGACGTCGCGACGACGTTCGCCGTGTCGTGGAACCCGTTGGTGAAGTCGAACGCGAGCGCGGCCGCGACGACCAGCCACAGCAGAAGGTCGGTTTCCATGGGCGTGCAGTCGGGGGCGAACCGCTAGCGGTTCTTGATGACGATGCCTTCGAGGATGTTCGCCACCTTCTCGCAGGCGTCGATCGCGTCCTCGAGACGCTCGAAGATGTCCTTCCAGCGGATCACGACCATCGGGTCGATCCCGCCGTCGAAGAGGCCGGCGATCGCCGAGCGCGAGAGCCGGTCCGCCTCGTTCTCGAGGCGGTTGACCTCGACCGTGTAGTGACGGATGTCGCCGAAGGTCCGCAGGCGCGGCATCCCCGCGGCCAGCGCCTTCGTGGCCTCGACCAGCAGGTCGCAGAGCCCGTGGGCCTGCTCCATCGGCGCCTCGACCTTGTAGAGCACGATCAGGTCGGCGGTCTCGTCGATCAGGTCGACGACGTCGTCGAGCGCCGAGGCCAGCTCCAGGATGTCCTCGCGCTCCAGCGGCGTGACGAACGTCTGGTTGAGGTGGGCGATGATGTCGTGCGTGACGCGGTCGGTCTCGCTCTCGAGCTTGCTGATCTCGCGGGCGATCTCGGGATGGTCGGGCAGACCGTGCAGGAACTGCGCGAGCAGTTCGGCGGTGGTCACGGCGTGGGAGATCGACTCTTCGAACAGCTCGAAGTACCGCGTGTCGCGTCCCGTGAAGACCTTGGTGAGGCGAGCCATGCCGGGCGCATGTAATCACCCGGTGAAGACGATTGCACTTCCGGTCGCGCTGGTGAGCGTCTGCGCGCCACGTGAAGAGCGGCGCGGAGCCCCTCCCGGAGCGACGCGGTCCGTCGCCTGTGCGAACATGCGTTCGTGTCTCGCCCCGATGCTCGCGACCCGGCCCGGAAGGGGACGATCCGACGGCTCGGCGAGCCGCGCCCGGCGTCGGTCCAGGCGGCTCCGGACGGTCGTCCGCTGCGAGCCGACGGTGAGCAGGTCGAGGCCGTGGTCGAGACCTGGTTGCTGGAGGACCGCTGGTGGACGGATCGCCCGCTGCGGCGCCGGATGTGGGAGGTGATCACCGTCCGGGGGCGGGCGGTGGTGGTCTACCGCGACCTGGTCGACGGACGCTGGTGGCGATCGCGGTAGACGAGGGCGGACGGCGGGGATCGGGGTCGGACGGGCGCGCGCGATGATTCGGCCCGGATTCGGCGCGATCTCGGTGCCGATCGGGGGTGGAGTGCGCCGCGGCGGGTCGGTGAGGCTGCGCCGATGGGGCGATTCGGGCGGTGGCGATGGGCGGTTGCGGTGCGTCTCGGCGGGGCCGCGTGATGCGGCGGCCCGCGGCGCCGCGCGCGACGGCGAGCGGGCAGGCGAGCGTCGAGCACGCGGCGCTGGTGGCGTTGCTGGTGGTGGTGCTCGGTGGCGCGACGGCCGCCGCCGGGGGCCTGGGAGCGGGGGTGGTCAACGCCGTCCATTCCGGGGTGCGGCGGGCGATCTGCGTCGCGGGCGGGGATCGCTGCGCGGCCTTCCACGACGAGCGACCGTGCGTGGTGCGTCGTGACGAGCGGCGGCAGGCGACGGCCCTGACCGTCGCGTTCGTGCGGGTCGGCGCTCGGGTCGGAGTCGTGCGGGAGCAGTGGTCCGACGGACGGACGGTGGTCACCGTCCTCGACGACGTCGACGCCGGGGCGACGCTCGGGCTCGGAGCGGAGGTCGAGCTCGGTGGTGCGGCGCTCCGCCTGTCGGCCTCGGCGTCCGGCACGGTGCTCGGCGGTTGGGGGCGGAGCTGGACGTTCGACCGTCCGGAGGACGCCGACCGACTGCTCGAGCGGCTGCTCGACGACGGTGGCGGGCCCGGCGCGCTGTCGGGCCTGCGGCGGGGGGTCGACGAGCTGGTCGGCGGGGGCGGGCTGCCCGCGCCCGACGACGAGGGGATCCGCTTGGGGCGGGAGCGTTCGGGCGAGGTCGCGGTGAAGGGGCTCGGGATCGAGGTCGGCGCCGGGCTGTTCGAGGGGATCACGGGCGAGGCGCTGCGCGACCGGCGGGCGGGGCAGGTGACCGTGGCCCTGGCGCTGGAGCCGGGCGTCGTCGGCCGGCTGACCGGGCCGATGAACCTGGAGCTCGGCGGGCGGCTGGGGGGCGACGCGCGGGTGGCGGTGACGCTGGATCGCGACGGTCGTCCGCGAGAGCTGCGGCTGCTCGGGGCGTTGCGGGTCGGGGAGGGTGGGCGTCGCGAGCAGGCGGAGCTGCGGGTCGACCTGACGCGACCGCAGATCGCCGACGCGTTGCGGTCCGTGCTGGGCGCGGTCCGGTCGGGGTCGCCGGGGCGGGCGGTCTCGGCGGCGACGACGCTGGGGCGCTGGGCGGCGACGGAGGGGGCGATCGAGCGACGGACGTACCGCGTCGCGGAGCACCGGGACGCGGGCGGGCGCAGCCTCGCGCTCGGGGCGAAGCTGGGCTACGAGACCGAGGACGCGTCGTCGGAGTGGCGGCTGGAGCGGGCGGCGACGAAGCCTCCCGGCGGGATCTGGGAGCAGCGGATCGACTGCGTGGGCTAGCCGGTCGTCATCCCTTGCGGAGGACGGCTCGGGACCGGTTCCGGCGATTTGCAGGGACGTTGCGAGGGGGATGAATGCCGTCCCCGGGTCATGCGAACATACGTTCGTGCCTGGGGACCTGTTTCAGAATGATCGGCCGCCCACGGCGGCCGCTGACACGTCGCCGGATCACGATCCGAACCCTCAGTCAGACAACCAGTCTGACTCTCGGGCCTCGGACCGCGCCCGGCTCGGTCATCGACCGCCGTGGTCAACCCCTGATTCTGAAACAGGTCCCGAGTACGTCGAGCTCCACTGCCACTCGGCCTTCTCGTTCCTCGATGGCGCGTCGCTGCCCGAGGATCTGGTCCTGGCCGCGAAGCAGCGCGGCTACTCGGCGCTGGCCCTGACCGACCACGACGGGGTCTACGGGGCGATGGAGTTCGCGCAGGCGGCGAAGGAGCACGAGGGCTTCCGGGCGATCCACGGGGTGGAGGTCACGGTGCGGATCGATCCGGGCGGCCCGGTCCTGCGACCGGCCGACAGCGAGCCGGACCGTCAGACCCGCCGCCACCTGACCCTGCTGGTGAAGAACGCGACCGGGTGGCGCAACCTCTGCCGGCTGCTGACCCTGGCGCACGAGCACACCCGCGACCACCCGCGGCGGGTGCGGACCGCTCCGTGGGTCCACGTCGCCGACGTCTGCGACCTGCACGAGGGCCTGGTCTGTCTCAGCGGCTGCGCCGAGCACGGGATCGAGGAGGAGGCGACGCTGCGGGCGCTGCGCGACGCGTTCGGGACGGAGGACCTCTACGTCGAGCTGCAGCGCCGCTACCTGCGGGGCGACCGCGAGCAGGGACGGCGGCGGACGGCGCTGGCCCGGCGGCTGGGGCTGCGCTGCGTAGCGACGGGCAACGTCCACGCGCACACGCGGGAGCGCGCTCTGCTGCAGGACGCGCTGGTGGCGGTCCGGCGGCACGTGACCCTCGACGGCTCCGAGCCGTTCCGCCGCGGCAACCACAGCCACGTGCTGGCGAGCCCGGCGGCGATGGCGGCGCGGCTGGCGGACCATCCCGAGGCGGTGGCCGAGACGGTTCGCCTGGCCGAGCGGCTGGAGTTCGACCTGACGGAGGACCTCGGCTACAGCTACCCCGGCGAGGACCAGGCCGACGCCGGCTGGCAGCTCGCGGGCGTCTGCGCGGCGGCCTTCGAGGAGCGGTACCCCATCGGGAACCGCTACCGGGCGGAGGCCGAGGAACGGCTGGACCAGGAGCTGGCGCTGATCGAGCGGTTCGGGCTGTCGGGGTTCTTCGTTCTCCACCACGAGATCCTCGAGCTGGCGCGCGAGGTCGCGCGCGAGGTCCGGGGTCCCTCGGCGGCCCGGGCGGTGCTGCCGCCGGGGCGCGGTCGAGGGTCGTCCGTCTCGTCGGTGGTCTGCTATCTGACGGGCCTCTCGCACGTGGATCCGATCGAGGCCAAGCTCTCGCTCGGCCGGTTCCTCAACGACGGCATGAAGGGCGTGCCCGACATCGACCTGGACTTCCCCCGGGACATCCGCGCGGCGCTGATCCCCCGGGTCCACGAGACCTTCGGCGCCGACCGGGCGGCGCTGGTCGCGGCCTTCCCGACCTACCGGGCGCGCGGAGCGGTGCGCGAGCTGGGCGCGGCGCTCGGTCTGCCCGCCGCCGAGCTGGAGCGGGTCGCGCGCGGGTCGGAGGGGTGGTCGGGGCACGACGTGGCCAGCGACATCGCGATGGCGCTCGGGTCGGAAGGGCCCGTCGGGGGGACGTCGGGGACCGTCTCCCGCTGGGAGTGGCTGGCGCGGCTGTCGGGCCTGGCCCACGGCCTGCCGCGGCACCTCTCGCAGCACTCCGGCGGGATGGTGGTCTCGACCCGGCCGCTGATCGACTGCTGCCCGGTCGTGCCGGCCGCGATGGAAGGGCGGCAGCTCGTGATGTGGGACAAGGACTCGTGCTCGGACGCGGGGTTCCTGAAGATCGATCTGCTCGGCCTCGGGATGCTGTCGAGCGTCGAGCGCTGCGTCGAGCTGATCTCGAAGCGGCGCGGGGAGGAGGTCGACCTGTCGCGGATTCCGCTCGACGATCCGGAGACCTTCGCATCGATCCAGAAGGCGGAGACCACCGGCGTCTTCCAGATCGAGAGCCGGGCCCAAATGGGCTCGCTGCTGCGCACGAAGCCGGAGTCGATCGCGGACCTGACCGTCCAGGTCGCGCTCGTGCGACCGGGTCCGATCCAGGGCGGGGCGGTCAACCCGTACATCGAGCGGCGCCAGCGGCAGCGCGAGGACCCGAGCTACGCCCCGTCGTACCTGCACCCCTCGCTGGAGGGGGTGTTGCAGGACACGCTCGGCACGATCATCTTCCAGGACCAGGTGATCGAGGTCGCGATGGCCTTCGCGGAGTTCAGCTCGGGGCAGGCCGAGGGCCTGCGGCGGGCGATGAGCCGCAAGCGCTCGCAGGACGCGCTGAACGCCTACCACCAGCAGTTCGTCGAGGGGGCGCAGCGGGCGCACGGGGTAGCGGTCGAGCTGGCCGAGCAGGTCTGGCAGATGATCCAGGGGTTCGCCGGGTTCGGATTCCCCAAGGCCCACGGGGCGGCGTTCGGGCTGCTGGCCTACCAGTCGGCCTGGCTGCGGGAGCACTACAGCCCGGAGTACGTCTGCTCGCTGCTCGACGAGCAGCCGATGGGGTTCTACCCGCCCGACGCGCTGATCCACGAGGCGCAGCGCCGGGGGATCACGGTGATCCCGCCGGACGTCGCCGTCAGCCGGCTCGACTGCACGGTCACGGACCACGGAGCGATCCAGGTCGGACTGGGCTACGTCAAGGGCGTTCGGCCCGACGAGGCGGCGGCGCTGGTGGAGGAGCGCGAGCAGAACGGACCATGGCACGACCTGGAGGACCTGGTGCGGCGGACCAGCGGCGCGACCACGTCGCTGGAGGCCCTGGCCTGGGCAGGCGCGTGCGACGCGCTCGTCGGCGCGGACGTCCCGGAGGCCCGGCGACGGCGGGCGGCGCTCTGGCGGGTCGGGGCGATCGTTCCCGGACGGCGGGTCGCGGCGGGCACCCAGCTCGCGCTGGGCCTGGAGTCCACGGGCCCCGCGGCCGCTTCGGCGCTGCCCGGGATGAGCGCCTGGGAGCGGTTGATCGCCGACTACGAGACGACGGCGACGACCACCGCCACGCACCCGATGGAGTTGCTCCGGTCGCAGCTCGGGCCGCACGGCGTGCGGACCAGTCGCGACCTGGAGCGGACGCCCCACCGGGAGACCGTGCGGGTCGGCGGGCTGGTGCTGGCCCGCCAGCGGCCGGGAAGCGCCAAGGGCGTGGTCTTCCTGCTGCTGGAGGACGAGCTCGGGACGATCAACCTGGTGCTTGCGCCACCGGTCTACGCGCAGCACCGGCTGGCCGCCCGGACCGAGCCGCTGGTGGTCGTCGAGGGGCGGCTGGAGCGCCATCCGCGTGGGGGCGGGCAGATCAACGTGGTGGTGCGGTGGCTGCGACCGCTCGACGATCTGGTGTCTCCGGCGGCCCAGGCCGCGGCGGCGCGGTTGCCGCAGCGCCCCGCGGTGTCGGCCGAGTCGGGCTTCGTGCCGGACGACGCGGTCGCCGTGGCCGGGGGCGCCGGCGGGTTCCGGCGGGTGGCGCCGGGGGCGATGAACTTCGGACGGGGCCGCGGGTGATCGCCGGCTCGCGCGGTCGAATCTCGTAAACTGCAGGAACTCTTTCAGGCGTTTCCGGGCGGAAGGGGATCAGCTTCCGCCGTCGACGCTGCTATCCTCAGTCGGAACGTTGCACTCCGGATCGACGCCATGCCGCCGGCGCCGGAGTGAGAGAGCGTCCCGACCGATGGTCTTCCGCGAGCGAGCGGGTGATTCTCGGCGGGTGGTCTCGCCAACGACGCAGCATCCGTACGACATGGCGACTGATCGCGACCAACCGTGGTGGGCTGACGCGCAGGAGTACCGGCACCGTGACACACGGCGCCGGACCCTGGACGATTCGCGCACCACGCGTCACGAGGACGAGTACAGCGCCGACGCCGCCCGTCGGCGTCGCGCGGCGGCGGCCCGTGCCGCGGCGCAGCAGCGGCGCTCCCGTCAGGACCGTTCGCCGTCGTCCCGGACCCGCCGCGCGGAGCCGACCGAGTTTCCCTGGATCGACGAGTCGCCGTTCGCGCCGCGAAGCACCCGCGGGGAAACCGCTCCGAGTCAGCGCTCCCGCCCGGGCGCCTCGGTGACCCGACGGCCCGGGCAACGTCCCGCTCGTCGTCGCGCGGCGGGGCCGATCGCGCGGCCCGAGAAGCTGCTGCTCTACATCGCGATCCTCGGGCTGTTCCTCGTGCTCGCGGCCGCGACGAACTCCGACGCCGCCGTGCTCGTCGAGCACGTCGCGTCCTCCGCCGCCCGCTAAGACGCCGTCGAAGAGCGCGGCGCCCTAGCGTTCCGCCGGTTCTGCGGCTCCTCGCGTTCCCCGGGAGCTCCGCTCTGCCCGCCGACCCGCGGGTTGGTCGTCGTGGCCGGCGGTCGGTCGTCGGGCGATCTCGACGAATGGGCGACGCGGGCCGGTTGCGTCCCGTGCTTCGGGGTACATGCCGGGTAGGCGGGATGCACGAACGCTCGGGCGCGTCCTTGCGGATCGCCGTCGAACGAGCTAACTTACGGAATGTAAGTTGCTTCACAACGTGAAGCGTTCGTTAAATCTCCCCCGAAAGGTTCGCCATGCCCACCGCAATGAGCCGCTTCACGATCCACGATGATCTCTCCGCGCCGGAGGGCTCGCTGCCGGTGCTCAAGGGGGCCATGGCGTCCGCCGGACAGCTCCCGAACCTGGTCGGCGTCCTGGCCGGATCGCCCGCCGCCCTCCGGGGTTACGCGCGCTTCCGCAACGAACTGCGCCACGGCACCCTCGGCGTTGCCGCCAAGGAGCGGATCTCGCTCGCCGTCTCCGAGCACTTCCACTCGACGCCCGGCGTCAAGATGCACACCCGCACGGCGCGCTCGGCCGGACTCGGCATCGACGAGGTCAAGCTGGCGCGCAACTTCGCGTCGGCCGACGAGCGGCAGGACGTCCTGCTGCGGTACGTCGGGCATCTCCTGCGCAAGCGCAGTCAGCCGCCCGCGGCCCTTCAGGAGGAGGCCCTCGAGCTCGGCTGGACCGAGGAGGACCTGCTCGAGGCCATCGCCTACGCGTCCGTCGAGATCTTCTCGGCCCTGATCAACATCGCGGGCGACGTGCCCGTCGACGGCTCGACCGAGGAATCCCGGCAGCTCCGCGCGGCGTGAGCCCCGAGGACGAGATCGCCGAAGGCCACGGCTGCTGCCCCCACTACCACCAGGCGGTCGAGCTGATCGGCCGCCGGTGGACGGGGGCGATCGTCGCGGTGCTGATCGCGGAGGGGCCGCACCGTTTCTCGGAGCTGCGCGACGGCGTACCGGGGCTGTCGGACCGCGTGCTCTCCCAGCGGATGCGTGAGCTCGAGACGGCCGGGATCGTCACCCGCACCGTCGACGCCGGCCCGCCCGTGCGCGTGCGCTACGACCTCACCCCGAAGGGCGAGGATCTGCGCGATGTCGTGCGCGCGCTCGAACGCTGGGGCCGCAAGTGGGCCGAGCCGACACCACCCGCGCCGTCGCCGGACGTGGCCGCGAGCCTCGTCGAGCAGCCGGGCCCGACGACCCGCGGGATCGCCCTGGGCTAGGCTCCAGGAGGGCTCGCGCCCGCCCGCCCGCCGACGGGCATGCCGCCCGCCCGGACGACCGATCTCAGAGCAGGAGCCCCGAACACCGTGTCCGACACCGCGCCGACCCCTGAGGACATCAAGCGGCTGGTGGCCGAGCAGGACATCCGGTTCGTGCGGATGTGGTTCACCGACATCCTCGGGCGCCTGAAGTCGTTCGCCGTCAACGCCTCCGAGCTCGACGACGCGTTCTCGGAGGGGATGGGCTTCGACGGGTCCTCGATCACCGGCTTCAACGCCGTCGAGGAATCGGACATGATCGCCATGCCGGACCCATCGACCTTCGCGATCCTGCCCTGGTCGCCGGACGAGCACAAGGCCGCCCGGATCTTCTGCGACGTCCAGACCCCCGAGGGCACCCCGTACGAGGGCGATCCGCGCTACATCCTGCGGCGCGCGATCAAGCGGATGCACGCGATGGGCTTCGACACCTTCAACGTCGGTCCCGAGCTCGAGTACTACCTCTTCAAGGACAGCAAGGACACCGAGGTCCTCGACGAGGGCGGCTACTTCGACCTGACCGCGCTCGACGCGGGGTCGGACGTCCGTCGCCACACCTCGCTGGCGCTCGAGCAGCTCGGGATGACCGTCGAGTACAGCCACCACGAGGGCGGCCCGTCGCAGCACGAGATCGACATCCGCTACGCCGACGCGCTGAAGACCGCCGACGACTGCATGACCTACCGGCTGACGGTCAAGGAGATCGCGATGCAGCACGGGCTGCACGCGACCTTCATGCCGAAGCCGATCGCGGGCGAGAACGGGTCGGGCATGCACACCCACCTGTCGCTGTTCAAGGACGGACGCAACGCCTTCTACGACCCGGACGACCGGTACTACCTGTCGGACATCGGCAAGGCGTTCATCGCCGGCCAGCTCCGCCACGCGCGTGAGATGTCGGCCGTCTTCGCCCAGTGGGTCAACAGCTACAAGCGGCTCACGCCCGGCTACGAGGCCCCGGTCTACGTCGCCTGGTCGCGCCGCAACCGCTCGGCGATGGTCCGCGTGCCGATGTACCACCCGGGCAAGGAGATCACCACCCGGATGGAGCTGCGCAGCCCCGACCCGGGGTGCAACCCGTACCTGACCTTCGCGCTGCTGCTGCACGCGGGCCTCGACGGGATCGAGAAGGGCTACGAGTTGCCCGAGCCGATGGAGCGCAACCTCTACCACCTGTCGCCCGACGACCGCCGCCGGCTGGGCATCGAGCTGCTGCCGGAGACGCTCGGCGAGGCGATCGAGCTGGCGGCGGACTCCGAGCTGGTGCTGCGGGCGCTCGGCGAGCACACCCTCGACCGCCTGGTCGAGATCAAGCGCGAGGAGTGGGAGGACTACCGCGTCCAGGTCACGCGGTGGGAGCTCGATAGATACTTGCCGGTGCTCTAGAAGTACCGCTTGTACGTCCGCAGCCGGCTCGAGATCGACTTCGACTTGTCGAGCTTCTTGCCGACGTGGACGTAGATCGTCCAGGTGCGGAACTGGCGGGCCGGCGGGGCGACCTTGCGGGTCCGCAGGTAGCCGCAGGCGTTCGGCTTGCCCAGCTTGATCCGCTTGACGACCTTCGAGCCCTTGGTGCCACGGATGTACGACGCGTAGAGCGTGCCCTTGCCGACGATCGGGGTCAGGCCCGACACCTTCCAGGTGGCCTTCGAGAACGGCGACCGGCGCTTGAGGTCGATGTCCATCGCGACGTTGGTGACCTTGACCTTCGCCGTGCCGGTGACGGCGCTCGGGGCGCCGATCGGGTACTCCTTGATCTCCATCGGGATCGTGCGGCCCTTCGATGGGCCGATGCTGCGACCGGATCCGAAGCCGTTCGGGATCACGGCGGACGCGTTGCCGGCCGCGTCGAACGTGCCCGAGACGCTGCTGGCCTTGCCGTCCACGCCATACAGCAGGAAGCGCGTGTTCGGGTTGCCGCCGGTCAGGCTGAACGTCAGCGGCTCGGCGCCCTCCGTGGGGACGCGCGCGTAGCAGGGCTTGAGCGGGGTGATCGTCGCGGCGTTGCTGGCGATGGGCAGCAGCAGGCCGAGGGCGACGCTCGCGGGGACCGCGAGCTTCAGGGTGCGGGGGAACATGGGACTCCTGGGACGTGAGACGGCGACGCCGGGTTTGGGCGTCGTTGCTCACCGTATGCCCGCAAACGCCCGACGCCGAACCGGCGCGGGCAAGAACCCGGCATCCGTCCGGTCGGCGTCGGGTCCTTCCCGGTCCGGACGGCCGCTCAGCCGCGCGCGACCCGCTCGATCGCCTTCCGGGTCCGGGCGCTCAGCTCGATCGTGATTCCCTCGTCGAAGCCGAGGACCGTCTTCAGCTCCTCGCTGCTCGCGATCGGATTGCGCACCCGGTAGGTGCCCGCCCGCAGGCCGCGACCGGAAACGCGGACCGAGACGACCTTCTGGTCCTGCATCAACGCCGTGACGCTGGTGCCGGGGACGTAGCCGTAGCGGGTCAATCGCACGCCCTGCGTTCCCAGCGCCGCCGATCCGCTGCGGAGGCCGGCGACCCGCACCGTCCGCTGCGGCCCGTCGTCGAACAACGACTCGAGGCTGAAGCTCTGGGCGAAGCGCAGCACGAGCGTGCGCAGCGCGTCCTCGACCGACAGCTCGGCGACGCGCTGGGCGCGCTGCCGCGGGGTCCGTCCCAGCGCGGTCGCGGACGCCGGGGGCAGCGGGGCCGCGGTCGGCGGCTTCGGTGACGACGGGCAGGGCGGCACCGGACGCCCGGCGGCATGGGCCCGCAGCGCCCGCTTGACGCAGCGACGGCCGTCGGTGATCACCGAGTGGCCCTGGCCGGGAACGACCACCAGGGTCGAGGTCGGCGCCCGCTCGGCGATCGTGCGGGCGACCTGGGTCGGGGTCCGAGCGTCCTCGCGTCCGGAGAGGATCAGGGTCGGCACGTCGGGCAGCGGCGGGACGGCCACGCGCTCCGGTGCGGTCGGCCACCAGGCGCACATCGCGACGGGCCAGTCGTCGGCGATGGCCGCCACGCCGAAGCCGCCGCGGCGGGCGGCGGGAACGGCCGCGAGCGCGGCGCGCGCGGCATCCAGCCGCGCCGGGCCGAGCGGCGTCGCGTCGGTCCACGGGTAGCCGACGTCGCGGCAGGTCGTCGCGATGTAGACGCCGAGGCTGAGGCCGCCCG
>JADKLW010000428.1_pt1 | contig 17902 bp, 17 predicted proteins | sample 8641881 | NCBI WGS metagenome assembly JADKLW01 (sample SAMN16272185, study PRJNA661076) | feces metagenome | isolation source: fecal sample from diarrhoea affected cattle B | host: Bos taurus | place: South Africa: Lokaleng Village, Mahikeng | collected 2019-09 | reverse complement strand
GACGGTCCGCACGGGACGCGCCAGCCCACATCTGCTGGACCGCGTGGTGGTCGACTACCACGGCGTTCCCACCGCGCTGCGGCAGCTCGCGCAGATCGGCGCTCCGGAGGCCCGGCTGCTGACCGTGCAGCCGTACGACCCGTCCTCGATCAAGCTGATCGAGAAGGCGATCTCCGACGGCGACCTGGGCGTCACCCCGTCCAACGACGGCAAGATCATCCGCCTCGGCATCCCCGAGATGACGGAGGAGCGTCGCCGGGAGATGGTCAAGGTCGCCCGTTCGATCGCCGAGGAGGGCCGGATCCGCGTGCGCAACGTGCGCCGCGACGTGCTCCAGGACCTGCGGGCGCTGAAGGACGACGGCGACGTCGGCGAGGACGAGGAGCGTCGCGCCGAGACCGAGCTGCAGAAGATCACCGACGGCACGATCGCCGGCCTCGACGGGCAGTTGAAGGCCAAAGAGGCCGACATCCTCGAGGTCTGAGTGTCGGACTCGGCCCCACCGGTCGACGCGCCCGCGGTTCCGCGGCACGTCGCGATCATCACCGACGGCAACGGCCGCTGGGCCCAGCGCCAGGGCCGTCCGGTGATCGACGGGCACCGCGCCGGGGCCGACGTGGTGCGGGCCCGTCTGCGGGACGCCGCCGAGCTGGGGATCGAGGAGCTGACCGTCTTCTCGTTCTCGACCGAGAACTGGTCGCGACCCGCGCCCGAGGTTCAGGGGCTGATGGCGATGTTCGGCGAGCGGATCGAGCGCGAGACGCCCGAGCTGGTCGCCGAGGGCGCGCGAATGCGGTTCATCGGCCGCCGCGAGGGCGTCGACCCGGCGCTCGTGGAGCGGATGGACTGGGCCGAGGCCGAGACCGCCGGCGGCGACGCGATCACGCTCGTCGTCGCCTTCAACTACGGCGGCCGGGCGGAGATCCTCGACGCCGCGGAGCGCTACGAGGGCGGGGGCGAGGACGCCTTCCGCTCGTTGCTCTACGCCCCGGACGTCAGTGACCCGGACCTGCTGATCCGGACCTCCGGCGAGCAGCGGATCAGCAACTACCTGCTGTGGCAGTGCGCCTACAGCGAGATCATCTTCGCGCCCGAGCTGTGGCCGGACTTCGACCGGCCGGCGTTCGAGCGCTGCCTGGACGCGTACGCCGCCCGGGACCGCCGATTTGGGGGGCGAATCGCCTGATGGCACGCTTTCGAGGACGTACGCCGCGGGGCGACGAGCAGGACGAGTCCGGGGACGATCGTCCCGACGAGCAGCCGTCGCGGGCGGACGGGGAGCGGGTTCGCGGGGAGCAGGCTCCCGCGCCGCCGCGCGGCCGACGCCGCGAGGCCCGCTTCGAGCTCGAGTTCGGCGACTTCGAGCCGGCCGAGCGCGAGACCACGCTGACCGGTCAGGCGACCGGGACGGGGCGTCGTACCGGCTCGGTCGACCGTACGGGGACCGGCTCGCGGGAGCGGTCGGCCTTCACCGAGCGCACCGGCTCCGGTGACCGGACGGGCGCGGGCGACCGCGGCCGGACCACGCGCGGCGAGCGCTCCACGGGCGGCGCTGGCGACCAGCCGTCGCCCGATCCCGTGGCCGACGAGATCGAGGCGCTGGAGCGGTTCGAGGACGCGATCGAGAGCGTCCGCTCGACGTCCGAGCGCAGCGGCAGCGACCTCGGCGCCCGCGTGCTGGTGGCGATCCCCGCCGCGATCCTCGCGGTCTTCCTGGTCGCCCAGGGCGGCCCGATCTTCGTCGCGGCGATCGCGATCTTCGGCGCGATCGGCGTCTGGGAGCTGTCGCGGATGTTCGCCAAGGCGCGGCCGTCGCTCGTCGCCGGCACGATCGGCGTGCTCGCGTTGATCGTGCTCGCCGCGGTCGAGGGCCGCGAGGCGATGCTCACCGCCCTGGCGGCGATGATCCCGATCGTCTTCCTCTCCGTCGCCCTCGCACGGCCTCGGGGCGGCATGCCCGGCGTCGCGGTCACGCTGCTCGGGATCACCTGGATCGGGATCGCGCTGGGTCACGCGGTGCTGCTGCGCGAGACCGACCACGGCGGTGGAATCGTGCTCAACGTGCTGATCGGGACGTTCGTCGGCGATACCGGCGCGTACCTCGGGGGCCGGATGTTCGGCAACCGCAAGCTGGCGCCGAGGATCTCGCCGAACAAGACCGTCGAGGGCCTGTTGATCGGGATGGTCACCGCGGTCGCGGCGGTCTGGTTCGCCGGGCTGTACCAGGACTGGTTCAGCGGCACCGACGCGCTGCTGCTCGGCCTGGCGGTCGCCGTCGCGGCGCCGCTCGGCGACCTCTTCGAGAGCTTCCTCAAGCGCGACGCCGGGACCAAGGACGCGGGCGGGCTGTTCGGCGTCCACGGCGGGGTGCTCGACCGGCTCGACGCCGCGATGTTCGCGGTCGTCGCCGGCTACTACGTGTGGCTCGCGATCGGGATCGCGTGATCCGGTGACCAAGCGGGTCCTGATCCTCGGCTCGACGGGGTCGATCGGCACGCAGGCGCTCGACGTCGTCGACGCCGCTCCGGAGGGCACGTTCGAGATCGTCGGCCTTGCCGCCGGCCGCAACTGGTCGCCGCTGGTGGCGCAGGCCGAGCGCTACGGCGTCGACCGGATCGTGCTCGGCGACGCCGACGCGGCGTCGCGGGCGGCGGAGGCGTGGACCGGGGGCGAGGTGCTCCACGGTCCCGAGGGCCTGGTCCGGCTGGTGCTCGAGTCCGACGCCGACCTGGTGCTCAACGCGCTGGTCGGGGCGGCGGGCCTCGGACCGACGGTCGCCGCGCTTGGCGAGGGCATCGACCTGGCGCTCGCCAACAAGGAGTCGCTGGTCGTCGGCGGCGAGCTGGTGATGCAGCTTGCCGAGGCCACCGGCGCGCGGATCCTGCCGGTCGACAGCGAGCACTCGGCGCTCTGGCAGCTCATCCACGCCGAGGGGCAGACCCGCGCCGGCACCGGCCACGGGTCGATCGAGCGGCTTGTGCTGACCGCGTCGGGGGGCCCGTTCCGGGGACGCACCGCCGCTGACCTGGCCGACGTCGGCGTCGAGCAGGCGCTCGACCACCCGACCTGGGCGATGGGCGGCAAGATCACCATCGACTCGGCGACGCTGATGAACAAGGGCCTCGAGGTGATCGAGGCCCACCACCTGTTCGGCACGCCGTACGAGCGGATCGACGTGGTGGTCCATCCGCAGTCGATCATCCACTCCTACGTGACGCTCAACGACGGCGCCGCGCTCGCGCACCTCGGGCACCCGGACATGCGCGCGCCGATCTCCTACGCGCTGCACCACCCGGACCGCGCGCCGCTGAAGATGCGCCCGCTCGACCTCGCCGAGGTTGGCGCCCTGACCTTCGAGCGGGCCGACGAGCAGACGTTCCGCTGCCTGCACCTGGCCCGCGAGGCCGGACGGGCCGGCGGCACCGCCCCGTGCGTGCTCAACGCCGCCAACGAGATCGCCGTGCACGCGTTCCTGGCCGGACGGATCGGGTTCCTCGAGATCGCCGCGGTCGTGGAGTCGACGCTGGACACGGTCGACGTCGGCGCGGTCCACGCGTTCGAGACGCTCTACGCGGCCGACCGCGTGGCTCGCGAGACCGCCGCCGCGCTGGTCGACCAGCGCGCCTGACCCGCGCCGGAGCCCTTACGCGGACCACACGTCCGCTGTGGCACTCTTCGTCGTCGTGTCGTGGGTTCTCGCCTTCCTGGGCTTCGTCGTTCTGATCGTTCTGCACGAGGCCGGGCACTTCGCCGCGGCCAAGTGGGTCGGGATGCGGGTCGAGAAGTTCTCGCTGTTCTTCGGCAAGCCGCTGGTCAAGGTCCGGCGCGGCGAGACCGAATACGCGATCGGCTGGATCCCGCTCGGTGGCTACGTGAAGATCACCGGGATGGACCCGCGCGAGGAGCTGCCCGCGGACGTCCAGCCGCGCGCGTACTACGCGCAGAAGGTCTGGAAGCGGATCTTCGTGATCGCGGCCGGGCCGGTGGTCAACATCGTGCTGGCGTTCCTGATCGTCTTCGTGGTCTACGCGGCGATCGGGATGCCGCGGATCGCGCCGGTGGTCGGATCGGTGCAGCCGGACAGTCCGGCGGCCGGCGTGCTGGAGGTGAACGACAAGGTCGTGAGCGTCGACGGCGTCCCGGGCTTCACACCCGATCTGGACTACGCCGACGCGACCGACAGCCTGCCGGCGCTGCGCGACCAGATCGCGACCCACACCTGCGCCGGGACCCCGACCGAGGGGTGCATCGCCGCGACGCCCGCGCAGGTGGTGGTCGACCGCGACGGAGAGCGGAAGACGTTCGAGATCGCGCCCCGGACCACGGAGCTGACCGATCCGGAGACCGGTGAGAAGGAGCTCCGGCCGCTGCTGGGGATCAGCTACGGCGTCGAGTTCTTCACGGTGCCCGTCGGCACCGCGGCTCGCGAGACCCCGGCCTACATCTGGTACGTGATGTCGACGACCGCCCAGGCGATCGTCAAGATCTTCTACGACGCCGAGGCCCGCAAGGACATCAGCAGCGTCGCGGGGGCGTACGACACGACCCGCCAGACGATCGAGATCAGCCTGAGTCAGGCGCTGATCATCCTGGCGGTGGTCAGCCTGTCGCTGGCGATCATCAACCTGGCGCCGTTCCTGCCGCTCGACGGCGGGCACATCTTCTGGGCGATCGCCGAGAAGCTGCGCGGCAAGCCGATCCCGTTCGAGTGGCTGGAACGGGCCAGCATGGTCGGCTTCGTGCTGGTGCTGCTGCTGTTCGCGCTCGGCCTGAGCAACGACATCGGCCGCTGGACCGACGGGACCGCGGGCGTGCGCTGACGCTCCGGCCGCCAGGCCCGCCGGGGTGACGGCGACGGCCCACGGGCGTACACATCTGCGGGTCGGGGTACCAGGAGCCCGGTAACGACCCGCAGCGTCCCCGAGGAGCGAACACGAATGTCCACGGCACCAGCCACCGCCGTCCCCACGGGTGACCCACCGCTCAAGCGCGCGATCTCGCGCAACATGCTGCTGCTGTTCGTCGTCGGAGACGTCGTCGGCGGGGGGATCTACACGCTGGTCGGGACGATCGGGGCCGAGGTCGGTGGCGTCGTCTGGCTGCCGTTCGCCTGCGCGCTCGCGCTCGCGGTGCTGACGGCGACCGCGTACGCCGAGCTGGTCACGAAGTACCCGCAGGCGGCAGGCGCGGCGCTCTACGTCAACAAGGCGTTCCGCAAGCCGTTCTTCACCTTCATGGTCGCGTTCGCGGTGATGTGCTCGGGGATCGCGTCGGCGTCGACGCTGTCGCGCGGCGTCGCCGAGACCTACCTGCCGCAGCTCTTCAACTGGACGCTTGGCGAAGGCGCGACCATCGGGATCGCCCTCGGATTCCTGCTCGTCGTCGCGGCGGTCAACTTCCGCGGCATCAGCGAGTCGGTCCGGATCAACGTCGTGCTGACGATCATCGAGGTGCTTGGCCTGGTGCTGATCGTCGTGATCGGCACGGCCGCGCTGCTCGACGGGATCGGCGACGTCGGCAACGCGTTCAGCACCGCGGAGGCCAAGGAGGCCGGCCACGACGTCAGCCTGATCCCGGCGGTCCTGGCGGGCACGGCGCTGGCGTTCTACGCGCTGATCGGCTTCGAGGACTCGGTCAACGTGGCGGAGGAGGCCAAGGACCCCGGCCGCGACTACCCGCGGGCCCTGTTCGGCGGGCTGCTGATCGCGGGCACGCTCTACGTCGTGATCGGGATCATCGCCCCGGCGGTCCTCTCGTACACCGACCTGATCGACGAGAGCACGACGCCGCTGCTCTCGATCGTCGAGCTCGGGCCGCTCTCGATCGACGTCCGGATCTTCGCGGCGATCGGCGTGCTGGCGCTGATCAACGGCGCGCTGATCAACATGATCATGGCGTCGCGCCTGACCTACGGGATGGCGCGCCAGCGGATCGTGCCCGCGTTCTTCGGTCGCGTGCATCGCACCCGCCGGACGCCGTGGGCAGCGATCCTGTTCACCACCGGCCTGGCCTTGATCCTCACCGCGACCGGCGACATCTCCGATCTGGCGACGACCACGACGACGCTCCTGCTGGTCGTCTTCATCACCGTCAACATCAGCGTGCTGGTGCTGCGGAGCGATCCGGTGGACCACGACCACTTCGTCGCGCCGACCCTGCTGCCCGCGATCGGCGCGGTGGCGGCCCTCGCGCTGCTGGTCCACCGGGTCGCCAACGACCCCGAGCAGATCGTCCGCGCCCTGCTGCTGCTCGGGCTCGGTCTGATCTTCTGGCTGGCCAACTACGTCGCCACCCGCGGCCAGCACGACGAGTTCGACACCGGGATGATCGAGAAGATCGAGAACCCGGACATCGACGAGACGCGCTAGCGGGGGCGGCTCGCGGTCGGGGCGGCGTGCGTCGTCCCGGCCGGCGCTCAGGCGGCCGCGCGGACCGCGATCCAGCTCTTGGTCAGCGGTCCGATCCGCTCCGGCACGATCGTCGTGCCGGGGAACAACGCCGCGATCTCGCGACGACGCAGGAGGTGGACGTCCTCCCAGTGCCCCTGGGCGCCGAGTCGCCAGTAGGCCTTGCGGACCGCCGCCGGGAGCCAGTGAGCGAACGGCAGCAGCGCGTGCGGCTCGAGCGGGAAGGAGTAGGCCGGGGTCTGGACGTAGACCGCCCGCCCGACCCGCAGCAGCTCGCGGGCAAACGCCGCGCGCAGGGCCGGCGGGATGTGCTCGACGACCGAGCTCGAGTAGACCAGGTCGAACGCGCCGTCCTCGAACGGCAGGTGGACGGTCGCGTCCGCGCGTACGAACGGCCCCGGGTACGTCGGGCGGTCGACGAGGTCGACGCCGGTGATGTCCAGGTCGGGCTCCTGCGCGCGCAGACCGAGCGTCCCGCACCCGACGTCGAGAATCCGCGCGCCGAGACCGGTCCCCGTCAGGCGGAACACCTGCGCGTGGCGCCGGGCGCGCAGGCGCGCGGCGACGGGGCCGGCGAGGCCGGCCAGCGGACCCCGGGCGGTCGCGTAGACGTCGTTCGCGGAACGGGGCGGCACGGCCGAGGAGGCTAGTGGTCCGTCCGCCCGGGTGCGCTCGTCGTGCCGCGGTCGACCGCGGAGACGACGTCGGCCACCAGGTCGTCCGGGTCCTCGACGCCCACGGCCAACCGGATCAGGCCCGCGGTGATCCCGGCTCGTTCGAGCGCGTCATCGTCGGTTCCGGCCGGCCACATCGCCGCCGGGCGAACGACCAGCGACTCCACGCCGCCGAGGCTCACGGCCCGTTGCGCCAGTCGCATGCCGTCGATCACCCGCTCGGCGGTGGTGGCGTCGCTTACGTCGAACGCCAGCACCCCGCCGAACCCACCGGTCATCTGGCGTTGCGCGACCGCGTGACCGGGATCGCTCGGCAGGCTCGGGTGGTCGACTCGGGCGACCGCCGGGTGCGCGTGGAGCGCCGCCGCGACCGCGGCCGCGTTGGCGGAGTGCCGGGCCATCCGTATTCCGAGGGTTCGCAAGCCGCGCAACAGCAGCCAGGCGTCGATCGGACCGAGGGTTCCGCCGGTGACGATCGCCGTCTCCCAGATCCGGCCGAGCAGGTCGTCGGGACCGGCGACGATCCCGGCGATCAGGTCCGAGTGTCCGCCGAGGTACTTCGTCGCGCTGTGGAGCACCAGATCGGCTCCGTGCTCGAACGGACGCTGGTGGATCGGACTGGCGAAGGTGCTGTCGACCGCGACGATCGCGCCGTGGGCGTGGGCGTGGGCACTGACCGCCGCGATGTCGGTGATGCCGACACGTGGGTTGCTCGGGGTCTCGATCAGCACCAAGCGGGTGGACGGACCGATCGCCGCGTCCCAGGCCGCGATGTCCGCTTGGTCGACGGCGGTGTGGGTGATACCCATGCGCGCGAGCAGGCCGGTCGCGAGCGTGGCGGTGCCGCCGTAGACGCCGCGCTGGAGCACGACGTGGTCGCCGGGGTCGAGCAGCGCCAGCGCCGTGGTGCTGATCGCCGCCATCCCCGACGCCAGCGGCATCGCGGCCTCGGTGCCCTCCAGTCGTGCGACGACCGCGGCGACTTCGTCGTGATTCGGATTTCCGTAGCGGGTGTAGACGCCTGAGTTGCGCGGCGTCGTCGCCGCGGCGGCCAGGGCCCGGTCGGTCGCGGCGAACGTCGACGTCGGGTGGATCGGTGGCGTCACGTCGCCGCTGGGCCCCCGGACGTGCCGGTCCGCGTGCACCAGCAGGGAATCGATCCGGAGGTCGTCGGAGGCCATCGGTCCATTCTGTCGAATGCCGACCCGGCCTTCAGGTTTGTGGTCGCGCGGCCCGTTCGACGGACGTCGGCGCCACCCCGACGCCGGGGTTGCGGGACCCGCGGCGGCCGGCCGGATCAGGTTCACACGCCTACGGGCCGGTCGACGCCCGTGTCCCCGTACAATCGGTCTGTGTCCTCACAGCGTCAGATCCGCGTCGGTGATGTCCTGATCGGCGGCGGTGCCCCGGTCGCCGTCCAGACGATGACCAAGACCGAGACGGCCAACCTGCCCGAGACGATGGCCCAGATCCATCGCGTCGCCGAAGCCGGGGCCGATCTGGTCCGCGTTGCCGTCCCGCGTCACGAGGACGTCGAGGCGTTGAAGACGATCGTGCGCGAGTCGCCGATCCCGATCATCGCCGACATCCACTTCAACCACACGCTGGCGATCAAGGCGATCGAGGCCGGGGCGCACTGCATCCGCCTGAACCCCGGCAACATCGGTGGTCCCGAGAAGGTCGCCGAGGTCGTGGCGGTCGCCAAGCGCCACGAGGTGCCGATCCGCGTCGGCGTCAACTCCGGGTCGCTGCCCAAGCACCTGCGCGACATGGAGTTCACCGACCCGGTCGGCGCGCTGGTCTCGGCCGCCGAGGAGACCGTCGCGCTGATGGAGTCGCTCGACTTCGGCGACTTCAAGGTCTCGATGAAGTCGACCTCGGTGCCGAACACGATCGCCTCGAACCGCTTGCTCAGCCAGCGGATCCCGTACCCGCTGCACCTGGGCGTGACCGAGGCGGGCACCAAGTGGACGGGATCGCTGAAGAGCGCCGTCGGCCTGGGCACCCTGCTCGCCGACGGGATCGGCGACACCGTGCGGATCAGCCTCTCGACCTTCCACGCCGAGGAGGAGGTCAAGGTCGCCTGGGAGATCCTCAAGGCGCTCAAGCTGCGCGAGAAGGGTCCGGTGCTGATCGCCTGCCCGACCTGCGGCCGGCTGCAGTTCGACATGGACTCGGTGGTGCAGGAGGTCGAGCAGCGCCTGACCGCCTACGACGACCCGATCGAGGTCTCGGTCCTGGGTTGTGCGGTCAACGGGATCGGCGAGGCCCGTCACGCGGACTTCGGGATCACCGGCGCCAAGGATGCCGGGATGATCTTCTCCAAGGGCGAGCCGTTGAAGAAGGTCCCGACCGCGGACCTGGTCGACGAGCTGTTCAAGGAGATCGACCGCTACTACGCGTCGGGCAAGCAGGTCGTCCGCGACGAGCGCGAGGCCGCCGAGGCGACCCAGTGGCTGTCCGAGAACGAGGACCTCTCGGCGATGACCCCGGAGCGCCTGGCCCAGCTCGAGAAGGACAAGACCCGCGAAGAGCAGGACCGCCTGGCGGCCGAGGCGGCGGGGGAGGGCGGCGGGAACGACACCAAGAAGCCCTTCGCGGACGAGACGTCCTCGCCGACCGCGGGCCGCCGCTTCACCCGCGCCGGGTAGCCACCCGCGCCCCGGCTACGAGGTCTTGCGCAGCTTCGTCACGGCGCTCGTCTTGGTGTCCCCGCTGGGATCGGTGTACCGGAACCGGTAGCGCGCCTTCGAGGACCGCGGCACCTTGACCTGGAAGATCCCGTTGCGGTTGGTCTTCACCGTCTTGTAGTCGCGGTAGCTCTTGCCGGAACGCCGCTGCAGCTTCACGCTGGTGACCCCGGTCGCGGTGCGGACCTGACCCCAGACGTGCGCGGACTTCGACGTGCGCCAACCGAAGATCGGGTGGCTGAAGACCCGCGCGAGCGGCTTGGCCTTGCCTTCGGCGGTGTAGAGCCCGGACTGCCAGCGATCCCACTGCGACGCGTCCTTGTCCGTCGGCTCCTCGTCGAACCAGACGTACTGGGTCATGATCTGGACCCGCGGGTTGCGCGCGGCGATCGACCAGCCCCACTGCGACCACGTCGCCGCGGTGCTCGGCGAGGGCAGCGACTTGTTGGGGTCGGGCTTGGTCTCGTACGCGTACTCGTCGAGCCACAGCGGCAGCTTCTTGGCGCCCTTGACCTTGATCCGCTTCTTCGCCACCAGCTTGTCGATCACCCGCGTCAGGCGCGAGAGGTCGGCCATCCGGGCGTTGCTCGTGTCGGAGTCGCGCTTGCCCGGGGAGTAGGCCTGCGAGTGCGGGTGGTACGACAGGGCCTCGGCCGACAGCGGCTTGAACGACTTGCAGCGTCCGCTCTTGATCGGCCGGTACTTGCTGTTGACGCAGGCCATCTCGCGCAGGAACCTGAGCGGCTGGTTCGTCGTGTTCGGGTTGGCCAGGTTGCGGTTGCCGAGCGACGACGTGCCGCCGATCGCCACGCGCGCCGAATCGTCGCCGTCGTGGATCGCCTCGTAGCCCTCGCGGGCCAGCTCGCGGTACAGGTGCGGGGCGTAGGGCTTGCAGTTGTCCTGGCTGTCGCAGGTGTTCTGCGGCTTCAGCCAGGTCGCGACGTTCGGCTCGTTCCAGACGATGTAGCGCTCGACGCGGTCGGCGACGTGGGTGGCGACCGCCTTCGCGAACGCGCCGAACTGCTCCGGGTCGGGATACATGTCGCGCTTGCGGCGGGCGGACTGCGAGGAGCCCCACACCGGGCCGGGGCCCGAGATCACCAGCGTCGGGGTCATCCCGTTGCGCAGGATCAGGTCGAGCTTGCTGTCGAGCAGCGTGAAGTTGTACGCCGCGGGGTTGCTGGCCTCGAAGCCGGCCGGCGCGTTGATGTCGTCCGGCTTCGGAGCCAGCTTGTCCCACTGGGCGAACGTCCGCACGTCCTGGACGCCGGCGGCCTTCCACTGCTTGACGATCGCATCGATCTCGACGGGAGAGCGCTTCTCCGGCAAGGTGTTCTCGAGCACTCTGTCGTCCGCGATCCCCGTGAGCTGGGTCGGCGACGCGGACGCGACGGCTGGCACGGCCAGCAACGCGACCGAGGCGGTCACGAACAGCGCGCGAACGGAACGAGTGCTCATCAAAGGGATTCTCCTGGGGCCGGGCACGGAACGGGCTGACGTCGGTCGGACGCCAGCGCGGTCCGGGCGATCAACCTACAGAACCCTTGCGGGAGCAGGATGTTGCGGTCGCGTACGGAGACGACCCCCGCGGCAAACGAATAGATTGGACGGCGATGACGCGTCTGTCCCGACTGCTGCTGCCGACCGAACGCCAACCGCCGGCGGACGCCGAGGCCGTGTCGCACCAGCTCATGGTGCGGGCGGGACTGGTACGCCAAATGGGCGCGGGGCTGTGGAGCTGGCTGCCGGCCGGCTGGCGCGCCCACCAGAAGGTCGTCGGGATCATCCGCGAGGAGATCGAGCGGATCGGCGCGCAGGAGGTGCTGATGCCGGTCCTGCAGCCGGCCGATCTGTGGCGCAGGACCGGGCGCTACGACGCGATCGGCGGCGAGCTGTTCCGCCTGCACGACCGGCGCGACGCCGACATGGTGCTGGCGATGACGCACGAGGAGGCGATGACCCACCACGTCGCCCAGGTCGTCCGCAGCTACCGCGACCTGCCGTTCAGCCTGTTTCAGTTCCAGATCAAGGAGCGCGACGAGCCGCGTCCGCGCGCCGGCGTCCTGCGGACCCGCGAGTTCGTGATGAAGGACGCCTACTCGTTCGATCGCGACGAGGCCGGCCTGCAGGCGCACTACGAGCAGTACCGGCAGGCCTACGCACGGGTCTACGACCGCTCGGGCCTGCGCTGGTACGAGGTCGAGTCCGACACCGGGATGATGGGCGGCAAGCGCGCTCACGAGTACATGGCGCCGTGCGCGGCCGGCGAGGACGACGTGGTCCTGGCCGGCGACTACTCGGCCAACATCGAGGTCGCCACGGCCGACGCCGCGCCGGTCGAGCTGCCGCCGGCCGGGGACGCCCCGGTCCCGGTCGACACCCCGGGCGCCACGACGATCGAGCAGCTCGCGGCCAGTCTCGGGCGGCCGGCCGGCACGATGCTCAAGGCCTATCCCGTGGTCGTGAACGACGATCCGAGCGACCTGCGGCTGGTGCTGCTGCGCGGCGACCACAGCGTCGTCGACGTCAAGCTGTCGAAGGCCCTGGCGGCGCCGTTCCGGTCGGCCGGGGTCGAGGAGATCGCTGCCCGGATCGGCCCGGTCGGGTTCATCGGGCCCGTCGGCGTCGACGTGCCGGTGCTGGTCGACGCGGCGGTCGTCGCCAGCGGCGCGGCGAGCCCCGGCGGCGGTTGGCTGGCCGGCGGCAACGCGACCGACGTCCATCTCGACGGCGTGGTGCCCGGTCGCGACTTCGCGTACGAGACGGTCGACGTCCGGGCCGTGGCGGTGGGCGACACGGTCGACGGGCGCCCGGTGACGATCGAGCCGGCGATCGAGGTCGGGAACATCTTCCAGCTCATGACCCGCTACTCCGAGCCGCTCGGGGCGACGTTCCTCGACGAGGACGGCAACGAGCAGGCGGTCGTGATGGGCTCGTACGGGATCGGCCCGGCGCGGATCGTCGCCGCGGCGGTCGAGCAGTTCCACGACGACCGCGGGATCGCGTGGCCGAAGGCGATCGCCCCGTTCGAGATCGAGGTCGTCGCGCTCGGCAAGCCCGACGGGCCGGAGCTCGAGGCCGCCGAACGGATCTACGCCGAGCTGCAGGCTGCCGGCTTCGACGTGCTGCTCGAGGACCGTGCCGGGGGGACCGGACAGAAGCTGACCGACGCCGAGCTGCTCGGCGCGCCGCTGCGGCTGACCGTCGGCAAGCGCGGGTTGGCTGACGGTCGCGTCGAGGCGCAGATCCGTCGGGGCTCAGAGGACGTCGAGGGCGGCCTGCCGCTCGACGGCGTCGCCGACGCCGTGCGCGACTTGTGGGAGCGGGTGCCCTGAACCCGTCGACCGGCGACCGACGGCCGGAGCAGGACGACGACCGCGATCCGGGTCGGCTGCGGCGTCGCACGCGGGAGCGCGCCGATCAGGTGCGGGAACGCACGCGCGAGCGCACCGAGCTCGTACGTGACCGGACGCGCGAGAAGGGCGAGCGGGTCCGCGAGCAGACCGAGCGCGTCCGCGACCGGACGCGCGAGCAGACCGAACGGGCGCGGATGACCGTGTACCGGTTGTTCGGCATCGACCGCTCCGGTCCGCCGCCGCCGGAGACGCTCGTCGGCGCGCCGTTGCGCGTCTGGACGATCCCGAACGTGGTGGGCATGCTGCGGCTCGCCTGCATCCCGGTCTTCCTGGTCCTGGCGCTGCGGTCCGACAGCGGCACCGAGGCCCTGCCGGCGATCCTCTTCTTCGCGATCGCCTGGTCCGACTACCTGGACGGGTTCCTCGCTCGCGCGACCGGGCAGTACAGCCGCTTCGGGGCGCTGCTCGACCCGGTCACCGATCGATCGCTGGTGCTGGCCGGCGGGATCGTCTGCTGGCAGTTCGAGCTGCTGCCGCGCTGGGCGTTGGCGGTGCTCGTGATCCGCGAGCTGTACATGCTGTTCGCCGGCCGCGCCGCGATCGCGCAGGGGATCAAGCTCGAGATCAACTGGTGGGGACGGCTCGCCGTCTGGCCGACGATGTCTGGACTGTTCGCCGCGCTGGTCGGGCTGACCACGCTCGGCACGGCGCTGCTGCTCGTCGGCCTCGCGATGGCGCTCGTGGCGACGGCGCGGTACTTCCGGGCCGCGCGACGGATCCAGCGCGAGCGCGCCGCGTAGCTCTCCGGGGGAGCCGGCGGCGGCGACGCCGCACGGTCCGTCGGGGACAGACCGTTCCCCGACGACCTCGACCCTCAACCGTAGGTTGAGAGCTGTCGCGAATCGCTGGTATGCTCGGTTGAGATTTGCTTCCGCGGAACCAACATCCAGTGGACCACCCGACCCGGAGCCTCCGCACCATGGACGAGACCTTCTCTGATCTCGGCGGCCTGGCCGACGAGGAACTCAAGGCGATGATCGATCGCCTGACGGCGGAGGAGACCGAGGTCAGCTACCGGCGTCGGATCCTGCACGGTCAGATCGACATCCTGCGGGCCGAGCTCGTCAACCGCTTGCGGGTGCGTCATCACGACGGGGGCACGGTGATCGGCGACACCGACGTCGATCGCCTCACCGAGATCCTCGCCAACCGCGCCTCGACGCTGCGTCTGGTGGCGGACGCCGATGCCCCGGAAGTCGAGGCCCTTCGCCCCGCCGACCCGCCGTCGTCCGAGCCGCCCTCCACCGGACCGAAAGCAGCTAGCTGATGGCCGTTCACTGCCCCGAATGCGGGTTCGCCGCTGGCGCCGCCGCCAACTTCTGCCCGAAGTGCGGCGCCTACCTCGCCGACATCGGCCAGGGCGAGGGACCGAGCACCGCGACGTACCAGATACAGGAATCGGGAGAGCAGACCGCGGTCGACCTCGGCGCCGTTCGGCAGGCCGGCGGGGCGGCCCTCGTCGTGCGGGCGGGCGGGGGACTGGAAGGCGAGAGCCTGACGCTCGAGGGCGACCGCGTGTCGATCGGGCGTCGTCCCGACAGCACGCTGTTCCTCGACGACGTGACGGTCTCGCGCGACCACGCCCTGCTGGTCGCCCGCAGCGACGGCTGGCACATCGACGATCTCGGCTCGCTCAACGGGACCTACGTCAACCGCCACCGGATCGACAGCACGCTGCTGTCCGACGGCGACGAGGTGCAGGTCGGCAAGTTCAAGCTCACCTTCCTCGGACGGTGAGGCCCGCCCGTGTCCGCCGATCCGACAGCGCCCGAAGCGGTGGCCCCGACCGGTGACGCGGACGCCGTCGCGCGGCCAGTGGGCCGCAGCGGCCGGCCGCTGACGATCGGGCAGGTCAACAAGCTGCTGGCGGGTGAGTTCCCCGACATCTCGATCTCCAAGATCCGCTACCTGGAGGAGCAGAAGCTGCTCCAGCCGCGCCGGACGACCGGCGGCTACCGACTGTTCAGCACCGAGGACGTCGACCGCTTGCGCACGATCCTGCGCCTGCAGCGCGACGAGTTCCTGCCGCTGCGGGTGATCCGCCAGGAGCTCGCCGCCGGGCGCGGCCAGGACGCGCCCCGCGTGGCGCAACCGGGGGAGGCGTCCTCGGGCGACGTCGGGGGCGACGGCGCCGCGACCCGCGCCGTGGCGTTACGGCCCGGCGGGACCGGCGGTCCGATCCACACGGTCGAGCAGCTCTGCGAGGACACCCGGGCAACCCCGGAGCTCGTCAAGGAGCTCCGCGACTACGGCGTGATCGCCGGAACGGCGGTCTCCGGAGCGATCGTCTTCGACGACGACGAGCGCGAGATCGTCCGCGCCGCCGTGGAGCTGTCGCGCTACGGCGTCGGCGGTCGGCATCTGCGCGTGCTGCGCAGCTCGGCCGACCGCGAGAGCGCGCTGCTGGAGCAGCTCCTCGGCCCGTCGCTGCGCTCGCGTAGCACCGAGCGCCGCAGCGAGGCGGTCACCGCGCTCGAGACCCTGGCGTCCACGACCATGCGGCTGAAGCACCTGCTGCTGGTCCGCGACCTGCGCCGGCTGATCCCGTGACCGGCTCCGGAGCCCTTCGATGACCGCCAACGCCGCGGTCAGCGCCACCGTCGCCGCGTCGCCGGCCGACGTCTGGCACCTGATATCGGAGCCGAGCCGCGCCGTCTCGTGGTGGCCGCACGCCGAACGGGCGGAGGACGTCCAGGGCGGCCGGTTCACGATGGTCGTGCGGAGCTCACGCGGGGTGCCGGTGCGGACGGACTGGCGCGTCGCGGCGTCGCGACGCGACGTGCGACAGCGCTGGGAGCAGGACCTGGCCGGCACGCCGTTCGCGGCGGTGCTGCGGTCGAGCGCGATCGAGATCCGGCTCGAGCCCGACGGCGACGGCTGCCTGATCACGGTGGTCGTCGAGCGCGAGCTGGAGAACCGCGGGCTCGTCGCCCGCTGGCTCGGCCGTCGGGCGTCCCGGCGTCACGCTGGGGACGCGCTCGCGCGCCTCTCGCGGTCGGCGAACGCGTCCGCCTGACGGCGCTTCCGGCTCAATCCCCGGTCGACGAGGTCAGCGGACCGCTGAGCACCGTCGGTCCCGGCTTCGTGGCGTTCGGGCTCTCGCGGGTCACGCGGATCCGCTCGTAGGGGCGGACGTCGATCACCCGATCCTGGTCGGTCGTGCTGTCGCGCGTGGCGAACGGCACGAAGACCGGGGCGACGGTGCCCTGGTCGTCGATCAGCGACTCGTCGGTCTCTGCGATCTTGTCGAGTCGACCCAGCAGCGCGGCCGGCTGCCCGCCACCGGTGACCCAGATCGAGTAGACCCGGTTGCTCTCCAGCTTCGGCAGCTTCTCGGCCTGGAAGACGATCCCGGGGATGTTGTCGTTGATGTTCGTCATGCCGACGGCCGCCGCGTCGCGAGCGGCGCCCGTCGCCGAGCCCGGAGGCGTGAGGTTGATCTGCTGCGGCAGGGCCGACGCGACCGCGGCGGCCAGCGCCGCCTCGCTCGGCTCGGTCGCGGTCGTGGTCGGCGTGTCGGCGGTGGTGTCGCGATCGTCGCCGCCGCCGAACGTGCCGGTCGCGAGCAGGACCACCAGCACCAGCACGATGACGCCGACGAGGCCGGCGGCGATCCGGCCGTTGCGACTGGCCAGCCGCGAGCGCAGCGCGGCGGGCACCCGAGACGAGCGCGGCTGCGGCGCGTCGAGGGCGGCGAAGGCCGCGGTGATCCCGGCGCTCGGCGCGGGCGGCGGTTCGTCGGACGTGCTCGCGCCGCGGGCGGCGGGCTGCGGATCGGGCAGGGGCAACGCGCTGGCGGTCAGCCCGCTCAGCTCGGGCGTGAGCTGGCCGAGCCACTCCCGCGCGGGGGCGCTCTGGGCGATCAGCCGCTCGGTCGCCGCCTGCTCCTGATCGTCCTGCTGTCCGAGCAGGTAGTCAGCGATCCGGTCGCGGTCGTCGAGCTCGAGCCCTTCGACGTCGTCGGGGGCGAGCCCGTCGATCGCGTCGAGCGCTCGTTCGCGGACGCGATCGGCGGGCAGGTCGAGCACGCTCGCCAGCTCGCCGTAGCTCATCCGGCGCCCGAGGATCAGACGGAGCACGGCCTGCTGATCCGGGTGAAGTTCCTGCAAACGAGCCATCGGCGCGCAAGCCTACCGACGTTCACGTTGCGAACGTGTAAGGACACGCCCCGATACCCGAGGACAGCGCGCGCCCGACGAGGCGGTCGGTCACGACCCGTACGATGGGCCGATGGATCTGGAAACGGTCATCCCGCACGAACAGACCCTCGACGGGGCCATCGGACTCGTGGTGGGCGAGCACGGCGACGGGTGGATCGAGGCGACGCTGCCCGTCGCCGACCGCGTAAAGCAGCCGATGGGTCTGGTCCACGGCGGGATCTACGCGGTGATCGCCGAGTCGATCACCTCGATGGCGACCATGGCGGGCGTCTACGAGGCCGGGATGTCGGCCCAAGGGCTGTCCAACAGCACCAATTTCCTGCGGCCGATCCTCGAAGGTACGGTTCACGCGCGCGCGGAGCGGATTCACCAGGGCCGTACGACGTGGGTCTGGGACGTCCGGATCACCGACGACCAGCAGCGTCTGTGCGCGGTCACGCGGATGGTGGTGGCGGTGCGGCCACGTGCGTGATGCCCGGGATCGCAGGCCGGCGTGTCAGCGCCACGCTCCGAGCTTCTGCGGATTCCGGACGGCCCAGATCCGTAGGATCCTCC
>JADKLW010000426.1_pt1 | contig 17947 bp, 13 predicted proteins | sample 8641881 | NCBI WGS metagenome assembly JADKLW01 (sample SAMN16272185, study PRJNA661076) | feces metagenome | isolation source: fecal sample from diarrhoea affected cattle B | host: Bos taurus | place: South Africa: Lokaleng Village, Mahikeng | collected 2019-09 | reverse complement strand
ACCAGTATCAGCATAACTATAGCGAGAGCAATCAGTATAAGGGTATTGGAACCTGTATCAGCACTGGCGCCTGATGCCGTTGCGGTGGCGCCTGGAAGCGGCGTAGGCGCTGCGATAACTTCAGATGTATAAGCAAGAATATTATCGATATCCGCATTTGACAATTGCGGAAATGGAGTCATTAATTTCCTGTCATTTTCCTCAAATACTTTGACAGCCAATGGATCTCCCGCCTTTATTAATGCGCTACTGTTTTTGATCCACTTGTACAACCATTCCCGGTCGCGTTTATCAGCAACTCCTCGAAGAGCAGGACCTGTCGACTTGCCATCAAGTTTATGGCAGGCGGCACATTGCGAGTTAAACAAAGCCTTTCCGGCAGCGGCATCTCCTGCAGCAGCGGCATCAGCGACCTGTTCAGCACCAGCGGCTTCTGTGGCGGCAGCATCTGTAGCGGTTTCAGTACCAGCAGCGTCCTGAGCAAATGAATTTAAAGAAAAAGCTAGCATTAAAGCCAAGCTTAAGAAAATTCTTGAAATCGAATGATGGTTACCCACTTTTTTCATATTACAGATATTATCGACTATTTTGGTATGATTTTCACTTGAGAGAAATGTCGGCAGGGAAATCGATACGTTATTTAAAAACCTGCACAAAAATACGACTTATGCACTATTCACAAAACCTTAAGATAGTCATAATTCCAATTTATAACTATTCTAAATAAATATTTTAAGTAAGTATATTTCATTAAACATTACATTTGTATAAAAATCACCGCTTTATGAACTTTAACCCCGGAAAAACGCTGTGTTTCTGCGCCATTCTGTTAAATCTGGCCATAATAAAAATCGAAGCTCAGACAATTGATGTCACGGTTCAGCAAGATCCCAAATTTGAACAATTATTAAACGAGAAAAGGCGTATTAATTCGTCGATAACGATAGACGATCGATACAAAATTCAGGTTTACAACGGCGATAGCGAAAGTGCCAAAAGAGCCCTTAACGAAGTTCGCAGAGAATTCCCCCAACACGACGCAACGGTCGTTTTCAGCACGCCGGCTTATAAAGTCTGGGTGGGTAATTTTAAAAGCAGGATTGAAGCTGAACGTAATCTGGCGGAAATCTCAGCACGATACCCCAATGCGTTGCTTATCAGACCAAACAAATAAAATATTTTCACATAAAAAATGCCCCCAAATAGTATAAACTGTTGGGGGCATTTTTAATTTAGTGATATTATTTACTTCAGCTTTTTCTTTACAGCTACTTCCTGGAACGCTTCGATTAAATCGCGCTCTTCGATGTCGTTGTAATTCTTGATCTGAATACCGCAATCGTATCCTTTCGAAACTTCCTTAACGTCATCCTTAAATCTCTTCAGGGCTGCGAGTTCTCCTGTGAAAACTACGACGCCTTCGCGGATAACCCGGATGCGGGAGCTCCTGAAAATCTTGCCATCGGTAACCATACATCCGGCAATCGTCCCCACTTTCGATATCTTAAACAACTCGCGAACTTCTGCGGTACCTGTAATCTCCTCTTTCATCTCCGGCGACAACATTCCCTCCATCGCATCTCTTACATCGTCAATCGCATCGTAGATGATTGAGTAATTTCGGATATCGATTTCTTCTTTGTCTGCCAATTGTCTTGCATTTCCAGCCGGGCGAACATTAAATCCGATAATAATCGCATCGGAGGCTGAAGCCAGCATTACATCTGTTTCAGTGATCGCACCTACTCCTTTGTGGATGATATTGATTTGGATTTCTTCAGTAGAAAGTTTCGAGAAGGAATCGGACAATGCTTCCACTGATCCGTCTACGTCACCTTTCAAAATGATATTCAATTCTTTAAACTGACCTAACGCTATACGTCGGCCAATCTCAGCCAGAGTGATATGACGCTGTGTCCTAACCGATTGTTCACGCATAAGCTGCGTACGTTTGGCCGCGATCGCTTTGGCTTCCCGTTCCTCTTCAAACACGTTGAACTTATCGCCGGCAGTGGCCGCACCGTCGAGTCCTAGAACTGATACCGGCGTCGACGGGCCTGCTTCGGTGATGATGTTTCCGCGTTCGTCGTGCATTGCCTTGATTTTACCATGGTGCTTACCGGCAAGCATATAATCGCCAATTTTAAGCGTTCCGTTCTGTACCAGGATTGTAGAAACATATCCTTTCCCTTTATCAAGAAAAGCTTCCACTACAGTACCTGAAGCAAGTTTATTCGAATTTGATTTCAAGTCCAGTATTTCAGCTTCAAGCAATACTTTCTCAAGTAATTCCTTTACCCCTAAACCGGTTTTCGCCGAAATATCATGCGATTGTATCTTTCCACCCCAGTCCTCAACAAGCAAATTCATTCCTGCCAGCTTTTCCTTGATCTTTTCCGGATTCGCATTTGGTTTATCTACTTTATTGATGGCAAAAATGATAGGCACATTGGCAGCTTGCGCATGGCTGATCGCCTCTTTGGTTTGAGGCATTATGTCGTCATCGGCAGCGATTACAATAATTGCTATATCGGTAACCTGAGCACCACGTGCCCTCATCGCCGTAAATGCCTCGTGGCCCGGAGTATCTAAGAATGCGATTTTCTGACCGTTTTCCAATGTAACTCCGTATGCACCGATATGTTGTGTAATTCCGCCTGATTCCCCTGCAATTACGTTTTCCTCACGAATGTAATCCAGCAATGACGTTTTACCGTGATCGACGTGACCCATGACAGTAACGATCGGAGCACGTGCTGACAAATCTTCCTCACGATCTTCGACCACTTGGATAGAATCTTCCAGTTCGGTTGTAATGAATTCGACGTCATATCCGAATTCGTCGGCAACAATCGACAATGTTTCGGCGTCCAGTCGCTGGTTCATGGTAACCATAATACCTAACGACATACATGTACCAATTACCTTGGTAATAGGAACGTCCATCATGATCGCAATTTCACCTACTGTTACAAACTCAGTAACTTTGATTGTTTTGCTGCCTTCTTCCAATGATCTTTGTTCATCATCAGTTTTTTGGCGGTGGGTATCCCTTTTATCTCTTCTGTATTTGGCGGCTTTAGATTTTCCGCCTTTTCCTTGAAGTTTTTCAAGTGTTTCACGGATTTGGTTTTTAACCTCTTCTTCCGTAGGCTCCACTTTAGCAGTAATTGCCGGGCGGCCACCTTTGACAAATCCAGGGCGAGCACCTCTGGCACCGCCTGCATTTGGAGTAATTTTATTTGGATTGGCAGTTCCTCCCGGACGAACCGTTCCCGGTTTCGGAGCTATACGCTTCCTTTTATTTTTGTTGGCACCAGCGCCTGCGGCACCGGCGGCACCGGGCTTATTAGGCGTAATCTTCGGCTCTTCTTTTTTCTTTTTAGGCTTTTCGAATTGTGATAAGTCGATTGTTTGACCGGTAAGTGTCGCCCCTGTTAACTTGGTATATTGAGTTGTCATCGGCTGGTCGGCCGGCGTTTCCTGGATTTTTGTCTGTTCAACAGCTTTAGGCTTGGCTACAGGAACTGCTTTTGTTTCTGCGGCGGGAGTTGGGATCTCAGCTACTGGTGCAGGTGCGGCAGGAGCTTCTTCGATCTTCTCGACTGGTTTTTTCTTATCCAGATCGATAGTGCCAACGGTTTTCGGGCCTGTCAATGTGGCTTTAGCTTTGATGACTTCGTGCTGTCTTGCCCGTTCCTCGTCCTGTTTGCGTTTCTCCTCTATCTCTCGCTCCCTTTCAATACGCAGTGCTTCCTTTTCTTTTCGCTTCTCTTCGCTTACCTCTTTGGAAGCTTCTTTATTCCCCTTATCGCCGGCAAATTGCTTTTGAAGGATTCCATATTCCACGTCGGAAATCTTGGCGTTTGGATTGGCATCAATAGCGATGCCCTTATCATTGAGATAATCCACGGCCCTTTCCAGAGAAATATTAAATTCCCTCAAAACCTTGTTTATTCTTATTACTCTCTCTTCAGACATAAAACCTTTTTAATATTATCTTTTGTTGTGTTGCTGTTATTGAAAGGCGGCGGCAGATTAAGCGTTGAATTCTTCTTTTAGGATTCGCATTACTTCCTGAATTGTCTCTTCTTCAAGGTCGGTTCTTCGCACCAGATCATCAACGTTTTGCTTAAGGATGCTCCTTGCAGTATCAAGACCGATTTTAGCGAATTCTTCGATTACCCACGCCTCGATCTCATCGGAGAACTCAGTCAATTCGACATCGTCTTCCTCCTCGGCGATATTACCCTCACGGATTACATCAAGCTCATAGCCGGTCAGCAAGCCGGCAAGTTTAATGTTATGTCCGCCGCGGCCGATAGCCTTTGAAACCTCTTCAAGTTTCAAAAACACCTCAGCTCTTTTTTCCTCTTCATTTATTTTGATCGACGACACTTTTGCCGGGCTCAGCGCCCTGGTGATGTACAATTGGATATTGCTCGTGAAATTAATCACGTCGATGTTCTCGTTGCCCAGTTCACGCACTATTCCGTGAATACGGGAACCTTTCATTCCAACGCACGCACCTACAGGATCGATTCTGTCATCGTATGAATCAACTGCGACTTTTGCTTTTTCGCCCGGGATACGGACAACGCTTTTCACCATAATCAATCCGTCAAATACTTCCGGGATTTCCTGTTCGAATAATTTCTCAAGGAAAATCTCCGATGTCCGTGACATGATGATTTGCGGCTTATTGCCTTTCAATTCAACACTTTCAATGATTCCGCGGACATTATCGCCTTTGCGGAAAAAATCGGAAGGAATTTGTTTTTCTTTCGGTAAAACGATCTCGTTTCCTTCGTCGTCTACCAAAATTACAACTCTTGGCCGAACATGGTGAACTTCAGCTGTGTAAATTTCGCCAATCAAGTCCTTGAACTGCTTGTATAAATTCGTATTATCGTGTTCGTGTATCTTGGAAATCAGGTTTTGACGCAAGGCTAAAATTGCCCGGCGACCCAAATCAACCAACTTAACTTCTTCCGAAACCTCTTCGCCAATTTCAAAATCGGGTTCAATTTTTCTGGCTTCAGTAAGCGTAATTTCTTCATTCTCCAAATCAAGGTCGTCATCGGCAACAATCACTCGTCGTCTCCAGATCTCCATATCGCCTTTATCGGGATTGATAATGATATCGAAATTATCATCCGACCCGAATTTCTTTTTCAGTGCATTCCTGAAAACATCTTCCAAAATCGCCATCAGCGTCACGCGATCGATAAGTTTATCGTCTTTAAACTCTGAAAATGATTCGATTAATGCCAAATTTTCCATGCGAACTCTTAATTAAAATGTTACTGTAACAATTGCTTCTTTTATATCTTCATACCGTATCTCCATCTTCTTCTGTACGGTTTCTTTCCCTTTTCCAATTTTTTTCGGCTCCCGCGCTTCCCATTCAAGCACTATGTGATCATCGGTTGCCTCAGTGAGTTTTGCCTCGATTTTTTCGGACTCCAATTTAACGATCAATGTCCGGCCAACGTTTTTCTTGTACTGCCGCAAATGTTTCAATGGCGAAGAAACACCCGCCGATGCTACTTCCAGTGAGAAATCCTGTTCCTCCCTGTCGAGATTGTGTTCGATAGCGCGGCTAATATCAATGCAGTCCTGCAAAGTTACGCCATTATCACCGTCGAGCGTCACAATAACCTTAAAAGCATCGGTGATGGTGAGGTCGATCAGGAACACTGAAGGCTTCTCCTGCAGTCCGTTTTCCAATAATTCGCTAACTTTTTCCCTGAATGTCATACTCTTATAAAAAGAGGGGACTAATTGTCCCCTCATTATTTAATTTTTAATAAATAACGGTGCAAATATAGCGATTTTTTTATAAAGTAAAAATCATTGTTGGTTGATAAAAATATTGTTACCTTTATTTGCCCGTAATACATATAAACCAAACATTAATCATCTCTTACACATTCATTATGAAAAGAATTTTAGTCCCAACAGACTTCTCATCGCACGCCGAATTTGCATTGAAGGTTGCCGCACAAATTGCCCGCGAAAACGGTAGCGAAATCATCCTTCTGCATATGTTGGAGCTTCCCAGTCAGGGCAGCGACGCATTAAGCGGCGGAAGCGATATTCCTGAAATCATGTTCTTCAAAAATAAAGCGATCAGTCGTCTCGAATCGATCAAAGATGCACCGTACCTGCAGGGAATCACAATCTCTGAGGCAGTACTTTTCGAAAAAGCATTTGAAGGTATATTATCAGTAAGCAAAAAGAACAACATCGATTTCATCGTAATGGGCTCGCATGGAGCCAGTGGATTCCGGGAAATGTTCATCGGGTCGAATACCGAAAAGGTTGTACGATCGTCTGAAGTGCCTGTATTGGTAATCAAGAACGAAATTCCGCAGTTTACTGCTGCAAACTTTGTTTTTGCGTCCGATTTTTCAAATGAGATCAAAGCGCCGTTCGAAAAATTGCTCCATGTTGCCAGAATTTTCAATTCCCACCTCAACCTGGTAATGATAAATACGCCAAACAGTTTCAAAGCAACTCATGTCGCCAAAAAGATCATGAACGATTTCCTTGCCGATATCGATTACAGCAATTATTCCACACATATTTACAGCGACGTAAACGTAGAGAAAGGTATTTTGAATTTTGCAAACAGCGTAAATGCTGACCTGATTGGCATGTGCACGCACGGCCGAACCGGGTTTTCACATTTCTTTAATGGAAGCATAAGCGAGGATTTAGTCAATCACGCAGTGCGACCCGTTATAACTTTCAAAATTTAACTAATCCCTAAATAGAAAAAGCCTCTCAAACGAGAGGCTTTTTTGTTGGCCCACTAGGACTCGAACCTAGAAAGACGGCACCAAAAACCGTAGTGTTACCATTACACCATGGGCCAGCTTTGGTAATGCGAGTGCAAATTTAGTACAAATTTTATTTCAGCCAAACTTTTACCGATAAAATTGCGCAAAATAAAAAGCTTGTCTCAACCCGAAATAATATAAATAGGTAACCGTTTACAGGAAAGGTAAATAGGAGACCACAGAAAAAATCCGTTGTGGGCATCCGTTTCGGTAAAAAAACATTTTCTTTGCATAGCTTACACAAAATCTGACAAAATATTTATGGGGACATTCGATTTCAACAAGTGGAATACGCTTTTAGGATGGCTTGCTTTTGCCTTGGCATTGGTAACTTTTTCGCTGACTGTAGAACCAACGGTAAGTTTTTGGGACTGCGGCGAATATATCGCCACCTCGGCCAAATTGCAGGTGGGTCACCCGCCAGGAGCACCACTATATCAAATGATCGGAGCATTCTTCTCCATGTTTGCCCTTAACGATGGCGCAGTAGCGCTTATGGTGAATATGGTTTCGGTATTTTCGAGCGCCTTCACCATACTGTTTATGTATTGGTCAACAACCATATTGTTGCGTAAAGTAATTTCGCAATTCTCGGAAATCACCAAATCAGCCGGAATAATGATACTTGGCAGCGCGTTCATTGCGGCCGCTGCTTTTACATTCACTGATAGTTTTTGGTATAATGCCGTGGAAGCCGAAGTTTATGCCATGGCTTCCTTGTTTATTTCCATCTTGTTCTGGCTTGGTCTCCGATGGGAAGAAGACATGCACAAACCTAAAGGCAACCGATGGCTGCTCTTGATTTGCCTGGTAATCGGACTTTCATTTGGCGTGCACTTTATGGCATTGCTGACCATACCTTCTATCGGATTCCTGTATTACTTTAAGAATTATAAAACGATCACTGTCAAAAATTTTGTGATTGCCAATATTGTAGTTGTTGCCATACTGTTGTTCATATTCAAGTTGCTTCTTCCTTTAACGATGGCTTTTTTCGGAAAAACCGAGATTTTTATGGTGAACAGCCTTGGTTTGCCGTTCAATTCAGGTACTATTTTCGTCGCACTGCTGATTATCGCAACCTTTTACTTCGGATTGAAATATACGGTTCGCAAAAACCTGCCTCAGTACAACACAATGCTACTCTGCGTATTGTTCATACTCATCGGGTTTTCAACCTGGATGATGCTTCCCATCCGCGCTAATGCCAATGTAAACATCAATGAAAATAAGCCGTCGGATGCAGCCGAAGTTCTGGCGTATTACAATCGGGAACAATATGGAAACAATCCACTGTTTTACGGACCACAGTTTTCGGATATGTTTGCCGGACTTGACCCAGACAATCCGTATTCCGACAAAGCGCCCAATTACGAACGCGATTACACAACCGGAAAATATGTAATCACCAACAATTACAAAAATGCCGAACAGAACAGCGAGGACGCCCACAAATCGTTACTTCCCCGGATGTGGAGCACCGACCATGCTGAGAATTACATAAATTTCACCCGTTTGCTCGAGTTCAGGATAAATCCAGAATACGCGCATGAAGAAGAACTGGTATCGATCGTTTCGCAGTTTCGACAAGCGCTGGCATCAGATAAATTGGATACTGAAGATTATATTTCCTTTCTGAAAGCGTATGGCGAATATCTTATAATCGAGAAGCCATCGATGACCGATAATATCGGGTTTATGCTGGAATACCAGTTTGGCTATATGTACTGGCGCTATCTGATGTGGAATTTTACCGGCCGCCAGAACGACGTTCAGGGCAAATACGACAATCTTGACGGAAACTGGCTCAGCGGCGTGAAGTTTATCGACGAAATGCGTCTGGGCACCCAGGATAACCTTCCAACTGACGTTGAAAACAATAAGGCGCGAAATACTTATTTTTTCCTTCCCTTTATTTTGGCAGTCATCGGCTTGATTTTCCATTACAAAAAAGATCAGAAAAGTTTTTATGTGTTGCTTGTGCTGTTCCTTTTTACCGGCTTAGTGCTGAAAATATATCTGAACGAAAGACCTTTCGAACCTCGTGAACGTGATTATGCGCTCGTTGGTTCATTTTATATTTTTGCGATTTGGATCGCATTCGGTGTATATGCTGTCTATGACTATATCCAAAAGTGGCTCAAGCCTAAAATAGCGATGCCGGTTGTACTTGTCGCTGCGGTACTTGCCGCCCCGGTTTTAATGGCTGTTCAAAACTGGGACGATCACGACCGATCTGATCGATATACCGCGTTGGCAATGGCCAAAAATTACCTGAATTCCTGCGATCAGAATGCGATTTTATACACAATCGGCGATAACGATACTTTCCCTCTGTGGTATGCCCAGGAAATCGAAAATGTACGGCCGGATATAAAAATTATCAATACCGGACTTTTTATGACCGATTGGTACATCGATCAAATGAAAATGAAAACTTATGAAGCCGAGGCTGCTCCGATTTCATTTACGCATGACCAGTATGTAGGCGATCACCTCGACTATTCTGCTTTCATTCAGAAAACGGAGGCTCGTTGGGACTTAAAAGATTGGCTCGGCTTTATCGCGAGCGACGCACCCGAAACGCGGGTGGAAATGGCCAATGGACAAATGATCAACTATTACCCTACTAATAAAGTCCGCATTCCTGTTGACAAAGCGGCCGTTATTGCCAACAAAGTTGTATCTCCGAAATACTATGATTCGATTGTTCCATATATCGACATTGAAATCGAAGGCCGTGCTTTGTACAAAAACCGTTTGATGATGCTCGATATTGTTGCCAATAATAATTGGAAGAGGCCAATATATTTCACCGGCGGTAGCTTTGGAAACGACGACTACCTGTGGATGAAGGACTTCCTTCAGCTTGAAGGTATGGTGTATAAACTCGTCCCTGTTCGGACCCCGCTCGACAAAGCTCCGAGTCCGTTGGACATGGGCCAGATCGATGCCGATAAAATGTATGAAATCGTCACTAAATGGGAATGGGGAAACAGCGGAAGCGATGATATTTACCACGACCCTGAAACCAGGAAAAACAGCATCACGTATCGCACAAACATGGCGCGACTGATGGAGCAGCTTATCAATGAAGGTAAAATTGACAAGGCTAAAAATATCATTGCGATTGCGATGAAGAATATGCCGTTAGAACATTTTGGCTACTATACCATGCTTGAACCGTTTGCCGGCGGTTACTATGAGGTTGGCGAAAAGCAGAAAGCGCGTGATCTATTATCGAGTTTAATAAAAAAATATCAGGAGAACCTGACGTATTACAGCTCATTAAAACCGACGCAGCAGAATAATATTGCCATTACTATTGTGAGTGATATTGAACGATACCGCAGTTTACTTCAAGTAATGAAAGATCGTGGTGACGAAGATTTTTACGAGCAAAGCCGGGATGCTTTCAACAAACATAACAGCAGGTTTCCGCGCTTCGGCCGCGATGCTGAGTAGTCACAATGGCTTTTTACTGGATAAAAACCCATCCGATAATTCAAATGCTGTTTCCACGGTACTTGTGGCGCATGTCACCGAATTTTCCGAATGTCTATTTAACTTTCGACGATGGCCCGGAACCCGAAGTAACGCCTTGGGTGCTCGACAAATTGAAGGAATACAACGCAAAAGCAACCTTTTTTTGTATCGGAAAGAATATCGAAACCAATCCTGAACTGTTCCAAAGAATAATAAACGAGGGACACGCCATTGGAAATCACACGGCAAATCATCTGAACGGCTGGTCAACCGACAGTGCCGGTTACCTCAAAAATGCAGAATCATTTGAAAATTCCGCTCGTGATGTAGCGGCAGTAGAAGTGAAACTTTTTCGGCCACCATACGGCAAAATCAAACTATCGCAAGCCAAAGCACTTATAAAGCGCGGATATAAAATTGTTATGTGGGATGTGCTGAGTGCCGATTTCGATAGGTCTATTACGCCTGAGAAATGTGCTCAAAACGTACTTCGAAACATCGGGCCCGGCAGTATCGTAATATTTCACGACAGCAAAAAAGCGAAGAAAAATATGCAGGTCGCACTGCTCGAAACGCTGCAGTACGCAAAAAGAAAAGGATATAAATGTGAAGTAATAGCTTAGATCTGCTCCTGTACCAAACCTATAATCGTATTGGCGTCAAGTTCGCCTGATTGGCGCCAAATCATTTGGCCATCTTTATAAATCATCAAAGTAGGAAGGCCTTTGATGCGCAAAGCATCGGCAAGTTCCTGATTTTTATCGACATCGATCTTGATGACCTTTGCCTTGTCGCCCAGCGCAGCGGCTACATCCCGGATTACCGGATGCATCGAAACCGACTGCTCGTTCCATTCGGTATAAAAGTCGATCAATACCGGAACCTGCGCGTTAATAAGTTCGCCAAATTTTGACATAATTGTACTAAATTTAAACTTTGTGATACAAATATAGCATTTTTACTATATCACGGTTACGTTTTCAATTTTTTTAGTTCTAACACCGTTATTTCCGGCATTATGCCCACCCGCCCTGGATATGCGTGAAATCCGAAGCCGCGATTGACATAAACAAAACGTCGCGAAAATTCATACAAACCGGCCCATTGTTCATAAATATATTGCGCTGGGCTCCACTTCAAGTAACCGGGGATTTCGATCCCGAATTGCATGCCATGTGTATGGCCGGCCAGTGTAAGATGAATGTTTTTTGGATGATTTTTTACCTCCAGTTCCCAATGGCTCGGATCATGCGTCATCAATATCTTAAAATCGTTGACTGACAAGCCATCCGAAGCCTTTCCTAAATCTCCTGCTTTTTTAAAGCTTCGCCCCCAATTTTCCACTCCAATTACTGCAATGGTATCTTCACCTTTCCGAACGGTAACATGTTCGTTCATCAAAAGTTTAAAATCAATTTTGCGGTGTATATCTTTTATGGCGGTGAAATTGTCGCGTTTTTCAATTTCGGAAGGCCAATTTACGTATTCGCCATAATCGTGGTTCCCAAGAACGGAATAACTGCCAAATTCCGGTCGGCGTATTTTCCTAAAAGTATCTATCCACGGATCCATCTCGGTGGCGTGGGTATTTACGATATCGCCCGTAAACAGAATCATATCGGCATTTTGCTCATTAATGAGATCGACCGCATATTCGATTTTCTCGGCATCGTCGAAACTTCCGCAATGAAGGTCGGAAATGTGAATTATCTTAAAACCGTCGAATGCATCGGGAAGGTCGGGAAAGGAAACTGGCTGATTGACAATCCGGAAGTTATATCTACCTATCGTCATTCCGTATATCAACGACAGAAACGGCACCGCCGCAATCCCCAAAGCAACTTTGCTAATGAAAGAACGACGGTCGGGAAGAAAATCCGACGGTCCACCCGGACTCGTCACTCTGTAATACGCACCGGCAAATATGCGATAGACGTCTTCAAACAGCAACACTGTTGTCACAAGTATCTTCGGCAATAGCGTAATAAGCAATAAGCCAATAGTGAACAGTGTTTTTTGCGTCTGACCAACTGAGCGGTCAAATTGCGACAATTGATAAAAGATATATAAATTGATCAGCGAAGAAACTGTTATATACGCAATTAAGATCCAACGCGTTCGTGTAAGAGCCCTTACTGCCTGAAAAGTATAAATTTCAATGACTACAACAATCAACAAGAGAAAAACCCAACGGAACATATAGAAATTTTACGCAAATAAACAAAGAAAGCAGCCTCACAGCCGGCTAATTACATAAAATTTAACGTAAAGCAGCGCCGATAGATCCGGCGGCAATTCTTAAAATAATACGGTATTGTTTCAAACTTTATTTACTTTTACATTTCACAATTTTTCAGCATGTCACAGCAAAAACGCCTTTTCCTTCTCGATGCCTACGCCCTTATTTTCCGCGGATATTACGCCTTCATAAAGAATCCACGTATCAATTCGAAAGGAATGGATACTTCGGCAATAATGGGTTTCATGAATTCATTGTTAGATGTCATCAAACGGGAAAAACCCGATCATCTGGCGGTTGCTTTCGATAAAGAAGGAAGCGCGGTCCGGACCGAAATGTTCAGCGAATACAAAGGCAACCGCAGCGAAACGCCCGAGGCGATCATGATTGCTATTCCGTATATCCAACGGTTGCTCAAAGCGATGCACATTCCCATTATTGAACTTGCGGGTTGCGAAGCCGACGACCTTATTGGAACTATCGCCAAACAAGCCGAAAAACAAAATTACCAGGTTTTCATGGTAACGCCCGATAAAGATTTCGCCCAACTCGTATCCGAAAACATCTTTATGTACAAACCCGCCCGAATGGGTAATGGAATCGAAATATGGGGCGTGCCCGAAGTACTGGCCAAGTTCGAAATCGAAAAACCCGAACAGGTAATCGATTTCCTCGGAATGATGGGCGACGCAGTCGATAATATTCCGGGGCTCCCGGGTGTGGGCGAAGTCACCGCCAAGAAATTGCTGAAAGAATTCGGTTCGATGGAAAACCTGCTGGAAAACACGCATCTGCTGAAAGGCAAAATGAAAGAAAACATTGAAGCTAACAAGGAAAAAGGAATTCTATCAAAAAAATTGGCCACGATCATATGTGACTGCGATGTCGAATTCAACGAAGCCGATTACGAACTGACAAAACCCGATGTCGAAAAAGTCGAGGAACTTTTTCGCGAACTGGAATTTCGTCGAATGGCAGAACAATTCAATAATCTGTTTTATTCCAATCCGAATTCGATGATCGAACCAGGCATGGCGCCTACACAAACGATTGTCAAAAGTGAACAGTTCGATCTTTTTTCGGCAGGCACCGATGAGTCGGGCGTCCAGCTAAGTGACGGATACAAAAACCTGTCATCATCCGAACATTTTTACCAAGTGGTCCAAACCGACTTCGCCTTGAAGCTGCTCATGCAAAATCTGATGAAGCAAACCACCGTCAGTATTGATACAGAAACCACCTCGGCCGATGCACTCACAGCCGAACTGGTTGGACTCTCGTTTTCGTGGGAATCCGGGAAGGGATTTTATGTGCCGATTTCGGATGAGGGCGAGCAGGCCAAACAAACACTCGAAATTCTGCGTCCTTTTTTGGAATCAGACGCAATTGAAAAAGTTGGACATAATTTAAAATACGATCTTAAAGTCCTTTCCCGGTACGGAATTTCGGTGGGTGGCAAACTTTTCGATACCATGATTGCACATTATCTTATCAATCCCGATATGCGTCACAACATGGACGTACTGTCGGAAACATATCTGCAATATTCTCCAAAATCGCCTGAAGATTTACTGGGGAAAAAAGGAAAAAACCAGCGCACACTCCGGGAAGTTCCGGTTGATGAAATCAAAGAGTATGCAGTTGAGGATGCCGATATTACTTTCCAATTAAAACAACATTTCGAACCGGTACTGGAGAAAACCGCGACTAAAAAATTGTTCGATGAAATCGAAATACCGCTGGTGCAGGTTTTGGCCGATATGGAAATGGAAGGTGTTCGGCTAGATACCGATTTCCTAAAAAGTCTCGAATCGGAACTTGAAAACGACATAAAAAAATTAGAGGCCAAAATCTACGAACAGGCCGGCTCCCAATTTAATATCGGATCACCCAAACAGCTGGGCGAAATCCTATTCGACAAATTGAAGATTGGCGGAGTCAAGCAAAAGAAAACCAAAACCGGACAATACGCCACCGGTGAAGAAGTATTGTCTTTCCTGGCTTTAGAGAACGAAATTGTAAAGGAAATTCTGGATTGGCGCCAATTGGTAAAGCTGCAGAACACCTATGTCACCGCCCTTCCGCAGCAAATTTGTGAGCGAACAGGCCGTGTCCATACCGATTATATGCAAGCCGTTGCCGCAACAGGCCGACTCAGTTCTAACAATCCTAATTTGCAAAACATTCCGATACGCACAGAGCGTGGCCGCCAGATCAGGAAAGCGTTCGTCGCACGCGATGAAAACCACACATTATTATCAGCCGATTATTCCCAAATTGAATTGCGCATTATCGCGGCATTATCAGGTGAGGAAAATATGATCGAATCCTTTCGCAATAATGAAGACATCCATAAATCAACGGCCGCAAAAGTATTCAACGTGCCGTTGAATGAAGTGACCCGCGAACAACGAAGCAATGCGAAAACCGTGAACTTTGGAATCATCTATGGGGTTTCGGCATTCGGATTAAGCAATCAGACGTCGATGACGCGAAGTGAAAGTGCGGCATTGATAGATGCGTATTATAAAACGTATCCAAAATTACGGGCTTATATAAATGAGCAAATTGCCGATGCCCGGGAATGCGGCTTCGTCCAAACGGTCCTGGGAAGACGCCGCTACCTAAAAGATATAAATTCTCAAAACGCCATGGTGCGCGGTGGCGCCGAAAGAAACGCGGTGAATGCTCCGGTTCAGGGAAGCGCTGCCGATATCATCAAAGTCGCAATGATCAATATTCACAGAAAACTGACAAGTGAGAACTGGAAAAGCAAAATGCTGCTTCAGGTACATGACGAACTCGTATTCGATGTCCACAATTCGGAACTTGAAAAAATCCAGCCGATGATTAAATACGAAATGGAAAATGCATTCATCATGGCAGTTCCACTCGAAGTCGAGATGGGTATCGGAAAAGACTGGCTTGAAGCGCATTAATTTCCGCCGACAGATGTATCTGATTGTTCTAAAACCGCGAATGAGTTTGCACTATATTCGACCAAAATTTACATTTGCTCTATTAATATGAATTCGATTACTTTCTCATTGCCGCGGTACTACTTGGCGAAATAAACTAAAACAGATTGCCATAAACTTATTTTACGGTGGAGTCGCGATGACGCAGTTCCGTCTTAATAATGGTGGTTTTATATTCTTGCTCGTCCTGTTGCCCTCGCTCAAGCCGGTCAATGAGCAGGTTGGCTGCGGTGGTTCCTATTTCGGGACCATGCTGACTGACGGTGGAAAGACTTGGAGTTAGGCGACGCGACCAGACTCCGTCGGCAAAACCTATTATGGATACATCGGCGGGTACATTCAGACCATTTTTAAGTGCGATCTTCATTGCCGATACCGATGCGTATTCGTCAAGCGCAAAAATTCCATCCACATTCCTGTTGATTACTTTTTCTATCTGCACGTCCAAGTCAGATTCATTATCGCACAGAACAACCAGCTCGGGATTGACCGTAAGATTATTGCGGGTAAGAGCTTCAAAATAGCCTTTTGCGCGCAATTTGCCGACACTGAGATTATCGATGGTGGAAAGCAACGCAATTTTCCGACATCCGCTATCGATCAAATGCTGGGTCGCATTCATCGCCGAATCGAAATCGTCCACAATGACTTTGTCGCAATTCACCTGATCGGAGATCCTGTCGAACATAACGATTGGAGTTCCATCATTTATGATAGTGGTAAAATGATCGTATTGGTTTAGTTTCTGCGCTTCTTCGGAGATAGAAAGTATAAATCCGTCGATTGTTCCGTTGCTGAGCATTTCCAGGGCGTGAATTTCCTTGTCTACCGATTCGTTGGAAATACACGTGATCACATTATAGCCCCGCTTTTCGGCAGTGCTTTCAATTCCGCTGAAAACTTTGGCGAAAAATGAATTTAGGATATTCGGGATAATCACCCCTATGTTTTTGGTTTTGCGGTTTTTCAGGTTTAGTCCGCTGACGTTCGGCTTGTAATTCTGCAGTTTTGCGTATTCACGGATTTTTTCTTTTGTCTGGTGACTGATCTCAGGACTGTCATTCAAAGCTTTTGAAACCGTCGATACCGATACGTGCAGATCTTTTGCGATCTGTTTTAATGTTGCTCTTTCTTTCATTTTTGTTTGAAGTAGGAAATTCAGAAAAATATCTGAATCAGTGCAAATTAACAAATTTAATTTTTGTGTTTTTTACTGATTGTGAGTCATGTGATACTAAAAAATACCGTCATACAGGGAAAGGTTGTGTACCGGAGTGATTTTTTAAGTTTATGCAGGTAATTACCGCAGAAGATTGCTGGCTATTGCTGTTGATAATAAGTACTTTTGCAACTGTAAAAGAATATTTTCCAGGCATTTGTATTTAAAAGAAATAATTGTACTTTTGCAACCCCTTTATTGGGGACGGAATGTTTAATTTAAATAATATTATGGACGCATTAAGCTACAAGACACAATCAGCAAGCAAAGCCACTGTTACAAAAGAGTGGATCGTTGTTGATGCCGAAGGTCATAACTTAGGTCGTCTTGCTTCAAAGGTCGCAATGATCCTTCGAGGTAAGTACAAGCCAAGTTATACACCACACGTCGACTGCGGAGATAACGTAATTGTTATCAACTCAGAAAAAATCAACCTTACAGGTACTAAAATGGACGACAAGATCTACATGCGTCACACTGGGTACCCTGGAGGACAAAGAACTTTGACTGCTAAAGTTTTACAGGCGAAAAATCCTGCAACTCTGGTAGAAAAAGCTGTAAAAGGTATGTTGCCGAAAAACAAATTGGGCGCAGAACTTTTCAGAAATTTAAATGTTGTAGTAGGTTCAGAGCACAAACAAGGCGCTCAAAAACCTAAAACTGTTAACCTAAACGATCTTAAGTAATGGCTGTAATCCACAAAATCGGCAGAAGAAAAACTGCTGTTGCACGTGTGTATGTTTCTGAAGGAACAGGACAAATCACGGTAAACAAAAAGGAATTCGCGACTTACTTCCCAACAGCTACGCTTCAGTACAAAGTTATGCAACCAATGTCTATGACAGAGAATGCATCAAACTTTGACGTAAAAGTAAACGTGTACGGAGGTGGTTCGACTGGCCAGGCAGAAGCAGTACGTATGGCTTTGGCTCGCGCAATGTGCGAAGTTGACGCTGAGAACCGCGCTATCCTGAAACCAGAAGGATTGTTGACGAGAGACCCAAGAATGGTAGAACGCAAGAAATTCGGACAGAAAAAAGCGCGTAAGAAATTCCAGTTCTCTAAACGTTAATCATGCATGGGCACTGCTGACACGTTTCATCAGTGTGATTTTTAAAAAATTTAAAAACAATGTTGTTGTTGTCCCGATGCGTCGGGAAATTAGTTTAGCATCTAAATG
>JADKLW010000424.1_pt1 | contig 18021 bp, 15 predicted proteins | sample 8641881 | NCBI WGS metagenome assembly JADKLW01 (sample SAMN16272185, study PRJNA661076) | feces metagenome | isolation source: fecal sample from diarrhoea affected cattle B | host: Bos taurus | place: South Africa: Lokaleng Village, Mahikeng | collected 2019-09 | reverse complement strand
CTTCGACTTTCGGCAAGCGATATACGGTTGTTTCCATCGATGTCCACTGTTTTGTAAACAGATAGATGTAATCCGACGATACAATAAAGGCTTCACAATCGAAATCGGTTGCATTCGAATTAACCGATCCCAAATCTGCCTGATCCTGATATGCGAACGATATGATTTGGACATTTTGCTGCTGTTCGAAACCAGCTTTGGCAATCTTTAAAATCCGTAGATCGCCCCGATTTCCAGCAGCATTATTTCCAAAATCACCTATGTAAATAAAATCCTCGTCTTGAGAAATCTCCTCCCAATCAGTGTTTATTTGATTTGGAACAGCATATTCGGCACTTACCTGCCAACCTTCCTGCTGCAGGCCATAAATCTTCGTATCGGTATCATCATTATGGGTTAGCAATACATTATCCCAAAAAATCAAACCCGATGTTTCATTTAAAATTTCAGGCAAGACATTAGAAGTCAACGGTGCGACCGACATATTTGAATATACGCACGAACCATCATTTACCGTTGCGTTCGAATTATAGTTGGTACTGTGCGGATCGGTACAGCCAACCACCTGCGCAGTGACCGTGGTTGTTAGAAACAGTACAACAATACAGAAAAATCGAATCATTTTTAAAATTACATGTTGCGGCGATATTGACCACCCACTTCAAACAGCGCATTGGTAATTTGCCCCAGCGAACAAACCTTGGTTGCTTCCATCAGTTTTTCAAAAATATTCTCATTGCTAATAGCGGCATTCTGCGCAGCTTGTAACAATTCCTCTTCTTTACCTTGATGCGTTTTATGCAATTGCTCCAACATGGTTATCTGGTACTGCTTTTCTTCTTCGGTAGCACGAATAACCTCCGACGGAATAACCGTTGGCGAGCCTTTCGAACTCAAAAATGTATTTACGCCAATAATCGGAAAATCTCCATTATGCTTTAATGTCTCGTAGTACAGACTTTCCTCCTGGATTTTTGATCGTTGGTACATTGTTTCCATAGCGCCCAAAACGCCACCGCGTTCCGTTATCCTGTCAAACTCCAGCAATACAGCTGCTTCGACCAGATCGGTTAATTCTTCGATAATAAATGCGCCTTGAATTGGATTTTCGTTCTTCGCCAAACCAAGCTCCTTATTGATGATCAACTGAATTGCCATTGCGCGGCGAACGGATTCTTCCGTAGGTGTAGTAATTGCTTCATCATAGGCATTGGTGTGTAGTGAATTACAATTATCATAAATCGCATACAACGCCTGAAGAGTTGTACGTATATCATTGAAGTCGATTTCCTGGGCGTGCAGTGAGCGCCCTGATGTTTGAATGTGATATTTCAGCATTTGCGCACGTTCATTCGCACCGTATTTATTTTTTAGCGCTTTGGACCAAATTCGGCGTGCGACCCGTCCGATGACTGCATATTCGGGATCGATACCGTTCGAGAAAAAGAAAGACAAATTCGGTCCGAAATCATTGATGTTCATTCCGCGGCTCAAATAATACTCTACATATGTGAACCCGTTGGAAAGTGTGAAAGCCAGTTGTGTTATCGGGTTGGCGCCTGCTTCGGCAATATGATAGCCCGAAATTGACACTGAGTAAAAATTCCGGACATTATTCGTGATGAAATACTGTTGAACATCACCCATCAATCGCAAAGCAAACTCAGTCGAGAAGATACAGGTATTCTGCGCCTGGTCTTCCTTTAATATATCGGCTTGTACCGTTCCGCGCACCTGTGATAAAGTTCGAATTTTAATCTCCTGGTAAACATCTGCCGGTAAAACCATATCGCCGGTAACGCCAAGTAACATTAGTCCGAGACCACTGTTGCCTTCAGGCAATTGACCCTGATACTGCGGACGGACGGTTCCCTTTTCGTTATATAAGTCGTCGATTTTTTGATTTACTTCCTCCTCAAGCCCGTTTTCCCTGATGTAGATTTCACACTGTTGATCGATCGCAGCATTCATGAAAAATCCAAGTAACATCGGAGCAGGCCCATTGATTGTCATACTGACCGATGTGAGTGGATGCACCAAATCAAACCCGGAGTACAGTTTTTTCGCATCGTCAAGACAGCAAATCGATACACCAGCATTTCCGATTTTCCCATAGATATCCGGCCGCAAATGCGGATCATTTCCATATAAAGTCACACTGTCAAATGCCGTTGAAAGTCTTTTTGCAGGTAATCCTGCGCTTACATAGTGGAACCGTTTATTGGTTCGCTCGGGACCGCCTTCGCCGGCAAACATTCTTGACGGATCTTCGCCTTCGCGCTTAAATGGATATAAGCCGGCTGTAAAAGGGAACTCCCCTGGAACATTTTCCTGCAAACACCATTTCAATAAATCGCCCCACGCCTCATATTTCGGCAATGCGATCTTTGGAAGCTTGGTATGCGACAAAGATTCAGTATGGGTTGCAATTTTTATCTCTTTCCCACGAACCGAAAAGGAATAAAACTCATCTCTGTATTTTTTGATCTTTTCACTCCAGGACGCTATAATTTCCCAATTGTACGGATCGAGATCCATCTTAACTTTGTCGAATTGTTGGGTCAGCAAGTTGATGAATACGTTAAAATCCTGACCGACTTCGGATGTACTGGCCAAATCGATTCCGGCGCGGGTAATTTCGGGCTGCGTCCCGGTTACCGCCTCAATAGTTTTAAAAATTCCATATAATTTCTGCGCCACCTGTTGCTGTGCCGATGCTGTTTGGTCGTACGCCCGGTTATTCTCGGCAATCTCCGATAAATAACGGGTTCTGTGCGGCGGAATAACAAATATCTTCTCACTCATTTCCCGCGTAATCTCGAAAGTCGAATGCAGTTGCGACTGAGTTTTTTCCGAAATCTTGTCCATCACAGCTTTATAAAGGGTATTCATTCCCGGGTCATTGAACTGCGATGCGATGGTTCCGAAAACCGGAAGCGAATCCGGATCGGCGTCCCATAGCTGATGATTCCTTTGGTATTGTTTTTTGACATCGCGCAACGCATCCAGTGAGCCACGTTTGTCAAATTTATTGATGGCAACAAGATCGGCAAAATCAAGCATATCGATTTTTTCAAGTTGCGTGGCCGCTCCAAACTCTGGTGTCATTACATAAAGTGAAACATCAGAATGATCCATGATTTCAGTATCTGATTGCCCGATTCCCGAGGTTTCCAAAATAATGATATCATAGTGCGCTGCCTTCAAAACCTGAATGGCATCGGCGACATATTTCGACAAGGCTAAATTTGACTGGCGCGTAGCGAGCGAACGCATGTAAACCCGCGGATTATTAATGGCATTCATCCGGATACGGTCGCCCAAAAGCGCACCACCGGTTTTTCTTTTTGACGGATCGACAGAAATGATACCTATGGTTTTTTCCGGAAAATCTGCTAAAAACCGCCGTACCAATTCATCGACCAATGATGATTTTCCGGCACCACCAGTTCCCGTAATTCCCAATACCGGAATAGTGCTATTTTCATTGGCAGACCGTATCTTCTCCATGGTTGGACCAGCGATGTCGGGGAAGTTTTCTGCCGAGGAAATGATGCGTGCGATTGCTGTGGGGACTTTGGAGTCAAGCTGTGAAAGCTCATTGTTTAATTTGTCACCAATAGCGTAATCTGACCGTTGGACCAAATCGTTTATCATTCCCTGCAAACCTAAAGATCGACCGTCATCCGGAGAATAAATACGTGTAATTCCATATTCGTGCAATTCTGAAATTTCCGAAGGTAAAATAACACCGCCGCCGCCGCCAAATATTTTGATATGGCCCGCTCCCCTTTCCTGAAGCAAATCATGCATATATTTAAAATATTCATTGTGGCCGCCTTGATATGAAGTCATCGCAATTGCATTGGCATCTTCCTGGATGGCAGTATTCACCACTTCTTCAACGCTGCGATCATGTCCTAAATGGATTACTTCAACGCCTGTCGACTGAATTATCCGCCTCATGATGTTGATCGCAGCATCATGGCCATCAAAGAGGGACGCGGCAGTTACGATTCTTACTTTATTTACAGGTATATAGGGTTTTACTTGCTCCATTTTTAATTTTATGACTTATTACGCGCCGCAATTTACGAAAATCAAAAAAATTTTGCTGCCAATTAACCACTAATTGTAGCAATGGAAAACTGCATGTCGAAGCAAATAAATATCAATAATTTAAATGCGCAATTTTTGACAACGGTTCGATGTTTGTTAACTTGCGCAAAACCACTTTATGAAAAATATTTTCTACCTGCTTCTTTTAGCCCCAATGATTTCGAACGCACAGATCAATGACATTTTCAACAAAGCAAAAGAAAAACTTGCGACCGTGAGCCCTGCCGGCAATACTGATATCGCGTCTGGTTTAAAGGAAGCGTTGAATAATGGAGTAGCTAAACAGGTGTCGAAACTGACAGCGCAGGACGGCTTTTACAAAAATGAAGCTGTTAAGATTCTGATGCCGGCCGAACTGCAGAAAGTTGACAGAACACTTCGGAAAATGGGAATGGCCAATCTGGCCGATGAAGGAATCAAATCACTTAACCGCGCCGCCGAAGATGCAGTAAAGGAAGCCACACCGGTTTTCGTCAATGCCATTACATCAATGAATTTTTCGGACGCCAGAAATATTCTGATGGGCCCAGAAAATGCCGCAACTGCATATTTGCAACGTACTACAACAGCCGCACTATATGCTAAATTCAATCCGATCGTCAAGCAGTCCATTGGTCGCGTAGGCGCCGATAAGATTTGGGGAACCATAATCACTAAATACAACAGCCTGCCATTGGTCTCCAAGGTCAATCCCGATATTAATGATTACGTAACCAATGAAGCACTCAAGGGCGTATTTACCATGATTGCAGTGGAAGAAAAAGAAATTCGAACCGACCTCGATTCCCGAACATCTGATTTACTTAAGAAAGTTTTTGCGATGCAGGACAAGCAATAATAGCTAATCATAAAGAATTCTTACAAAACATCGTTCTTACCGTTCAATTCGCTACTTTTAAGTACGAACCCAAAATACCTACCATGAAAAAATTATTTGCTCTCAGTGCAGTAATACTGGCCTTCGGATGTGCCGAACTCCAGCAAGTCGCCCAACAATATCCTCAATTAGGAACTATTTCTAATGCCGATATAGCCGCGGGCCTAAAAGAAGCCTTGAACAACGGCATCAAAAAAGAGGTCACTAAACTTACTGCAACAGATGGTTTCTATAAAAATGAAGCAGTCAAAATACTTCTTCCGGCCGAACTGCAGAAAGTTGACCAGACATTGCGCAGCATCGGTCTTTCCAGTCTGGCCGATGAAGGCCTAAAGGTTTTGAACCGGGCGGCCGAGGACGCAGTGAAAGAAGCGACGCCAATTTTTGTCGATGCAGTTACTAAAATGTCGTTTACCGATGCGCGGAATATTTTGATGGGAAATGAAACATCGGCTACCACCTATTTACAGAATTCCACATCCGCCGCCTTATATTCAAAATTCAATCCTGTTGTAAAAAATTCATTTTCAAAAGTGGGTGCCGATAAGGTTTGGGCAAATATAATTACCCGATACAATCAGGTTCCGATGGTAAAAGATGTGAACCCCGATTTAAGCGATTATGTAACTAATAAAGCAATGGAAGGCGTTTTTAAAATGGTAGCAGTTGAAGAAGTCCAGATTCGAAATGATATCAATGCACGTACCTCCGATCTTTTACGACGAGTGTTCTCATTACAAGACAACTAACAGGAAAGACCTTGTTAATGCGTTAAAATTTTCGCATAAATATATAAATAACAGAGCGTTAACATACAAAAGTGAATATCTATCCTATCTTTGCAAAGAGATTAATGGTTTCTCATATTTGGTTAGGGTTAGTTATAAAGGAAAATTGCCGGTATTCGAAAGAGTATCGGCTTTTTTTATGCGGGCTGGATTCGATTGTGAAGCTTCTTAAAATAATCGAAAGCTTTAAGCAACCGGCTTCCATACCAGGAAAACATTTCTCCATCTACGAAAATAGTTTTGGCGTGATGCGTAAATCTTCCAATCTCAAATGCGTGTTCTTCCTTAAAAGGATAGGGCTCTGACGACAAAAGCACAATTTCGGGGTCGCCTTCCAGACGGATTTTTCGTAACTCCACTTCCGGATACCGACCTTTGCCTGCGTAAATATTCTGAAACTTATTCAACTGCAACAATTCATCGATGAACGTGTTGGAGCCTGCCGCCATATAAGGATTCCGCCAAATGAAATACACCGCTTTTCGCACCGGTAATCTGTCTGAATACTTTTTGAAATCATCTAATGAGAACGATATCTTATCGATCCATTTCTGTGCTTCGGTCCGCCGATTGAATATTTTACCGAAATCGGATATCATCTGGAAGTTATCGTCGATAGTCATTATATCAGTGATCCAAACGGTACAGATATTCCGTAACTCGGTCACTATTTCCTGCGTATTCTCCTCTTTGTTAGCAATGATGATATCGGGATTCAGCGATTTTATTTTATCGAAATTGACCTGTTTGGTGCCGCCAACAACTTCCGAAACTGATTTCGCATAGTATGGATGCACGCAGAATTTCGTAACGCCAACGATGCTTTCCTGTAGTCCGAGATCAAACAGTAACTCGGTTTGCGACGGCACAAGTGAAACTATTCGCTTGGGAGCGCTTTCGAATGTATGGCTATCGCCGATTTGATCTTTTATTGTCACTATTGTAATAACGTCACCATTTGCTTCTGCAGAATTTCGGCTTTCTCACGAGCTTTTTCGGCAAAATCTTCTCCCGATGAAGCATATAAAATATCGCGAGAGGAATTCACCAGTAAGCCAACATTGGAATTAACTCCGTATTTATAAACGTCAGCCAAGTTGCCGCCTTGCGCACCCACTCCCGGTATTAAAAGGAAACTATCCGGAACAATTTTGCGGATATCCACCAGGAATTCAGCTTTTGTAGCGCCCACCACATACATCAGGTTTTCACTGTTCTGCCAAGTTTTTGAAGTTTCGAGCACTTGTTGATATAACGGTTTGCCGTCGGATGTCCTGGTTTGGAAATCGGATGCGCCTTCATTGGATGTCAACGCCAGCAAAATCGTGTATTTATGTTTTACAGCGAGGAAAGGCTCAACCGAATCTTTGCCCATATAAGGCGCGACAGTAACCGAATCGAAGCCGAGATCGCTTAGAAATGCCTTCGCGTACATAGCTGATGTGTTGCCGATGTCGCCGCGTTTGGCATCGGCGATGGTGAAAATTTCAGGGTGTTTGTGATTGATGTAATGAATCGTTTTTTCGAGTGATAACCATCCCTTTGCCCCACAGGCCTCATAGAAAGCGGTATTGGGTTTAAACGCAACCGCCAGGTCGTGCGTAGCGTCTATAATTGCTTTGTTGAATTCGAAAATCGGATCTTCGGCGCCGAGCAGGTGGGGCGGAATTTTGTCAATATCGACGTCCAGGCCAATGCACAGGAACGATTTTTTACGGCGGATATTTTCAGCGAGTTGTTGAGTTGTCATGGTAGTGGTTTTGAAATTTGACGCTTGAAGCAAAGTTACAAAAATGATAGCAGTTCGAATGCCCTAGCCCCGATGGCAGGCGACATCCTTTTAGGTTTTATGAGGCGGTAGCCGATAAAACATAAAAGATAAAGCCGAACAGCGGGATAAGCTCATAAAAAAAGCCCCATTTCTGAGGCTTGATATTAGAAGACTTCGCTGGCTTCTTTGAGTTTTTCCATGTTGTTGACAAGCTGGAGTTCATCGACGATTTTTTGGATATCGCCATTCATGATGTTCCCCAAATCGTACAATGTCAATCCGATACGGTGATCCGTAACGCGGCCCTGAGCGTAATTATAAGTACGGATTTTCGCACTTCGATCGCCCGAGCTCACCTGCGATGTCCGTTTTGAGGCATCTTCTTCCTGCTTTTTGGCGAGCTCCATTTCGTACAAACGCGAACGTAAAACCGTCAATGCCTTGTCTTTATTCTTATGCTGTGATTTCTGATCCTGGCATTGCGCAACCAATCCGGTTGGGACGTGTGTCAACCGCACAGCCGATTTGGTAGTGTTAACCGACTGCCCGCCCGGCCCGGATGAACAAAAGAAGTCGACGCGAACATCATTCATATCGATTTGTACGTCGAATTCCTCAGCCTCGGGCAAAACCATTACAGTCGCCGCTGACGTATGCACGCGGCCCTGGGTTTCGGTTTGAGGTACTCGCTGCACACGGTGAACACCTGCTTCGAATTTTAAGGTTCCGTAGACGTCCTCACCAGTGACTTCAAAGATGACTTCTTTGAATCCGCCAGAAGTTCCTTCGTTCATATCGACCACTGATGTGCGCCAGCCACGGCCTTCGCAATATTTTGTATACATACGGAAGAGATCGCCTGCGAAAATACTGGCTTCGTCGCCACCGGTTCCGGCGCGGATCTCGACCATTACGTTTTTGGCATCTTCGGGATCTTTCGGGATAAGCATGAATTTGATTTCCTCTTCGAGATCAGGCAGGCGTTCGATGGCTTCTTCGAGCTGCATTTTGGCCATTTCGGTCATTTCGGCATCGCTGCCGTCGTTTATGATTTCTTTTGCTTCGTCTATATTTCCCATTAGCGAAACATATTCGTCCCGCTTCTCGGCCAAAGCTTTTAAGTTCTTATATTCCTGGTTCAACTGGACATAGCGCTTTTGATCGGCGATTACATCAGGCTGAATGATCAGGTCTGAAATTTCATCGAAGCGCTGTTTTATTATCTGTAACCTGTCTAACATTTTGCTGATTTATTGGTCGGCAAATTTACGAAAAAATGTTCACAGTGAACATTGATGGTCTAGCAGTATTTTAGTTAAATTTGGTCCGGATATCCGATCGGAAATTCATAAAATTTAAAGAAATCAAAATGAAGAGAATAGCGATTATAGCAGCTTCGGCAATTTTAATGACCTCGTGCAAAGATAATCCGGAGGAAAATTCAGAAGTAAAAGAATACACCGAAAGTAAAAAGGCCGAGTGGATGCTGGGCAAATGGGAAAATTTCTCTGAGGATGGCATCATGACCGAAACATGGATTCGCGAAAATGATTCTGTTATGACAGGAAATGCGGTAGTTGTCGTCGAACTCGACACTGTCTTTCACGAAGTGGTGACCCTGGCGGAGAAAAACGGCGGACTTACTTACAATGTGACTGTCAAAGGCGAAAAGCCGGTTTCTTTCGGATTAACGAGTTCAGTTAATAACCGATTGGTATTTGAAAATCCCAAACATGACTTCCCGAATAAAATTGCCTACCGACGCGTCACTCCCGACAGCTTAGTCGCAGTAATTTCAGGAATGCGTGAAGGCGAACATATTTTTCAGGAGTTCCCGATGAAGAAAACCGAATAATTCAGTAAAAAGTCTACCGCTTTTCCGCACTTACGAAATGCGAAAAAATTCCACTACTATCAGAGTTAGAACAGTTTTCTATTAATCACTAATTTTCTGAAATCTATGTTACGCCTGCAAACTCTTAAACTGCTACGAATTCACGAATAAAAAAGTAATTCGTGAATTCGTGGCTAACTTTAAGCTGGCAGCGTTTCCACCGCACTCAATTACTCGGAAAGTAAAATCACGGTTTTCCTTTTTCTTAATGTTTTAGTGGTATGTTCTTCAATATCTCAATGACAAATTTCCAGTATTTCTGTGCCGATGAAATGCTTGCACGTTCATCGGGCGAATGAGCCCCAAGAATCGTTGGGCCAAATGAGATCATATCCATCTCGGGATAATTAGTCCCCAGAATTCCGCATTCCAACCCGGCATGGCAGGCAACGACGCGCGGTTTCGAATTATTTTGATCTTCATAGATTCTGACCAACACATCTTTAATTTCTGAGTTCACATTGGGCGTCCAGCCCGGGTACGATCCTGAAAATGAAACTTCGCAGCCGGTTAGTTCGAATGCCGACCGAAGCGCGTTTGCCAGATCCATTTTTGACGATTCGACCGACGATCGCGTAAGGCATAAAATGGAAATGTCACCGTCTTTTACGATCACGCGCGCAATGTTGTTGGAAGTCTCTACCAGGTCGGGCATATCGGCACTCATTCTGTACACGCCATTGTGGGCGGCATAGATTGCACGCAGGATTCCCTCTTGAGCCCGTATATCCATGATGCTGGCAGGCGTGTCGATCTTTTCAATCAGCACCGTCAAGTTAGGTTCGGTGGTTTTGAATTCAGCTTTTATCTCATCGATGATCTGCTTCATCTCGAATTCGAATGATTCGTCGTACATCTGAGCGATGATAATCTCGGCAACACTTTCCCGTGGAATTGCATTGCGCAGGCTTCCGCCGTTGATTTCGCAGATTTGAAGGCCGAAATTCTCGAATCCGTCGAAAAGCAAACGATTCATTATTTTGTTGGCATTGCCCAAACCTTTGTCGATGTCCATTCCCGAATGACCGCCTTTCAAACCTTTGACGGTAAGCCTGTAACCAACAGATCCTTCAGGCGCATCTTCTTCGGGATAACTTCCGCTGGCGGTAACATCGATCCCTCCGGCGCAGCCAATGTCGATTTCGTCGTCTTCTTCGGTGTCCAGGTTTAGCAGTATCTCTCCTTTGAGCAAACCACCTTTCAGGTTAAGTGCTCCGGTCATGCCGGTTTCTTCGTCAATGGTGAAAAGAGCTTCCAGTTCAGGATGCGCGATATCTTTCGACTCAAGGATTGCCATTATAGTTGCTACTCCGAGTCCGTTATCGGCTCCCAATGTAGTTCCGCGGGCGCGTACCCAATCGCCATCGACATACATATCGATGCCCTGGGAATTAAAATCGAAATCGGTGTCATTGTTTTTTTGGTGTACCATATCGAGATGCGACTGCATGACGATGGGTTTGCGGTTTTCCATTCCCGGTGTTGCCGGTTTGCGGATAATCACGTTACCGATCTCGTCTTCGATGGTTTCAAATCCGAGTTTGGATCCGAAATCTTTCATAAAGTCAATGACGCGTCGTTCATCTTTTGATGGTCGGGGAACGGCATTCAGATCGGCAAATTTATTCCAGAGTGCGGTGGGCTCAAGTGTGCGTATTTCGTGGCTCATATTGTTTTCGTAGTTTTTACAAATGTACATTTTTAAAAAAATAAAACTTTAATTTGCAGCGTACATTCCACCTGATTATGAATAAACGTCTTATTCTGCCCATACTGCTTTTTGTTCAGATCGTCGTCGTCAACTTTTTGTCTTTTTTTCCTGAATTTGTCGAGAAGAATTACAGCAACGGCCTTTATCCCTACATCGCGAAAGCGTCGAGATGGCTTTTGGGAAGCGTTCGGTTTTCAGTAGGTGATGTGATCTATTTCATCGTGATTTTTTTTCTGATCCGATGGCTGTGGAACTCGCGACTGAGTTGGCGAACAAAATGGCAGAATAATTTACTGCAAGGACTTGGATTTCTGTCGGTGTTCTATTTTTTGTTTCATTTTTTATGGGCAATGAATTACCATAGGGTAACGCTGGCCGACAAAATGTCGATCGATACCGAATATGATGACGCCCAATTATATGAGTTTACTACCAAACTGATTGCGAAAACCAACGCCCTGCATGTATCGATAACCAATGACAGTTTGTCGAAAGTACAGGTTCCGCATTCACGGGACCAGATATTTAACATCAGTGAAAACGGTTATAGGAATTTAGCGAAAACATATCCGCATTTCGAATACAACAACCCGAGTGTTAAAAAATCGCTTATCAGTTTGCCATTGACTTATATGGGTTTTGGCGGATATCTGAATCCGTTTACCAATGAGGCGCAGGTTAACGATATGTTGCCCATGTATAGCTTCGCCGCGACGTCATGTCACGAGATGGCGCATCAAATTGGGTATGCTTCCGAAAGCGAGGCCAACTTCGTCGGATTTCTGGCAGCAGTTCACAATGACGATAAATATGTGAAATATTCGGGCTACACCTTGGCGCTGCGATATTGTTTGCGCAATTGGGAAATACGTAATAAAGGTGTAGCAGAGGAATTACTGGCCACGGTTAATGCCGGGATTCTTTCCAACTTCCAGGAAAGTAAAGATTTTTGGGACGGATATGAAACTTTTATAGAAACAGGTTTCAAGATTTTCTACGACAGTTTCCTTAAATTCAATCAGCAGGACGAAGGATTGGAGAGTTACAGCAAATTTGTGAATTTGGTGGTGAATTATTACTCAGATCGCGAGATTCCCTAAGTTTCATCGGTGGTAAATGCCTGAAAACGTTTCTTTTTGTAGGGTCGGATTATTAGACGGTCCTCGCGATCGAATCGGATGTAATTATAAAGCCAGTTCAAAAGGACTACCATTTTATTTTTAAAACCAACGAGCGAGAACAAGTGGACGAATATCCAAAGAAACCAGGCAAAAAAACCGCTGAAATGCGCTTTAGGCATATCGACGACCGCGCGGTTCCGACCTATTACTGCCATGGAGCCTTTGTCTTTATATTGAAAAGGCACCATTGGATTGCCTTCCAGCATGCGGCTGAAATTTTCGCCCAGATGTTTTCCTTGTTGAAGTGCGGGCTGCGCCATCATTGGGTGGCCCATTGGAAACTCTTCGGATTCCATCATCGCTATGTCGCCAATTGCAAAAATGTTTTCGAAACCATGCACCTTCCCTACTTCGTTTACACGGATGCGCATCGCCCGCAACACGAGTGACTCGGCGTCGAGACCCGGAATCATCGCGCCTTGTACACCGGCGGTCCAAATAACGGTGGCCGTATCGATTGAAAGATCGGAGTTGGTTTGAAGCGTCTTGCCGTCATAACCTGTGACCCGAACGTTTTTCAGCACATTGACTCCCAGTTCGGTCAGATATTTTTCGGCGTTCACCGATGCTTTTTCGCTCATCGTGTTCAGGATGCGGTCGCCGCTTTGGATCAGGTTTATTTGCATCTGGCTGATGTCGAGGTCGGGATAGTCTTTTTGGAAGATCCCTTTTTTCATTTCAGCCAATGCACCGGCGAGTTCGACGCCTGTAGGACCGCCGCCAACCAAACAAAAGTTCATCAGGCAATTTCGGTCGCATGTATCCTTGGTTAAGACGGCTTGTTCGAAATTCTCAAGGATTAGGCTTCGGATATTCAATGATTGCGAAATGGTTTTCATTCCCATGCAATTTCGCTCGAGTTCTTTGTCGCCGAAAAAATTGGTTTTTGAACCGGTAGCGATCACGAGATAATCGTAATGAAGATCGCCAATATCGGCAATTACCTTTTGGTTTTTAGTGTCGATTTCCCGCACGTTGGCCAATCGGAAGAAGCAGTCGTCGTAATGGTGAATGATTTTCCGGATCGGGTATGCTATGGATCCGGCTTCGAGTCCGCCGGTTGCCACCTGGTACATCAGGGGCTGAAAATTATGAAAGTTGTGTTTATCCAGTAAGACGATCTGAACATCTTTGTTGCGTAATTTTTTGGCCAGTTCGATACCGGCGAATCCGCCGCCTATTATTACGATCCGTTTTGATTTTGACGCCGGGATGTTCATTTGGATATGGTTTGGGTTATTTCTTAAAGTTAGCAAGTTTATATTTCCGATGCAGATAAATGTTAAAATTTTTTACATTTACGGATGTTTAAAAGGGGTGATATCTCGTCAGCCCCGGTTGCAGCGGCATCCTTTTTTTGCGAGGGAGTTGCGTGAATAAAAGTATAAATCACAGTGGCAAAAAAAGATAGAGCGGAAAACGGGACCCGACATGAAAAGGAGGAAAAACATCTGCTGCCAAATAAAAAAACGACAATGGTTTATAATGTAACATATTCACCTGTTGAAGTACTAATGCCGTTATGAGTGAGCTTTTAGAACAGTCGTTTGTTCAGCAACTTCGCGAGAACCAGAACATCATCCACAAGATTTGCCGGCTGTATACTTCGGGCAGCGATGCGCACAAGGATTTGTTTCAGGAAATTACTATTCAGCTTTGGAAGGCTTACCCGAAATTCAGGGGCGATTCTAAATTCTCGACCTGGGCGTACCGCGTGGCGTTGAATACTGCCATCACTTTGTACAGGAAAAGCACGCGAATGGTGGCGACATCTGAATATGACGCCGCCCGGCACTTCATTAAGCAGGAAGATTACAATTACGAAGAGGAAGAACAGATCAAGTTGATGTATGAAGCGGTATATCAGCTCAACGATATTGAGAAGGCGCTTGTTTTTATGTACCTGGAAGATAAGGATTACAGGGAGATTTCGGAAACCTTGGGGATTTCGGAGGTCAACGCCCGTGTAAAAATGAACAGGATTAAAGGGAAATTAAAAAAAATATTAAATCCTTAAGGATTATGGAAGGACTCGAATTATTAAAAAAGGACTGGAAGAAGAACGAGAATTCGTTTGCCCAATTGACCGATACCGATATTTACGCGATGCTGCACAAGAAATCGTCGTCGATTGTTAAGTGGATATTGATCATCAGCATTTTGGAAGTACTGCTGTGGACAGGTGTGAGTTTGATAAATAGTGATGATTATATCAACAAACTCGAATATGGCGCGTTGAGCGGCTATTTTACGGCATTCAACTTTTTCAATTATGCGGTGATCCTGATTTTCATCGTTCTGTTTTACAATAATTACAGAAGGATATCGGCGACCGAATCGACCAGGCAGTTGATGACCGATATCATCAAAACGCGTAAAACCGTAAAATTTTATGTCTGGTATAACCTGATCATGATTGCGGTGACGCTGGTGATGGGATTTATCATTGCATTCAATTACAATCCTGAAGTGATTGCCCTGGGCGAGAAATTGAATCATGACGGCAAACTGATGGCATTAATATTAGCCCTTATCACGCTTTGCATCGCGTTGTTTCTCGGACTGTTCTGGCTTTTTTACCGATTGTTGTACGGAATTTTACTGAAGCGATTGCTGGTGAATTATAAAGAGCTGAAGAAAATCGATCTGGCCGAGTAATTAGGTAAGATAGCAGAACGGAATTTGGCCACAGATTCACAGATTCTTTAGTAAATTATAATTTATGCTTCAGCCGTGCGAAATCATCGCAACACAGATAAAAATCTGCGCTAATCTGCGTAATCAGTGGTCGAAAAATTAGCTGAGAATCCGCCACAGATTCACAGATTCTCATAGTAAATTACAATTTATGCAAGCCGTGCAAAATCATAGAAACACAAATAAAATCTGCGTTAACCTGCGTAATCAGCGGTCGAAAAATTAGCTAAGAATCGGCCACAGATTCAAAGATTCTCATAGTAAATTACAATTTATGTAAGCCGTGCAAAATCATCGCAACACAGATAAAAATCTGCGCTAATCTGCGTAATCAGTGGTCGAAAAATTAGCTGAGAATCCGCCACAGATTCACAGATTATTTTATTAAATCTTGAATCGTGAATTGCTTCGCTTCGCTGACGCGAGCTGTACCAAAAATTATTGCAACACAGATAAAAATCTGCGCTAATCTGCGTAATCAGTGGTCGAAATTGGCTGCGAAGTCCGCTACAGATTAATATTCCCATTTTCGTTCTTTGTTCAATTCTTCCTGTTCTTTCCGAATTTCAGGCGGAATAACTTTTAGAAATGACGCGTGTTGCTCGATGGCATATTCGACTTTTTCGACAATTTCCTCGATGGTGTCGTTGTCATAGTCGATTTCCAGTGGTTCTTTTATGATGAAAGACTGCAGAATGCCTTTCTTTTTTAAACGCAGCCCTTTTTTGTCGAACGAGCGACGGAAACCGTCAATGACGATAGGCACCACCACGGGACGATGTTGCTTGATTATGTGTGCGGTTCCTTTTCGAACGGGTTTAAACGATTTGGTGGTTCCCTGCGGGAATGTTATAACCCAGCCATCTTCGAGGGCAATTTTAATGTTCTCAGTATCTTTTAAGTTGACTTCGCGTTTAACATCTTTTCCTTTTTCACGCCAGGTGCGTTCTACCGTGATAGCACCAACGTATGATAAAATTCGCGGCAAGAGTCCTTCGCGCATTGTTTCCTTTGCTGCGACGTAGTAGATGTTAAGTTTGGGATTCCACAGGTAACCAATGTTCTTGATCGTATCCTGACGACCACTTAGGCTGGCGTTGAAAACGTGGAACATAGCAACCACATCGGCGAAGTAAGTTTGGTGATTGGAAATAAACAGGACGCCGCGATCGGGTAAAGTTGTAATGATTTCGGAACCTTCGATTAGAAGTTCGTTGAATCCGCGGTATCTCCGGTGTGTCATCGCACCAAAAATACGGATCAACCACTTTTTTAGAAAAAGTATGTGGCCAAACGGATTTCTCTTAAACAGACCCATATTTCTTATGTGTAAAAACTGAGCGCAAACTTACGAAATCTTACTCGGAAAGTACTTTTTTGAGCATCACCTTTAACTCGCTCATTATCATTGCGGTGGCTCCCCACACGTAATGATTCCCAATTTTAAATGTGGGTACATCTATCCATTTTGAGTAGCTCGTGGGCATTTGGTTGACAACCACTGTGGCATCATCGAGAAAATCCGCCAGTGGAAATTCGATGAGTCCGGCGACCTCTTCGGGGTCCGGATTAAAAATCAACTCGGCATTGCTGAATCCCAGAAAGGGGAAAACTATGAAATTGCTGGGCGGAATAAAAATTTCGGAAAAATCGCGGACCACGTTTATTTTTTCAGGTTGCACTCCTATCTCTTCATGAGTTTCACGTAGCGCCGCCATGCAGTATGATGCATCGTCGGGTTCGACTTTACCGCCGGGAAATGCAATTTGTGATGAATGAACGCCTTTATATGAATTTCGCAGTATGAGTATTAAATGTGCTTGCTCGTTACGCGGATAAATCAGCATTAAAACGGCGGCTTTACGCGGATTGTAGGTTGCGATATCGATGTTTCTTATCACATCCGCGCGTTCGGGTGGTGCCATTAAAAGATGCGCATCGGTCGACGATAGCGGTTCTTTCAGTAACTTTGGGAGGACAATTAAAAAGTCGGCGAATTTCATCTTGGAATTTTCTACCATAAATATAAACCGTAAAAAAACGGCGACCAAATATTACGCAATCAATGTACAGCAGGGAAGAAACACAGAAATTAAAGCAGGAGTTTTGGGTGGCGTTTGCACAGAAATATCCACGAAAATGGGTGCTGTACGACACAAAGATCAAGGATTTTTCATTTAAATTTTTTGTGGATAACAGAAAGGCGCAGGTGATGATCGACATCGAGCACCGTAGCGAAGAGAAGCGCTACGCTTATTTCGAAAAGCTGGAGGCATTGAAATCGGTACTTGAGGAAGATTTTGTCACCGATTTGGTGTTCGAACGCGATTATTATCTGGAAAATGGCAAAACCATCAGTAGAATTTGGGTCGAGAAAAGTGGTGTAAGTGTCAGCAATCGAAAATATTGGAACCACATATTTGAGTTTTTTAATGAGAAAATGAATGCTTTGGAACTTTTTTATGCAGACTATGATGACTACATCAGGGATATTTAGGGCGTGCCCCTCGCCACAATATTTCTGCTGATATCATAATTCCACAGGCTCGGGTCGGGCTGTACGCTGTATCGCGGACAAGTTAGTAAGTTTAAGGTTTAAGGTTGGTTTGCAGGTGGTTTAGCGCTTTGAATAGTAAAGTGAGTTTCGGCGTGGTATGATTATCTACATCGTTTTCCAAATAGCAGATTTGTAAGACCAACTTTAAACCTTAAACCTTAAACCTTTAAACTTTAAACTTCTAAAACAAAAAACCCCGACCGATAGGTCAGGGTTTTTCTAAACAAGGCGGTGACATACTCTCCCACATAACTGCAGTACCATCTGCATTTGAGATTAAGAGGAGGAAGCCCGGTGGGCTTCAGGTAGGCGAACTTTAGTTCGTTTATGCTATAAAAACAAAAAGCCCCATCTTTCGATGAGGCTTTTCTAAGAAAGGCGACGACATACTCTCCCACATAACTGCAGTACCATCTGCGCAGGCGG
>JADKLW010000423.1_pt1 | contig 18047 bp, 14 predicted proteins | sample 8641881 | NCBI WGS metagenome assembly JADKLW01 (sample SAMN16272185, study PRJNA661076) | feces metagenome | isolation source: fecal sample from diarrhoea affected cattle B | host: Bos taurus | place: South Africa: Lokaleng Village, Mahikeng | collected 2019-09 | reverse complement strand
ACTTTGGAAGAGACTTACAATCAACATTCGACGCTAGACAGTGTGGCGGTATTTGGTGATGTGACAGTTCCCATCAGTGACCAATTCTCAGTCTTGGGCGGTATACGCTATACCAAGGATAAAAAGGCGTATGAAGTCGACAATCTGGATAGCATTGCTCCCCTGCGCGGCGAGGAGTTTTTCGATATTTCAGCAAAGGCAAGTTTTGATGCTGTGACCTGGCGCGGCGGACTGACCTATCAGATCACCCCAGATCATATGGTCTATGCGACTGTTTCGCGCGGGTTCAAAAGCGGTGGCTTTCAGGAAATTCCTGCAACAGCACTGGAAGCGATGGACCCCTTTGATCCCGAAAAAGCAACGCAATATGAAGTCGGCCACAAAAGCCGTTTCTTTGATGGCGATTTAATCTGGAACAATACTCTCTTTTTCCTGGATTATACCGATCTTCAGGTCAAATCTCTTGATCAAGACACAGGCGCCACCAATACTTCAAATGCCGGTGAAGCTGAAATCAAAGGCTTTGAAAGTCAGTTAAATGCCCGGCTATTTGGCGGCTTCTCGCTTGCTGGGAGCTATGCCTATACTCATGCCGAATATACCGACTTCGTGACGGAAGGGGATGATTTTACCGGTAATCGGCTTCCCAAAACGCCAAGGCACAAGTTAACAGTCAGCCCATCGTTCGAAACAGTGTTAACCGACACCATAAACATGACAGTCGCGATGGATTATATCTACTCGAGCAAGATTTTTGACGACGATAGCAATCTCGGACCAGAATTGCGCGACCCGGCACATTTTGTCGATGCCCGCATCATGTTTGATAATATTGCCGAGAGATTTGACCTCACGATCTGGGGTAAAAACCTGACCAAGGAGACGACCCGGACGTTCCAGGGAACATTCCTTGGAGCCAATTTCGGGGCATATAATGAACCACGCACCTATGGCATCACGCTTGGTGCCAGCTTCTAAATGTAAATTCCTGCCAACCGGCGGTGCATAACAGCGCCGCCGGTTATGGCAGTGACCTCTAAATCCGCGCTCCAATATTCTCTGACAATGAGAGGGAAAGTGTGAAATTGTCAGAGTGCGGTTTTATTTCCGGATTTCTGCCATTCGTCAAATTGTCCTGTCTTTTCAAACTGCAATGCGCGATCAGGAACCACCATCCTTGCCGCTCGCGGCCTTTCCTCACTTTGATTTTATCCGTGTTGCGGTCGACATGCTCTATCCGCGCAGTCAAACCCAGAGCTACCCGAACGTCATCAATAAAGCTGAACGGCGGATTTAAGGGCTGATAGGCTCTAGGAACTTCTGGCAACGTTGATATAGATCAATGCGGCTGATGGTTATTTTCTGCACTTGACGCGATGCTGAGGGATGGTTCTGCGACCTACCCTAACAGGGAAAGGCATTATGGATACACTTTTGTTGAAGGTTGGCGGATGGCTGGCCGTAGTTTTCTTTGCATTTATTGCGATGGTCCTGGCGGTCGACTCCGGCTTTGCTGTGCATATGGGAATTATCGCTCTAGCGGCTGCTGTCGTGCTTTGGGTAACGATCAGTAAAGCTGATTATGCGGCGATCGGACGCGGCATATTAAGGGCGCCTGCGGACCCTGGGGTTTATGATGATGACCCGATCCGGTGGGGTGTAATTGCAACGATTTTCTGGGGCATTGTTGGCTTTTCGGTCGGTTTGTTCATTGCCTTGCAACTTATTTTTCCAGTGCTGAACTTTGGTTTGGAATATACGACATTCGGGCGGCTTCGCCCGCTGCATACCTCTGCGGTGATTTTTGCTTTCGGAGGCAACGCGTTGATCGCGACGTCTTATTATGTCGTGCAGCGCACTTGCAGGGCGAGGTTGGCCTTCCCTGGCCTCGCCCGCTTTGTTTTCTGGGGCTATCAGCTATTCATTGTGCTGGCGGCAACCGGATATGTACTCGGCATCACGCAGTCCAAGGAATATGCCGAGCCGGAATGGTATGTTGACCTGTGGCTTACGATTGTCTGGATCGTTTATGCGATTGTCTTCATCGGTACGCTGGTGAAGCGGACGGAACCGCACATTTACGTCGCCAACTGGTTTTATCTCAGTTTCATCCTGACCATTGCCATGTTGCATGTGGTCAATGGCCTGACGATGCCGGTGAGCCTTTTGGGTGCAAAAAGCTATAGCGCTTTTGCCGGAGTTCAGGATGCACTGACCCAGTGGTGGTACGGGCATAATGCGGTGGCATTTTTCCTGACAGTGCCATTCCTTGCGATGATGTATTATTTCGTGCCGAAACAGGCAGAGCGACCGATTTACAGCTATCGCTTGTCAATCATCCACTTCTGGTCCCTGATATTCCTGTATATCTGGGCCGGACCGCATCACCTTCATTACACAGCGCTGCCAGACTGGGCGCAGACGCTTGGCATGGTGTTTTCGATCGTATTGTGGATGCCGAGCTGGGGCGGGATGATTAACGGCCTGATGACCCTGAACGGGGCCTGGGACAAAATCCGCACCGATCCGATCATCCGGATGATGGTTCTTGCCCTTGCGTTTTACGGCATGGCTACCTTTGAAGGGCCGATGCTGTCGATCAAGGCGGTCAACTCGCTTTCGCACTATACCGAATGGACGGTCGGGCATGTTCATGCCGGCGCGCTGGGCTGGAATGGCATGATTACCTTTGCCGCAGTCTATTATCTTGTCCCGCGTCTGTGGGCTAAGGAACGGCTCTATTCTCTGCGTATGGTCAACTGGCATTTCTGGCTCGCGACCGTTGGCATTGTTTTATATGCGTCGGCTCTATGGGTCGCCGGGATTATGCAGGGCCTGATGTGGCGCGAATATGGCGATGATGGCTATCTGGTATATGCCTTTATCGAAGTTGTTACCGCGATGGAGCCGCTATATTTGATCAGAGCGGCTGGCGGCCTGCTCTATCTCGCAGGCGGCGCAGTGATGGTCTATAATGTCTGGATGACGATTGCCGGACATCAGCGTGAAGAGAAACCGATGACCGAAACACCCCACAATCCGGAAGCAGACAAGCCCATTGTGGCACCTGCTGCTACCGTCGCAAACCGGCCTGTTGCGGCCGAGCCAGCGGAATAGGAGGGCGAGAACATGTCAAAACTTGCTCAGGGCCACAACAAGATTGAACGTAATGTCACCTTGCTGGCTGTCTTTTCCTTTATCGCTGTTGCTATTGGCGGGATAGTGGAGATCGCCCCGCTCTTCTGGATCGACAATACGATCGAGGAAGTGGACGGGGTGCGGCCTTATACGCCGCTGGAACTGGCCGGACGGAATATTTATGTCCGTGAGGGCTGCTACAACTGTCACAGCCAGATGATCCGTCCGTTCCGGGATGAAGTGGAACGCTATGGCCACTATTCGCTGGCCGCAGAATCCATGTATGACAGGCCGTTCCAATGGGGCTCGAAACGCACGGGGCCTGATCTTGCCCGTGTCGGCGGACGCTATTCGGATGAGTGGCATGTGCAGCATATGATCGACCCGCGCGCCGTGGTGCCGGAATCGATCATGCCACCTTATGCTTTTCTGGCTGACCGGGATCTGGATCATGGGGATATGAGCGCACATTTGCGGGCGATGGCCCGGCTCGGCGTGCCTTATACCGAGGAAGCGATCGAAAAAGCGAATGAGGATCTCGCAACACAGGCTGATTCCATGGCCAGCCCTGCCGAATTGCAGAAACGCTATCCCAAGGCGCAAATCCGTGATTTTGACGGTAATCCCGACAGGCTTACAGAGATGGATGCGCTTGTTGCCTATCTCCAGATGTTGGGCACGCTGGTCGATTTCGAAATGGGCGAACCGCTGGAGCAACCGCGATGAGCTATGACGAATTGCGGCATTTTGCCGATAGCTGGGGGTTGGTTTTCATGAGCCTGGTCTTCCTGACATTCATTGGCTGGACCTTTCGCCCCGGCGCGAACCGGGATCATAAAGAAGCCGCTAATATGATCTTTGATGACAGCCATGAAGAGGATGGCAAAAATGACTGACAAAAGGCGTATTGATGAACTAACCGGTACTCAGACCGTTGGTCATGAATGGGATGGCATCGAAGAACTCGACACCCCGATGCCGCGTTGGTGGTTGTTGGCGCTTTATGCCTCGATCGTCTGGGCCATTATATATGTCATCCTGTATCCGGCATGGCCGATGATCAACTCGGCCACCGAAGGTGTTCTGGGCTGGAGCAGCAGAGGCGAGCTTGCAAAAGAGATGTCGGCCAGGGAAGTCGAACTGGAGCCCATCCGGCAAGCACTTATCACCATTGATATTGGCAAGCTTCAGGGCAGCCCCGAACTTATGCAACAAGCCATCGAGGGTGGCAGCTCTGCGTTCAAGGTTCACTGTGTGCAGTGCCACGGATCTGGCGCCGCAGGATCAAAAGGCTATCCGAATCTGAATGATGATGACTGGCTTTGGGGCGGCGATCTGAAGGCGATTGAATATACCCTGATCCACGGAATTCGTAATCCGGATCATGATGAAACGCGCTTTTCACAAATGCCTGCCTTTGGTCGCGACGGTATTTTACAGCCACGCGAAGTTGACGATCTGGTCAGCTTTGTGCGGGTTATTGCCAATCAGGAAAAGAACAGTGCTTCGGCAACACGCGGCGCTGCCCTGTTTGAAACCAACTGCACAGTCTGCCACGGACCGCAGGGCGAAGGCGACCGCACTCAGGGCGCGCCCAATCTAAGGGATTCGATCAGCCTATATGGTCTGGACCGTGACTCGTTGAAATATACCATAACGAACAGCCGGAACGGTGTTATGCCGCGTTGGGGCCACCGGCTTGATCCGGCAACGATCCGGATGCTTGCGGCTTATGTTCATTCCCTAGGCGGCGGTGAGAGCTTGCCTGCCTTGGAAGACGTGATGGAAGACACAGTGGAAAAAATAGAAACTGGACAGGTTGAGGGTGATGAGCGTTTCTGAAATCACCCAAGATAAACGCAAACTTTTTGAAAAGCGGAAACCTGTTTTTCCGAAAGCGGTGAATGGATATTACCGCCGATTAAAATGGGTCGTCATGGCGATTACCCTTGGAATATATTATATCACACCGTGGATAAGGTGGGATCGCGGGCCTTATGCCCCCGATCAGGCGGTGCTGGTCGATCTGGCTGGCCGGCGCTTCTACATGTTTGGTATCGAAATCTGGCCGCACGAATTTTATTATGTCGCCGGCCTGCTGGTCATGGCCGGGGTCGGGCTTTTCCTGGTGACCTCTGCTGTGGGACGCGCGTGGTGCGGATATGCTTGCCCTCAAACCGTCTGGACCGACGTTTATCAGCATATCGAACGCTGGATTGATGGTGACCATAACGCACAGGTGCGATTGCAAAAGGCACCGTGGACGGCAAACAAGATTATCCGCAGGCTTTCCAAATGGTCGATCTGGCTGATTATCGCCTTTGCTACGGGGGGTGCATGGATATTCTACTTTGCCGATGCGCCTGCTCTTGCGCGCCAGTTTATATCCGGTGAAGCGCCATTTGTTGCCTATGCGACGGTAGGTATATTAACCGCGACCACCTTCATTCTGGGCGGGTTCCTGCGGGAGCAATTCTGTATCTACATGTGCCCGTGGCCGCGTATCCAGTCTACCATGATGGACGAAAATTCGTTGATCGTGACATATAAGGAATGGCGCGGTGAACCACGCGGAAGCCTGAAGCAGGTTAAGAATGATCCGGAGAATTTCGGCGATTGCATAGATTGCCTTCAATGCGTTCAGGTTTGCCCGACGGGGATCGATATCCGTGAAGGACCACAAATTGGCTGTATCACATGCGCGCTCTGCATCGATGCCTGTGACCAGGTGATGGAGAAAATTGATCGGCCGCGCGGCTTGATTGATTATATCACCTATGACGACGCCGATAGGGAGCGTGCCGGTCAACCGACAGTTCCGGCATGGAAAAACCTGTTGCGGCCAAGAACGATTGCTTATTTTGCGGTCTGGGTCGGTATCGGTTTGGGAATGCTGTTTGTGCTCGGAAACCGCTTAAGAGTGGATATTTCGGCGCAGGCGGACCGAAACCCAATCTATGTGCAGTTGTCCGATGGCGCCATACGTAACAGCTATGACGTGAAAATCCGCAATATGGAAAGTCGCCCGCGCACAATGGAAGTTTCCATGTCGGGCCTTGATCAAGGCGTGCTATGGTCGGGAACCGGATCACGGGAGACGGCCGGTAGTGCCGTTACGGTCAATATCCCTGCTGACAGTGTAGGCAAGGTAAGACTGTTCGTTGCAGCTCCGGGGAAAGGAGCCGAAAGGGAAGAGTTTTTCTTTACTGTTCAAGCCAGCGATGACCGGACTGCACAAGACAGCGAAGAAGCCATTTTCGAACGGCCAAGGAATGACGGATGAAACCACAACCTGCCCAGCCCAAGAAGTTTACTGGCTATCATGCCACTGCGATCATCGTTTCCTTTTTCGGAGTCGTGGTCGCGGTTAACCTGTTGATGGCGAGCTTTGCGGTCTCGACCTTTGGCGGCACCGTTGTCGATAACAGCTATGTAGCCAGCCAGAAATATAACAAATGGCTGGACAAGGCCCGCGAACAGGCTGCCCATGGCTGGACCGTCGCTAAGATTGCTCGCCATGATGGTAAAGTGGCGATGACAGTTCTGGGTGCCGACGAGGCAGCTCTTCAAGGGGCAGAAATCACAGCGACGGCTTTGCATCCGGTAGGACGAACCGAGCCGGTCGAACTCCGTTTTGTGCCAGACAGTGCTGGAGCCTACATCAGCAGCGATACTCTGCCAGAAGGCCGGTGGAAACTAAGAATTCTGATTACGCACGGCGACAAAGAAATGGCGCTGGCACGGGACATATTTTGAACGCCATCACTGACTTTGACTCTTTGAAAGAGCAAGGCACAAAAGCCGACGTCTCGCGTTTTGCTGTCCCCGCTATCCGCTGCGCCGGGTGTATTTCCAAAATCGAAAATGGCCTTTCTGCCGAGACGGATATTCTGTCAGCGAGAGTCAATTTCTCTACCAAACAGGTGGTTGTCTCCCACCTGCCAACGCTGCGTGCAGACGCTATCAAAGCGAAGCTTGAACGCTTGGGCTTTGAAGCACAAATCTTAGCAGATAACACGCTTTCGGAGCAAACTGGCGAAACGGACAAGCTGCTCCGTGCACTTGCCGTGGCCGGCTTTGGCATGATGAACATCATGTTGCTGTCGGTCAGTGTCTGGTCCGGCGCAATGGGCGCGACACGCGATCTGTTCCACTGGCTATCTGCTTTGATCGCCATACCAGTATTCTTTTACTCTGGCCGTCCGTTTTTCAGTTCCGCCTTTACCGCCCTTCGTCATGGCCGCACCAATATGGATGTGCCGATCACGATCGGTATCACCATCGCGACTGGCCTGAGCATTTATGAAACCATGACAAGCGGCGCGCATGCCTATTTTGAAAGCGTTGTCATGTTGCTGTTTTTCCTGCTTGCGGGGCGGGTGCTGGATGGCATGATGCGCGACCGTGCGCGCGCCGGTATTGCTGCATTGCTCAAACAAACGGCACCGGGCGCGATGGTTCTGAATGAAGATGGCACAACCAGATGGCTTGCTGTCAAGGAACTTCGCCCCGACATGCGGATGGTAGTTGCGGCTGGTGATAACCTGGCTGCCGACGGCGTGATAGAGAGCGGCACGAGCAATTTTGACTTTTCCCTGATGACCGGAGAGAGCGAACCTCAGCCCAAGGGAGCGGGGGATCTCGTGCTGGCCGGAACGCTTAACATGAGCGCACCAGTAACCGTCAGGATTACGGCAACGGGGGAAGATACCAGCCTGTCCGATATTGCGCGTCTGATGGATGACGCGGGACAACACCGTTCATTTTATGTGCGAATTGCGGACAAGGCGGCCCGGCTTTATGCCCCGGCCGTGCACAGTCTGGCGCTGTTTGCCTTTGTGTTCTGGATGTTCATGGGCGCGGGCTGGCATCAGTCGCTGCTGATTTCGGTTGCGGTGCTGATTATCACTTGCCCCTGTGCCTTGGGACTTGCAGTACCAGCGGCGCAGGTCGTCGCTTCCGGTGCGCTGCTGCGCAAGGGCGTTATGATCAAAGATGGCAGCGCACTCGAACGGCTTTCCGAAGCGGACTGCGCGCTGTTCGACAAAACCGGGACTTTGACTTTGGGGCGTCCTGTTCCCGTCGACCTGGATCATTTAACCTTGGCTCAAAAACAGGTGGCTCTTGCACTGGCACAGGCGAGCAAACACCCAGTGAGCAAGGGCATACGCGCTGCACTGCTGGCTCAAGATATAGCGCCGGTCCAACTCGACGGTCTGGAAGAAGTGCCCGGAATGGGCATGTCCGGACGCTGGGACGGCGTAGCGGTCGCGCTGGGCAAACCGGTCAAATCGGAAGGCTATCTTTCCTGCCAGCTTATGATCGGCAAAGAACCTGTCGATATCCAACTGGAAGATGAAATCCGGCCAGATGTGCCGCAAGCGCTGGAACGACTGAAAGCCCTTGGTCTGTCCGGCACGATCATATCAGGTGACAACAGCGCGTCGGTTGCGAGAACGGCCAGTGCGATCGGCCTGACCGCGCAGGCCGGGGCCAGTCCGCAGGATAAACTGGACACTATCGCCCGGCTTCACGCCAAGGGCCACAAGGTGCTGATGGTCGGAGATGGCTTGAACGATGGACCCGCACTGGCCGCAGCCCATGTGTCTATCGCTCCGGGATCCGCCAGCGATGTCGGCCAGCAAGCCGCCGACGTGGTATTCACCAGCGATTCCTTCCTGCCAGTCGCGCTCGCGGTTCAGACTGCCCGGCGCACGATGCAAATTGTTCGCCAGAATTTCGGATTAGCCATCTGCTATAATATTATAGCAGTTCCTTTGGCACTGACCGGTATGGTAACACCGTTAATCGCTGCGATTGCGATGTCGCTATCATCCCTGATCGTGGTCGGAAACGCGCTGCGCCTTAACGGTGCTGCAAAATGACCCGTCAGATTATATGAGCGGACTGGCCATCCTGATTCCGGTCGCACTTCTCATGGGAGTGGTCGGACTTGGTTTTTTCTTCTGGGCGATGCGTAACGGCCAGTTCGATGACCTGGACGGCGCGGCACAGCGCGTGCTGATCGATGATGAAGCCGAAGAGAAGGAAGAAACCGGCGCTGAACATAATGATGATAACGACGCGGAAAGTCTTAAAAAATCATAGCAGATGGGCGGAGACGAAAATTACCCTATATCAGGCGAAACAACAGCTTTTCGCCACGCAGTATCTCCCGCAAGACCGAGCCGTTCAGCAGCCAGCCACGCGGGGGAATGGCGGTCCATTTTCCTATCGGCAATCTTTCCCATAGCCTTGACAAGAAGTGTATCACGCAATCCCATGTCCCATTCCTTACCCAGTTGCAGGCGTTGACGCACAGATAGCGGCAGGATGGCGACTGCTGCCCGGGCCAACGATCGATGCAGGAATTTCGGAACAGATGGCGCGGCGCGTCCCGACTGAATAATTTCCAGGAATTCAAGATTGATTGAATGCGGTTCAAAACGCGGAGCCAGTTTCTCCATCATTGCGAGAAACTCGGCTTCCGAACCGGGCAGTTCGGTAACGCCATAAAGATCGGCAATGGGACGACCTTCCTGCCAGAAGCGTCGCTTTTCAGACTCGTCTAACCGATGGACGAAGCGATCATAGGCAGTAAGGAAACCATATTGTGCGGTGGCAAATACCCAGTTGAGCAATTCCGGGTCCAGTGCGGTATAGGTCTCTCCTGAAGGCGTTTCCCCGGAAACCTTGGCGTGCATCCGGTTTACACCTCCGATGACTTGCCGAGCTACGCTTTTCGGACCGTAAACGCCGATCATGGCAACCATACCTGTACGCTGTGAACGCCCGATGGGATCGGTTGGATAAACCGAGTGATCCCAAACGCCGGAACGTATGCGTGCATCTGCAAATTCCAGCAGCACCGCTGCGACCCCGCCGATGGCTAGAGCCACAGGGTTTTTGAAAATTCTCCATTGGACCGAATCCGGAGAGCAAAAGGCTTCCTCGCCAGCAGGTTTGCTAAAATCGACACGAGGGCCTTTCGAGGAAGTAGCAATTGCGGTGTATTTGTTCATCCGGATTTGACCTTTCTGAAGGAACTGTTATCAGTCTTGATAATAAATTGCAACGGGATGAAATTATGAACCTCGAATGGTCGCAAGAAGAGAAGGCGTTTGCCGAAGAGATCCGTGCGGTCCTTGAACAGGAACTGACTGACGATATTCGCGAGGCTGACCGCTATGCGACGAGTGTATATCCGGACCACAAGGCTTCGATGGCCTGGCAGGAAAGACTGCATCGAAATGGTCTGGCTGCCCCGCACTGGCCAATCGAACATGGCGGAAAGGACTGGACAGCCGCCCAGCATTATATTTTTGCTTGTGAGAGAGCCAGGGCGCGCGCGCCCTCCTTGTCGCCCATGGGTATCCATATGGTGGCACATGTAATCGCCGCTTTCGGTACAGCGGAACAGCAAGACTTTTTCTTGCCCCGGATTTTGTCGGGAGACGTTTTTTTCTGTCAGGGCTATTCCGAACCAAATGCAGGATCTGACCTTGCAGCACTGCAGATGAGCGCCGTTCCCAATGGCGAGGATTTTCTACTCAGCGGATCAAAGATCTGGACCACGCATGCACAGGAGGCAAACTGGATATTCTGCCTTGTTCGCACCAAAAATACCGGACGTCGACAGGAAGGAATAACATTCATTCTGGTGCCGATGGATCAGGACGGCGTCACCGTTCATCCGATCACGATGTTGTCCGGTGAAACCGTGCAAAACCAGATATTCTTCGCGGATGTTCGCGTTTCGCGCAACAATGTTATCGGCGAAGTCGATGCAGGATGGCGGGTCGCTAAATATTTACTAGAGTTTGAACGTGGCGGATCAGCTTATTCAGCCGGTCTGAAGATCCGTGTTTCGGATATTGAAGAGCAAGCCAGCACCATCGCAAAAGGTGAAGGAAAGCTAATTGATGACCCCATATTTGCGCACAAACTGGCGCGAGCCAGAATACGCGTCGACATATTGGAAGTGATGGAATTGCGATTGTTGTCATCCGCCGGGAAAGGCGAGAGTGTCGGAGCGATGTCTTCACTAATGAAAATTATGGGCACCGAACTGGCCCAGCATCTCACCGAACTTGCACTGGAAGCTGCCGGGCCATCGGGGACAGTGTTCCAGCCGCACCCGACACGCCCCGGTGCGGCAATTCCGGATTATACAGCGCCAGAGGACGAATATGTCTCGGGAGCGACATGGCAAGCGGTTGCCCCCTTGCAATATCTCAACGAGAGAGCCGGTTCTATCTATGCCGGGTCCAACGAGATACAGCGCAATATTCTGGCTAAGCATGTGCTCGGGCTTTGAGCTATGTTTCCTGCTGAGACATTCAGGAAAATTGTCGATAGCGCGAAACATGATAATCTGCATTGCCGAGCCGGTTCTCTAGCACCATCGCACGTTTGAAATAATGGCCGACACGCAATTCCTCGGTCAGACCCATCGCCCCGTGAAGCTGGATCGCCTCCTGGCCGACAAGTCTCAATCCTTCCGACAGAGTTGCTTTGGCCGCCGAAACCGCCGCGTCATTACCGACTTTCACCGTAGCGAGTAGCGAGGCCGCCGAAAGTTCCTCCACCTTAAGAAACATGTCGACCATCCTGTGTTGCAGCGCCTGAAAAGAACTAATCGAAACGCCGAATTGTTGACGGTCGCGAGTATAAGAGACAGTGTCATCAAGCATGACTTGAGCCGCAGCCGCTCCCTCCGCACAAAGCGCGGCGATCGCACGATTTACAGCTTTTTGCAAAGCACTGGAAACCGCGCTTCCTTTTGCAAGCAAGGCGTCAGCCGGGATTTCCAGATCGTCGAGGATCAGGTCAGCGGATGGTGTCTCATCGATCAGACGAAACGGTTTGATCGCGCCACGTATTTCCTCCTGCCCAACGGAAAACAGAGCAAGCTCGCCGTCAGTAAGGCGCGCCGGAATCAATATGATATCGGCATTAGCGGCAAAATTTACTGTCAGTTTTTTGCCGTTCAGTTTCCAGCCGTTTTCGATCTGCCGTGCCCCACACTGAATGTGTTCGATATTCCCGCGCGTTTGTTCTTCTTCGATGGCAGTGACAATCAGCGCATTTTGTTTCGCAATCAAACGGACGAGATCCTTTTTGCCCAGATCATAGAGCAAGGAAGCAGAAAGAACGAGAGAGTCGACATAAGGAGTAACCGCGAGCGCTCTACCCAATTCACCCGCCACGATCATTTCAGCCTCCGCCCCTCCGCCATATCCTTCGACATCTTCGCCAAGCCCCGCTGCTGCAATCCCCAACTCGTCGTTCATTTGCTTCCAGAATGTAAGAAAGCTGTTTTCTGCGCGCTGTTTCACGCGCGTTTCAAACGGTAGTCGCTTCTCAAGAAAGCGTTCCAGCGATTGGGCTAATAATATTTGCTGATCATCAAATTGCAGGTCCATAAACTATCATTAGCCATATTCTTCATTAATTATCAAGTCTGATAATTCAGGCGAGCAATCCTGACAAAAGAGTATCGACCGTCTGCTCCTTATAGCGTTCGTGCAATTCATCATCCGCCGCCGGCATGCCCCCGAACACGGCAGAAAGTGTAAAACGATTGGAATAGAGGCCATCAGCCGCGCCGATGGTGTTGAAATAGAAAAGCTTAGGATCGACCTTGCGAAACTTGCCCGCTTCGATCCCTTCTTCAATGATTCTACGCTGCGCATTGGCAATCGGCTTGAGCAATTCTTCTGCAATATGGTGGACGCGTTCGGCCGTGGCGTCACGCACCAGTGCCTGAATAAGACGGTTGAGATAGGGTATCCGATAATAAGTATCGACGATCCCCGCGAGATGGATGCGCATCCGTTCGACCGGAGGGACATCAAGGGTAAATAAATTGTCAAGCTGGCGGATTGCGTGCTGCACATCACGGTCCAGCAGAGCCATCAACATCCCTTCCTTGCTACCAAAATAGTAGCGGATCATGCCGTGATTAACTTCGGCCCGGGCAGCGATATCAAGAATACCGATGTCTATAGTATCAAGCTCGCGCATTAAGGCGCTCGCTGCATCCAGAAGCACTTCGCGAATATTTCTTTTCTCGTCGCGTGTGACCGCCTGCATCGGATATTCCTCATGTTACGATATCGCTAGATATCCGCTAGTTCTTCGCCACCAGAACAGATTGTGCGTCCTATGACAATAGTGCTTGCCTTTACTATCAGATATGATAATTATCAACACTGATAACAAATAATCGGGGAGAGGATTGAGATGTCACTAACAATATTCGTACGCGGAATGCTGATGTGTGGAGCAGGATTGGCAACAGTAGCGCATGCTTCCTTGGCATTTGCGCAGCCTGGCAATCAAGAAACGACCGAGAATGCCGATCAACGCGATAATATCATAATAGTAACCGCCAGCCGCCGGGCCGAGGCCATTGATGATGTCGGGCTCGCGATCCAGGCATTCTCCGGAGAGCAACTCGATAACTTGCAAGTAAACTCGACCGAAGATCTGCAACTGATTGTGCCAAGCCTGAGCGTGTCTCGCGGCTATCAGGGCATTCCGATTTACACGTTGCGCGGCATCGGTTTCAACACGATCAACTTGTCGGCCACGTCGACCGTAGGCACCTATCAGGACGAGGTTGCCCTCGCCTATCCTTTCATGAACAGCGGTCCGGTCTATGACCTTGAACGTGTCGAGGTGCTGAAAGGGCCGCAAGGCACGCTTTACGGACGCAACACCACAGGCGGTCTTGTCAATTTTATCACTGCCAAGCCCGAGTTTGGCGATTTCAATGGCAGCGTGGCCATAGATGTCGGTAGTGAGAAAACCCTCAATAGCGAAGGCCACCTGAATGTGCCGCTGGGCGAGAATCTCGGCGTACGATTTGCATGGCGCACCGAAGATAGCTGGGATGGGTGGCAACACAGTGTGTCGCGCAACGATAGCTTGGGCGAAGTTCACCGTTATGGCGGGCGTGTAACCATCGCTGCCGAGCCGGTTCCCGATATGCGGATTGAGGTGTCAGGCAATTTCTGGATCAACAAGTCCGACACTCTGGCTGCGCAAGCGGTCGGCTTCACGCCCAATACCGATCCGGCCAACGGCACAATATTCAGCCTGTTCAATGCCCCAGGCCTTCCAGGTTTCGTCGCCGGCAATGCCAATAACTGGAACAGTGATACTGCTGACTGGCAGCCTGAAGAATTACGGGCGATCAATATCGGTCGCGGTACGGGGATCGATCGACCGAACCAAGAAGATAGTGACTTCTACGGACTGCGCGCGATGTTTCAGTTCGATCTGACACCCGATCTCAGTTTCATCTCGCTCACCGGCTATAACAAGGTCACCCGCGACGCGACCTATGACTGGAGCGGTGCACCATACGAAATCCTGAGCCAGCACGCGCAGGGAGAGGTTGAATCGATCTCGCAGGAAATGCGCTTTCAGGGCACGACAGGCCCGGCGGAATGGGTAGTCGGCGGCTATTATGCCAACGACACGGTGCTCGATACCAACCAGACATTGCTCGGCGAGAATGCCAATGTCGGTGCCATCCGGGGGACAATTCTCACCCCGCAGGCATCGCTCGGCGGATCCAGTATTTTCGACCTGTTCAACAGCTTCGGCTACACACCGGCCGATGTGATGACCTCGTTCCGGACTTACCATGACATGGCGGAATTCGATGTCGAAACCTGGAGCCTGTTCGCGAGTGTGGATTGGGAACTGTCGCCAGAACTCACGCTCACCACTGGCGTCCGCTATACAAAGGATACGCAGGACTATGCCGGCTGCTCGCGCGATTTCAACGGTTCGATGCTGCCCAATGTCAACCTGTTCAATCGCGCGTTCTTCTTTCAGGTTTATGGTGCCCTTGTCGATCCGATTGCGGAGAACCAGTGCAATACGTTCGATGTCGACACGCTGTCATTCGGAATCGTGGAATCGACGCTGAAGGAAGATAATGTCGGCTGGCGCGGTGCATTAACCTGGGAACCGAATGATGACATGTTGCTCTACGCTTCAGCTTCGCGTGGCTACAAGTCGGGTTCGACACCGGTCAATGCTGCCAATATCGCAACGCAGAACCGGCCCGCCCGGCAGGAACAGCTCACTGCCTATGAAATCGGCACCAAACTGGCGCTGGCCAACCGCAGCCTCAAGCTCAACCTTGGCGCTTTCTATTACGATTACAAAGACAAGCAGCTGGCAGTATATTTCGCCGATCCGATCTACACGACATTGCTGCGGCTCGACAACATCCCGGACTCCCGTGCTTATGGCCTTGATGGCGACTTGACCTGGTTTGCGACAGAGGAACTGACGATCTCACTCGCCGGCACATGGCTACAGACCGAGATCGAGGGTTATGTAGGAATCGATGCAGGCGGCGGAACGTTCGACTACGATGGCTTTGAATTTCCCTACAGCCCCGAATTTTCCGGATCGGCCACTGTGTCCTATGATACGCCGGTCAGCGATACGCTCGGCATGCGTGCCATTCTTAACGGACGCTACCAGTCATCAACGGCCAGCACTATTGAGGATTTTGCACCGCTGGAGATTGACGGTTACGGCATACTCAATGCCAGCCTTGCAATATATGATCGCGGCGGCCTTTGGGAAGCATCGGTCTGGGGTCGCAATATCACGGATACATATTACTGGTCATCGGCGGCAACTAATGCAAATACTGCAGTGCGCTTTCCGGGCCGCAGCGCCAGCTATGGAGCGACAGTACGGTTTCGCTTTTGATCTCCGTTGCTGTCGGCAGCACGTTGGAAACAGCCCAATGACAGGGATATCTGAATGAGCAATAACACCCCACCCTTTAGTCCGCTTCCCCAGAAACCTCCGGCAGTACAGGTTGAGGCTCGGGCAGATGGCAGCTTCATTCTATGTTCAAAATATGAACCGGCTGCCGTCAAATCCAATCTCGCGGCTATCCTGCGCGAACGGAGCGAGGAGCATCCGGACAGGCCATTCATGCTGCAACGCGAACCCGGACATGGTCCATGGCATAATGTTACCTATGGCGAAGCGCGTAAGGCCGCAGATGCCATAGGACAATGGCTTGTCGACAAAGGGCTGGGAACGGACGATGCCGTCATGGTTATCTCCGGTAATTCGATCGAACATGGCTTGCTGATGCTGGGTTGTTACACCGCGAATGTCCCTATTGCTCCGGTCAGCGCAGCCTATTCGCTCATGTCACAGGATCATGAGAAACTTGTCCATTGCTTTGAAAAAGTCAGACCAAAAATAGTCTTCGCAAAGGAAGGCCAGTTTCACGCACCCGCACTCGCTCGACTACGTGAGATAAATCCCGAATTGATAATCGTAACATGCGACGGATCAGACACAGGAACGGTTGATTTCGAGCTATTATTGCAAACCAAACCGAATGATTCCCTGGAGCGCAGGTTCGCTACGCACTCCCCTGAAGCGGTTGGTAAATATCTCTTTACCTCGGGATCGACGGGCATGCCGAAATGTGTCCCGCAAACGCAGATAATGATGACTAGCGTTCTTGCCGGAACAGAGGGATTAAGTAGTGAAACGCGTGAAGAGCGGCAACCGCCGGTCACGCTTGAATGGATGCCGTGGAGCCATATCAGTGGCGGCAATATTTTTTTCAATGGAGCGATCTGGACGGGCGGCACGATGTATCTGGACGAGGGTAAGCCGATTCCAGGGATGTTCGAGACGACTATCAAGAACTTGTATGAGATATCGCCGACCGTCTTTGGCTCCGCACCCGTCGCCTTCGCGATGCTGGCTGATGCAATGGAGGCAGACGATGAACTGCGATCCTGTTTCTTCCGGCGCGCGCGCTCGCTTGGCTATGGCGGCGCCACTCTATCAGATGATCTCTACGACAGGCTGCAAGTGCTTGCGATCGCCGAGACAGGAAAACGCATCCCGATAACCACCATGTATGGGGCAACCGAGACCCAGGGTATTACAATGGTCCATTGGGAAGTGGACCGCGTCGGACTTATCGGCCTTCCTGTTCCGGGTACGACGCTGAAACTGGTCCCGAACGGCAACAAGCTGGAAGTCCGGGTTAAAGGACCATCGGTAACTCCGGGTTATAGGGATGATCCGGAAAAGAATGCCGAAGCATTTGATGAGGAAGGTTTCTACAAGCTGGGTGACGCTGCAAAATTTGTGAATCCCGATGATCCCGATCAAGGGCTCGTATTTGATGGCCGCGTTACCGAAGATTTCAAGCTGTCGAGCGGCACATGGGTTTCCGTCGGCACGTTAAGGCCGGACCTTGTCACAGCGTGCAGTCCGCTTGTTCATGACTTTGTCATTGCCGGTCAAGACAAACCGTTTCTAGCGGCTCTCGCCTGGCCAAGCCCGACGGCTGTGCAGAATTATGCCAAGGAACACGGAGCAGATGCCTTGCAAGCGCTTGGTCACGATATTGCGGACAGGCTGAGCAGCTTCAATCACTCCGCAGGTGGAAGCTCCAGAATGGTGAAACGCCTGATGGTATTGTCTGATCCCCCATCGCTGGACGCCGGAGAGATAACAGATAAAGGCTATGTCAATCAGAGACAGGCGCTTGAGTGTCGCAACGATTCTGTCGTTGCGCTCTATTCCGAAGAACCCGCACCATTGATGTTTGACATCCCTTAACGTGGAAATGGGCCGCCGCTGGGCAGTAAGTTTTTGCTGACATCAGTCTCTAATTTTTCTGGCTAATTCCATAGAAATTACCGTCTGCAAAATTCTTTATAGCTACGTTGTCTTCATCATTATTCGCGCCCGTATATTTCCATATTTCATGATGCAGAACGACTTCTTTTGACCAGGCTTCAATCCCGACCAGTCCAATCGGTACTCCGCGGGCTTTGTCTAGAGTGATTTCGAGTGAAATGGAACATTTCACGGCTCGGAAATCACGGTAA
>JADKLW010000421.1_pt1 | contig 18144 bp, 15 predicted proteins | sample 8641881 | NCBI WGS metagenome assembly JADKLW01 (sample SAMN16272185, study PRJNA661076) | feces metagenome | isolation source: fecal sample from diarrhoea affected cattle B | host: Bos taurus | place: South Africa: Lokaleng Village, Mahikeng | collected 2019-09 | reverse complement strand
CCCTCAAGCCCCCGCACATCCCATAAAAAAAGGCGATGGATCGCTCCACCGCCTTTTGTAAATCATATCGCAGGTTCTTAGTTTGGCAAACGTGATGCCTTGCCAAAGCTGCTATATTGTTCGTTGCCGACAAAACCGAATTTGGAGACACCGCTATCCTTGATCACGGCCAGAACACGGTCGACGGTCAGATAAGCACTGACAGCGTCGGGCTGGAACTGGAGTTCAGGTTCCGGAACCATGGACTTGGTCTGCGCCAGATATGTTTCCACCTGAGTGAGAGATACCGGCGTGTCATTCCACAAAATCTGGTTGGTTGGCGTGATTCCCAGACGGTTTTTCACCGGATCAATTGGTGGTGGATCAGGTGGATTGGGGTTATCCACGGGCAGGTCCAGTTTAACCGCGTGGGTCTGGACCGGGATTGTAATGATGAACATGATGAGCAAAACGAGCAGGACGTCGATCAACGGCGTCGTGTTCATTTCCATCATCGGCGTACCATCATCTTTACCGCCACTCATGGCCATTGGTGCGTCTCCTTAAAAACTCTAAAACTTAATACCGTCATCTGGTTACTCGATTACAACCGGCGTGGACAGGAACCCGACCTTGGCAAAACCAGCGCGCTGCATAGCATAGATTGCCCCGCCAATGCACCGGTAAGGGGTGTTGATGTCACCGCGGATATGCACTTCAGGCATATCTTCGGGGGTCATATTTTCTACACCGCCAAAAGATTCAATCTGGGCTTCCAACTGCTTCACTGCTCTTTGAATCAGCTCGGTTGAATCGACTGGAGTCGTATTCCAATAGATTCGGCAATTGCCGCCTGGATTAGCACCGGAATAGTCCGGATCACCCGGGTCACGACCGGCAACATCTGTCGTCGTGACAGCGAGCAGCACGTTTTCCGGTTTAGTCGTCGTTACCTCGAACGGTAGAACCGGCAATTCTAGTTCCACTGTCTGGATCACCACAGGAACGGCGATCAAGAAAATGATCAGCAAAACCAGCATGACGTCCACTAGCGGGGTCGTGTTAATGTCCGATAGAGGAGTTTCAGCTCCACCAGCGTCCCCAACATTCATCGCCATAAGATTCTATCCTCTCAAAAATATACTAGATCGAAATAGCAGAACAGGTTCTGCACATTCGGAAATCAGGGGCCGCCTGGGCCATGATCCGGAACAGGATGTCATCGGAAAATGGCCCATGGCAGACGCCTTATTTCTTAACAGCAGGCTTCGCGGCAGGAGCAGCGGCTGGTTTAGCAGGCGCTGTGCCTTTGACCGGAGCAGCTGGACGTACCGCACCGTCAGAAGAGATGTAGCCCAGAACATCGTTCGAGAAACCGCTCAGGTCTTCGGCGATGCGCTTGTTACGGCCCTGCAGCCAGTTATAAGCAAGAACGGCAGGAACAGCCACAGCAAGACCAAGTGCGGTCATGATAAGAGCTTCACCAACCGGACCAGCAACGGCGTCAATAGATGCCTGGCCAGCGATACCGATTTTGATCAGTGCGCGGTAAATACCGATAACCGTACCGAACAGACCGATAAACGGTGAGGTAGCACCAACCGTTGCAAGCCAGGGCAGACCGGTAGCCAGCTTGGAATTGATCAGGCTTTCCGAACGGTTCAGCGAACCGTGGAGCCAGTCATGTGCTTCAACAGGATCGGTCAGACGAGCGTGATCTTCTTCAGCTTTGATGCCGTCGTCGATGATCTGACGATATGCGCTGTTCTTGTCGAGTTTCGCAGCGCCTTCTTTCAGGCTGCTTGCGCGAGCAAATGCTGCCCGTGCTGCAACGCCCTGTTTCATCACTTTGTTCTGTTCGAACAATTTGGAGAACAGGATGTAGAAAGATGAAACGGACATGATGGCGAGAACTGCCAATGTGAACCAGGCAATAACGCCGCCCTGTTGCATGGCTTCCCAGAAGCCGAAAGAGTTTTGCGGTGCCGTCGTGCCTGCGGCAGCTAGAATTTCAGTAAACATTATATTTTCCCCTCAAGGATAGATTGATCTAAAATTTATTTTTGTGCGGCGGACCCGCGGAACCGGACCCGCCGCGTTTAACATTAATCAGGTATCTGCCAACGTACCCGGCTTGACCATGAAGCGGCTTTCGGCTCACCGTTATGATCGAGAGCAGGACGGAAACGTGCTCTGCGCTGGATATTCTTGCAGGTTGCATCGTCAAGATCAGAATGTCCACTGGACCCCGTGATCTGACAATCGCTGACTCGCCCATCCGCTCCAACCGTTACGCGGAAGCTGGTCGTACCCTCACGTTCCTCACGCAGGGCGCGTGAAGGATAGTCATTGGCATTGGCCCAGTTACCAGGATTGCCACGCGGCTCCGGATTCGCCCGTTGCGGGGGCGGTGGTGGCGGCGGCGGCGGTGGTGGCGGTGCAACTACCGGCGGGCGAATGACAGGCGGAGCAATGGGTTGCTGCGATATCACTGGCCGCGGAGCTGCGGGAGGCGCCACGATTGGTGGAGGTGTCACCACTGGAGGTGGTTCAATAGGCTGGTCTGGTGGCGGTGGTGGTGGCTCCTCGATCTCTTCTGGCGGTTCTTCTTCTTGGATATCGATCATATCGAGCTCCGAGGCCACCTTCTTGACAGCACTATAAGCAAGGCCAGTCACCAAAGCATACCCAAACAGCGCGTGAATGATCACAACAAGTATGATAGATACCAACTTGCTTGTGCTCATTTGTTGTTGGTCAGCATAAGCCATTCAGAAACATAACTCCTTTTTCTTCCCTCAGGAACGCAACCCGTAAAAAGGTTATAACTGCACATCACTGCTAAAGTGACATACAGCGATTCCCAATATTCCCCATAACAGCTTTTCTTTACGGTGAAAGCTATCTTAAAAATGTTCTAACGCGGTAGTTGGGGGCAGGCAATCGCTTTATTTGCTAACTACTAATTAAGCTACCATTAACCAGCAATCATGCTTACTATCCGGTTCCATTGATGCGAAATTTACAGGATAATCATGCCCAAAACAGCTCTGATAATCGTCGCCATCCTATATGCTTTAATTGCTGATTTTCCGGCATTTTCGCAATCAACAACTACTCCCGATCCACTGCAATATGCCGATCTTGCTGACCTTAGTGTCAGTTCACCAGTCATCGCTCATGTTACAATTAAGGAAGCGATTAAAGTGGACCCGAAACGGGCTCCAAACGCGCCTCCGAACACCCAAAGATACTATATTGAGGCGTCAACAAACGCCCTGATTCGTGGTCTGGGCGGCGTGCCAGAGATGATTCGCTACGTCATCGACATGCCGCTTGACGAAAAAGGACGCGCACCGAAAATAAAGAAGAAACAGTTCCTGGTTTTTGCGCGTAACCTTTCGACCGGCAATGGCGATATACAGCTTTCCGCGCCGGACGCACAAATTGCCTGGTCGCCGGAAAGGGACCAGCGGGTTCGCTCCATTGTGCGGGAAATTGTTGCACGCGATGCTGCACCGGCGATTACCGGCATCAGCCATGCTTTCCACGTGCCCGGAACGATTATCGGGGAGGGCGAAACCCAGGTGTTTCTTGAAACCAAATCCGGCGATCCGGTTTCCATCACGATCTTAAGCCGTCAGGGTCAGGACAAGATCTGGGCCGTGTCTTTAAGTGAAATTGTCGATGAAGCCGCAAAAGCGCCGCAAGAAAATACATTATTATGGTATCGCCTGGCCTGTTTCCTGCCAAAATCCCTGCCCGAAGACGCGATCAGCGATACGACGGCCGCCAATGTCAATCAGGCACGGGTGGATTATAATCTGGTGATACAGGATCTGGGCAATTGCATCCGCTCTCGCCCGCCCGAATATCGCGAGCATCTGTTACCGCAATAATCCGCGTTTGGGATAGGCGGATTTAACGTTCCCTGCCCCGGTTTTTCTGCTCTTTACAGGCTCTATATATAGAAGCTGTCCGGACAGCTGTCCGATAGAGACAATTTTCTAGCCCCTCTTATTCATAAGACGGGCTGGCATTATGGTGCGGCGGCGTTATTAGACGGGCTGGATTTTCATTCATCCGTTCCATCTTAACGAATCCCAAGGTTATATTATGACAGCTCCTCTTCGTATCGCTCTTGCTGGTTTAGGCACCGTCGGTTCCGGCGTCATCCGCCTGATCAACGAAAATGGTGCGATGATTGCACAGCGTGCAGGGCGGCCGATTTCCATTGTCGCTGTTTCGGCGCGCGACCGTAACCGTGACCGCGGCGTGGACCTTAGCCCCTATAAGTGGGTCGATGATATGGATGCGCTGGCCGGGGAGCCGGATGTGGACTGCGTTGTTGAAATGGTTGGCGGCTCAGATGGCCCGGCGCTTACGCTGGCGCGCAATAGCCTGAGCCACGGCAAATCCTTTGTCACCGCCAATAAGGCCATGATCGCACATCACGGTATGGAGCTTGCCCTGCTGGCCGAAAGCAAGGGCATCTCGCTGAAATATGAAGCGGCGGTGGCTGGCGGTATTCCGGTGATCAAGGGCATACGCGACGGGGCTTCGGCCAACCGTATCGAGCGGGTTTACGGCATCCTAAACGGCACCAGCAATTATATCCTGACGACCATGGAAAAGCATGGCAGCGATTTTGACTCGGTTTTGAAGGATGCGCAGGCTCTTGGCTATGCAGAGGCCGACCCCGGCTTTGATATTGACGGTGTTGATGCTGCGCACAAACTCGCGATCCTCGCTGCGCTGTCTTTTGGCACAGAGGTTGATTTTGACGGCGTAGAGGTTGCCGGTATTCGTGGCATCATGTCCGCCGACATCGGGCAGGCAAAGGCTTTGGGTTATCGCATCCGCCTGCTCGGCATGGCGCGGATTGACGGCGGCAAATTGTTCCAGCGCGTCAACGCCTATCTGGTGCCCGAAAGCCACCCGCTCGCCCATATCGAAGGGTCAACCAATGCTGTTGTGGCTGAAGGCAATTTTTCCGGCCGCTTGATGTTCCAGGGCGCAGGCGCGGGTGACGGACCAACGGCATCGGCAGTAGTCGCTGACCTGATCGACATTGCGCGCAATGACGGCGGCACAGTATTTTCTGTGCCAGCCGACAAAATGGTCAAAGGCGGACGCGCCCAAAGCGGCAACCGCACGGGCAAAAGTTATATTCGTTTCGTCGTGGCCGATAAACCGGGCGTTCTGGCGGAGATCACAGCAGCCATGCGCGATGCACAGGTTTCGATCGAAAGCATGATCCAGACAGAAAAAACCAACGAAGGTTCGGTGCTGATTTCCATGGTTACGCATGAAAGCCGCGAGTGCGATGTCACGCAAGGTCTTGAGAAACTCGTCAATTCGAGCAGCCTGCAAGGCGAGCCGGTTGTCATGCATCTGTTAAGCGACGAGGACTAAGCATTTTCGTGGCGATGGATGGTTTTAGCGTGCCTGATCGCCCTATTTTGTGCCAAACCATAATGAAGCCACAAGATTACAAGGCTTCTCGACATTGTAATGAGGCTCCCCTATCGAGAGTCGCAAATCGGCCCCTTTAAGAAGGACTAAATATTCAAATGCCTACATCAAGTGATATACTCGACCGCGTTCTGGTTCTGGAAATGGTTCGCGTAACCGAAGCGGCAGCGGTTTCGGCGGCAAAGCTGGTGGGTCGCGGTGATGAAAAAGCGGCTGATGCGGCGGCGGTTGAAGCGATGCGGGCTGCTCTCAATGAGCTGAATATCTGCGGCACAGTGGTCATTGGCGAAGGCGAACGCGACGAAGCACCGATGCTGTTCATCGGCGAAAAAGTGGGCCGTGGCTGCGAAGGCGAATCGCCCGAAATCGACATTGCGCTTGACCCGCTGGAAGGCACGACCATCACGGCCAAAGCCGGTCCCAACGCGCTGGCGGTGCTCGCCATTGCCGAAAAGGGCAACCTGCTCAACGCACCTGATGTTTACATGGACAAGCTGGCCGTTGGCCCCGGCTATTCCGAGAATATTATCGACCTCAACAAATCCGTGCGGGAAAATGTCACGGCTGTTGCAAAGGAAAAAGGCGTCGATCCGTCCGAAATCATCGTCTGTGTGCTCGACCGTCCGCGTCATGAAAAAATCATCAGCGAACTGCGCGAAATCGGCTGCGGCATCATGCTGATCCCAGATGGCGACGTAGCTGGCGTGATCGCGACCACTGATGAAGAAACCACCGTCGATATGTATATGGGCTGCGGCGGCGCGCCTGAAGGCGTGTTGGCAGCGGCGGCTTTGCGCTGCGTAGGTGGTCAGTTCAAGGGGCGCCTGGTGTTCCGCAACGATGACGAGCGCAAACGCGCCCATAAATGGGGTATCGAAGATCTCGACAAGATCTATGACCTGAACGAGCTGGCCAAAGGCGACGTTATTTTTGCCGCAACCGGCGTAACCGATGGCTCGCTTCTGGAAGGCGTCAAGAAACTGCGCAACGGTATCATGACAACCGAAAGCGTAGTGATGCGCGCTTCTTCCGGCACAGTGCGCTGGGTCAAGAGCGAACACCGCGCCTAGCCATGGTGGGCGGTGATCTTGTAAAACGGACCAGCGCCTTGAAACCCGCAATGCTTGCCTTGCCTTTATGGCTGGCAGGCTGCATTTCGCCGGTCAATTATGGCGAGATCCGCCATTCCGAATATGTGGCGGACAGCCGCTGTGACCCTGCGGAAAACCTGGCCATAGAAGTCGCTGACAAACCCTATTTCTTTGTCACCAGCCGCTTGCCCGATTGCCGCAACAGCGATGTCAAAATGCTCAATTACCGCAGCGACAAAATGCGCTTTGGCCGCTTTGCCGCGCCGGAACCGGAGCTGGATGAAAAGGGCAAGGAAAACGGGCGGACCATTCCCTTCACCCTGGCCCACGAAAACCGCTGGTGGGCTGATCTGGCCAAATCCATGGACAAAGGCCCCGGCGACAAGGAAAGCGGCCGGGTGCTGCTTTATGTCCACGGCTTTCGCGAGACATTTTTCACCAGTTCCCGCGACGCGGCGCAAATCGCAAGGCTGACCGGTTTTTCCGGGCCGGTCATTCACTATAGCTGGCCTTCCCACGGCGATTTCCTGAAATATGCAGCGGATGAGACCAACATGTATTGGGATGACCGCAATTTCCGCCAATTCCTGACCAGGCTAGCCCAGCAACCCTGGACGAAAGAGATTGTCCTCGTCTCCCACTCGCTCGGCGCGCGGCTGGTGCTGCCCGCTGTCGAGTTTGTCGACCGCACGACGCCCAATGGCGACAGCAGCGTGGTGTCCAACATCATTCTCGCTTCCCCTGATATTGACCGCCAGCATTTCGAGCGCGGCATAACAGAGGAAGTGCTGTCCGCTCGCCGGGTGAATAACGACCGCCGGATCACCGTCTATGTTTCGGCAAAGGACAAAGCCTTGTCCTTGTCTGACAGGCTTCACGGCTACCCGCGCCTTGGCCGACCGGAGTGCTTTGACCCGTTCGAAGCGGCCGACCTCAAGGCCAGGGGCCTGCCGGAACGCTGTTACGCGGCAAAGTCCGAATATGATGTGCCACCGGAAAAAAGCGGGCTGACGATAGTCGATACCACGCCGGTCAGCCGCGGGAATACCGGCCATAGCGACTATCTGCGTAGCGCCGTCGCCTGCGCCGATTTTGCCGCAGTTGTGAACGGCGAGCGGGAAGGCGTAAAAGACCGTGTCCCGACGCATCTATCCTATGTCTATACATTCGCGCCCTATGGGGATGAAAAGCCGGACCATGATGCGATATGCCATCGGGAAGCGAAGTGAAAGAATATAGGCGGAGATCATGACGGACAGCGCGGATAATCTGGACAGATTGCTCAAAGATGTCCGCGCCTGCACGATATGCCGCGACCTGCCGCTTGGCCCCCGCCCCTTGGTTCAGGCCGCGACCAGCGCGAAAATCCTGATCGCCGGACAGGCGCCGGGTCGCAAGACGCATGAAATTGGCCGTCCCTTTTTCGACGTTAGCGGCAAACGCCTGCGAGAATGGCTAGGCGTTACCGAGGAGCAGTTTTACGATCCGGCGCTTATCGCGATCCTGCCCATGGGTTTCTGCTATCCCGGCACCGGTAAAGGCGGCGACCTTCCGCCCCGCACGGAATGTGCGCCGCAATGGCGAAAGCCGCTGCTCGACCTGTTGCCGAATATCGAGCTGACCCTGATTTTAGGCCAATATGCGCTCAACTGGCACCTCGGCGATGCAAAATCCAGGACGCTGACCGAGACTGTCCGGCGCTGGAAAGAGTTCTGGCCCACCGCCCTGCCCCTGCCCCATCCCAGCCCCAGAAATATCCGCTGGTTCAAGGCCAATCCGTGGTTTGAGGCAGAGGTTATCCCGGCGTTGCAGGAGCGGGTCGCAGAATTGATATAGATTATTCTCCCCTTCCCTGAACGAGAGGGATATCGTCGCTAAAAAATCCCCATAGCCAGCCCGGCGGCCATTGTCGCTCCGATTTCCGCGCATTGCGCCTTGTCAGTCTCCCCGATCACCTTGGGCGCCAATATCTCTTCCGGGGTTTGTGCATGTGTGCAGATGATCGGCGTATCCATGACCCTTTTCAATCGCCAGCCTGTGGCTATGCGCTCCAGCTGTTTCCGTGCATTTTCGCCGTCCGATCCCGCGCAGATCATCGCCGCATAGGGCCTGCCCTCTATCTGCCCCAGCAAGGGATAATAGCAGCGGTCGAAAAATGCCTTCATCACGCCCGCGATCGCTGCAAGATTTTCCGGCGTCGCAAAAATATAGCCATCCGCGCCCAGCATGTCAGACGGCTCGCAATCCTCTGCGCGAATGATCGTTGTCCGGGTTTCTTTCTCTTCCCGCGCGGCCATTGCTGCGGCCTGCGCCATTTGCTGTGTGCCGCCGGTATAGCTATAAAATATGATGAGCAGGTTTTTCATATCGCCTTCCTAACAGCGATCAAAGCGATTGTCAGCGCGCCGCGTATCGCCCATAGCTGCGCCCATGAATGCAGTATTGAATGTCACCCGATCCTTGTCAGGCCAGACATGGCAGTGGCGCAGCACCAGCGCCGATGCCCGCGACCCCGGTTTTCAGCCGGATGATCTGGTCACCCAGCTTTTACTGGCGCGCGGCGCAACCCGCGAAACGCTGGAGATTAACCGCGATCCTACGATCAGGGGCTTTATGCCCGATCCTTCGGTGTTCCAGGACATGGAAGTCGCCGCGGAACGGATTGCCCGCGCTGTTCTGGAGCGCGAGAAAGTAACCGTTTTCGGCGACTATGACGTGGACGGCGCGACCAGTGCCGCATTGCTTATCCGCTTACTCCGCGATCTGGGGCTGGACGCGGGCTATTATATCCCCGACCGGCTGATGGAGGGCTATGGCCCATCTGGCGAGGCTTTGGTCACCTTGGGCCGTCAGGGCTGCGATCTGGTTGTCACTGTGGATTGCGGCGCGATGGCTTTTGACGCGCTGGATATGGCGCACGCGGCGGGGGTCGAGGTGATTGTCGTCGATCACCATAAATGCGCCGCCACGCTGCCCAAGGCCAGCGCGCTGGTAAATCCCAACCGTCTCGATGAGAGTGACGAGGGAGCGCAGCATGGCCATCTCGCAGCAGTGGGCATGGCGTTTCTGCTCGGCGCGGCTTTGGTCCGCAATTTGCGCAGCAAAGGCTATTTCAAGGACAGGCCTGAGCCGAAGCTACTCGAACTTCTGGATATCGTGGCACTGGGCACGGTTGCCGATGTTGCGCAGCTTCGCGGGCTGAACCGGGCCTTTGTGGCGCAGGGGCTGAAAGTGCTGGCCGGTCGCCGGAATATCGGCCTTTCCGCGCTGATCGATGCCAGCCGTTTGAAACGCGCACCGATATGCTCTGACCTCGGCTTTGCCTTGGGACCACGGATCAATGCCGGGGGGCGGGTTGGCAAATCCGACCTCGGCGTGCGCTTGCTGATAACCCAGGACCCCGAAGAAGCCCGGCAAATCGCCGCCGAGCTAGATCATCTCAACCAGGAACGACAGGCCATCGAAGCCTATGTGCTCGAACAGGCCGAAGCCATGTGTTCCGGCCAGCAGAATCAGGCTGTCGCGATTCTCTCCGCAAAAGGCTGGCACCCCGGCGTGATCGGGATTGTCGCGGGCCGCATCAAGGAAAAGCTGGGCCGCCCCGCCATCATCATTGCCGAAGATGATGACGGCATTGGCAAGGGATCGGGACGCTCTATCTCTGGCGTCGATCTGGGCGCAGCCATTATCGCGGCCAAGGACCACGGTCTGCTAATCGCTGGCGGTGGTCATGCGATGGCAGCGGGGATCACCGTCGATGCGTCGAAAATCGAAGCGCTCAGCGAGTTTCTGAACGACCGTCTGGCCGACGTGGTCGGCAGCGCGCAGGCTGGAAAGGCGCTGCTCCTCGACGCCGTATTGTCACCAAAGGGCGTCAACCCGGTCTTTGTCGAGGCGATGGAAGGCGCAGGCCCCTATGGTATGGGCTGGCCAGCGCCGCGCATTGCCGCCGGGCCGGTGCGAATCATCAAATGCGATATAGTCGGCAAGGACCATGTGCGGATGGTCGTCGCCGGTGATGACGGCGGGTCCATTAAAACAATCGCCTTCCGCGCCGCCGAGAGCGATCTGGGCCAGGCCCTGCTCCACGCACCGAAAGGCCGCAAACTATGGATAGCCGGGCGCGCAAAGATAGACGATTGGGGCAGCCGCCCCGCCGCCGAAATCCATCTGGAAGACGCCGCCTGGGCCGATTAAGCGGCCGTATTTGGCGGTAAGAAAAAAATATCCGAGAATAAGCCCGCAAAGCGCCATTAAGGGGTTGACCAAATCGCCCGATACCCCTAATCGCCCAATCTCGCTGGCCAAGCATTGGTACGGCCCCTTCGTCTAGCGGTTAGGACGCGGCCCTTTCACGGCTGAAACACGGGTTCGATTCCCGTAGGGGTCACCACTCATAACTTCATTTCATAAAATAAGTTAGTCGACTTTTTCAGGTCGATATGGTGGCGACTTATCTGTGGATTTGCGTGCGTTGGAAGCTGCTTAATAATCTTTCCACTCATATCTAACCTGTCTTACCAAGAGCCGGGTTTGACGAGCCAATCTCGTGATTTCCCGCTAAGCGCGGCAATCTGGTTTCTGGGACGAGTTCCTTTACTTCCCCACAATATCCGCGACCGCCTCGATCCTGTCTGCATCAGCCGCGGGTTTGTCCCAGCGGATTCTGTTGATGCGCGGGAAACGCAAGGCATAGCCTGATTTATGGCGGGGGCTTTCATGGACGGAATCAAAGGCGACTTCAAAGACCAGTTCTTTTTTGACTTCCTGAACCGGGCCGAAGCGTTCGAGCGCGTTGTTGCGGACCCATCTGTCGATGTCTTTCAGTTCTTCGTCGGTGAAGCCGAAATATGCTTTCCCGATCGGCAGGAGTTGATCCTCGTCACCCCATAGTCCGAATGTATAGTCGGAATAGAAGGATGAGCGTCTTCCTGTGCCCCGTTGTGCATACATCAGGACGGCGTCTAGGAGGAATGGATCGCGCTTCCATTTATACCATGCGTGTTTGGGGCGGCCGGCAACATAGGGTGATGTGCGTGTCTTGATCATCAGTCCTTCGATAATCCCGCTCGTTTCCACTGCCTGTTGGCGCAAGTCATCGAGGTCGGGTTTCTTATTAAAAGGTAAAATCCTGGACAGCGAAAATCGGGTCTCATCCAGATCAGCCACCAGCCGTTCCAGCTCTTGCCTACGTGCATCAAAGCTTTTGCCCTTGATACTTTCCCCGTCCAGAGACAGCACGTCATAGGCAATGAAATGCGCGGGCAGTTTTTCCATGATGGCTTTGCTGGGTTTCTTTTTGTTCAAACGCTGCTGAAGGTCATTGAACCGGCCGATCTCGCCGCCTGGTTTGACCAAAAGCTCTCCATCCAAAACCCCTGTAAAATCGCAGGCTGCGATGAGGTCAGGAAAGCTGTGCGAGATGTCGTCTCCTTTGCGTGAAAAGAGCCTGGTTTCCACATCATTGGCAGCAATCTGCACCCGTATGCCGTCGAATTTCCATTCAATAGCATGGGTTTCCGGCGTGATACGGGCGAAGTCCTTATCTTCGATGGGATGAGCCAGCATGACAGGGGAATAGGTCAGACTGCCGGAAATATCAGGAATAGGCGCATCCTCGTCTATCCATGCAAAAAGCTCGGTATAAGGGGGCTTTATTGCGTGCCATAGCTCCTCGATAGTATCGAGACTCACGCCTTTCATATTAGCCAATGTGCGTTTGACCGAACGCGCCGACATACCAACCCGAAGACTCCGCGTGCCAAGCTTTAACAATGCCCAGCGCTGCGGAGGAGTCATATTGTCGAGCAATTCTGCCAGATACTCGCTTATGCCCGCTTTGTCGCGTGCGTGGAATTGCGCAATAACTTCGGACAGACTGGGCAGCCGGTTCAAAATTCGCGCTTCTGGTGATGGGCGCCAGGCCAATGCTATAGTTTCCGACAGTTCGCCGACATAATCGCGCGATATGTCAAACAGGAACGGATCCATGCGTTCCATCATCAGCTGTTTGATCAGATTACGTTTGAATAGATCAAAACTCAATGTGCCAGCAATGGCCGCAATCGCCCACCCCCGGTCGGGGTCAGGTGTCGCGCGAAGATAGTCAGCCAGTAAAGTCTCTTTGGCCTTTGTCGAATTCGTGAAGTAAAGATCATCCAGTAAGCGAGAGAATTGCTCCATTAATCGGCCTCCTCATCGCGGCCAATGAGGTTCAGCGCTTTGGCATTCACTCCGTGTTGCTCTAACACATATTGCAAGGCTTCAACGCGTCCATGGGTAATCCATACGTTCGGCGCACCTGTTGCGAGCGCAGTTTCAATCAAGCCATCCCAATCGGCATGGTCCGATACAATAAGCGCCATTTCAGCACGTCTTTGCCGGACCCGCGCGCGAATTTGCATCCATCCGGAAGCCATGGATGGCAGAGGGTCCGGCATTCGGCGCGACCATCGATCAGCCAAGGCGGAAGGCGGGCAGAGGATGATCTTTCCGCGCAACATATCCCGCTCTTTCGCGCTAATCTCTGACACGGGTTGCCATGGGCCAAAATCAAATCCGAATGTTTCGTATAGTTCGATCAGCTTTTTAAGCGCACCGTGAACATAGAACGGGTGGGAATAGCCTGCGCTTCGCAGCGCCAGCATGATGCGCTGGCACTTTCCCAGAGCATAGACACCGACCAGGTGGGACCGTTCAGGAAAAATTTCCATTGATCGGATGAGTTTGTGGATCTCCTCTTCCAGAGGAGGGTGTTGAAACACCGGCAGCGCAAATGTCGCTTCGGTTATAAATACATCACAGGGGACAATTTCAAATGGCTTGCAGGTCGGATCGGGGTGACGTTTGAAGTCGCCAGAGATAACCACTCTTTGCCCATCATATTCCAGCACCGCCTGTGCGCTGCCCAGGATATGACCGGCTGGTGCCAACCAGAGAATGACGCCGTTGCCAAGGTCCTGCCTCTGCCCGTAATGCAAGGGAACGCCGCCTCCGACAGAGATGTCCGAGTAACGCGTGCGCATTATGGCCAGGGTTTCCGGTGTTGCGAATACGCTGCCATGACCAGACCTGGCGTGATCTGCATGGCCATGTGTGATAATGGCCCTCTCAACCGCGGCATGGGGGTCGATATAGCAATTTGCCGGAGCGCAATAGAGGCCTTCAGACCTGACATGCATCCATTTTTCTGCTCGGGCATTCATTATAGATCATCCTGCTTTGCGCGACAGAAAGATATTGATGCCAACTGCCAGCCTTATTGATAACCCACAAATCAACGCAACGGTTCCGCTCAGGATACCCGCTTTGCTTGAAAACTGGTTTGCGGAACAAGGTTGGCATATCCGCGATTATCAACGTGCGATGGTCGATGCCTATAACAGACGCGAAGACACATTGCTGATTGCGCCGACCGGCGGAGGCAAAACGCTGGCAGGTTTTTTACCAAGCTTGATTGCGCTGTTTGATAAGCCCGCAAAATCACGCGCGCAGCTAAAGACGCTTTATATCTCTCCGCTTCGCGCCCTGACCAACGATATCGAGCGAAATCTGGCGCGGCCTATTCAGGACCTGAACCTGCCCATTACGATAGGCGTGCGCACAGGCGATACTAAAACTGCACAAAGGGCGCGCCAGCGTAAAACGCCCCCCGATGTTTTACTGACAACACCGGAAAGCCTCATGCTGCTGTTGTCCTATGATAATGCGGAAGATTATTTCGCTGATCTGGATGTTGTCATCATTGACGAACTGCACAGTTTTGCCACCGGCAAACGGGGAGATTTCACATCCCTGGCGCTGGCGCGGTTAAAGACACTGGCACCAGATCATGTGCGCTTTGGCTTGTCCGCTACAATTAGCAAACCGGATGAAGCCGCGCGTTGGCTGGGCCCGACAGGATCAGCGGCAAAGATATTGGAGGTAAGATCGTCCTCTCGCCCGGAGATTAATGTTCTTAAAACGGATGCCAGATTGCCTTTGGGCGGGCATAGTCCCGTTTATGCAATCAAGCAGATTTACGATGAAATATTATCCGCAAAAAGTGTCATTATTTTTGTCAATACGCGGGCGCAGTCAGAGCTTTTATTCCAGCAACTCTGGCGGAAAAATGACCAGAATCTGCCCATATTGATTTATCATGGTTCCTTATCGCGTGAGAAGCGCCAGAAAACGGAATCCTTTATCGCCACTGGTGCCATGCGGGCTGTTGTATCTACATCCGCTCTGGAAATGGGTATTGACTGGGGTGATGTGGACAAGGTTATCCAGGTCGGAGCGCCAAAAGGAGTAAGCCGCCTTTTGCAGAGAATAGGACGTTCCAATCACCGGCTGGATGAGCCCTCTCAAGCCATTTTGGTGCCTTGTAATCCATTGGAGGCTGTTGAGTGTGACGTTGCCATAAAAGCAATCGCGCAGGGCCAGCGCGATGGCGAAGATTATCATAGCGGCGCTCTGGATGTCGTGGTGCAATATATTGTCAATCGCAGTTGCGCTGGCCGGTTTAAGAAGCGCGAATTATATAATGAAATATGCAGCGCAAATCCTTATAGGAACCTATCCAGAACCGATTTTAACAGCCTCGTGCAATTCGCGCAAAATGGCGGCTATTCTCTCAAAACCTATGAAAGATACCAACGTCTTCAGGCGACATCACGCGGGTATAGAATAGCCAACCGCGAACAGGCGCTGCGTCACCGCATGAACATCGGCACTATCGTAGAAGATGCAAAAATAAAGGTGCGCCGTCTGGCCGGTCCCAAATCGAAGCGCGGACGAATTGTTGGCGAGATAGAAGAGCAATTTATCATGAACCTGGTGCCCGGCGACACATTTGCCTTTGCCGGTGAAGTCCTGCGCTATGAAGGCATTAACAACAGGGTGTTGGAGGCCAGGCCTGCACCTAAACTAAGGGCCAAGGTCCCCGCTTATTTGGGCGGAATGATGCCGCTGTCATCCTATCTGGCGGAAGGTGTCAGACATGTTCTGGCAAACCCCGGACAATGGAAAAATTTGCCAGCGCAAGTGCAAGCCTGGCTTGGCTGGCAGAATGAATTTTCAGAATTGCCGGAACCGCACGGTGTCTTGGTCGAAGGCTTTTTTGACAGGGGCGATCATGTAACGGTTTTCCACACATTTGAAGGGCGGAAGGTGAACAATGCTCTGGGCTTTCTAGTGACCCGGCGCATGGAGAAAGCAAATTTGAAACCGCTGAATTTTAGTATCACTGACTATGCGCTGACCATCACGACGCTAGAGCCTGTTGATAATGTCGACGCTTTGCTGACGACTGATATTGTCGCAGACGACTTGCAGGACTGGATTGTTGAATCTCCCATGGTCAAGCGTAGCTTTCGCAAGATTGCAACCATATCCGGATTGACGGAACAGCGGCAGCACGGATCACAGCGTCCTATGAAACAGATAATTTTCAGCACGGATCTCATCTATGATGTTCTTATGAAATATGAACCCGATCATATATTGCTTCGTATCGCGCGCGAAGAAGCGGAAAAGGATCTGCTCGATATCCCACGCTTGGCCCACTGGCTTCACGATGTTGAAGGCCGTGTTCGTTTCCGCACTCTTCCCCATGCCTCTCCCTTATCTATACCGTCGATGATGCAGCTTGGAAAAGAGAGGGTTCGCGGCAAAGGTGAGGAAGAACTGTTACGCCTCGCCAGTTATGAAAGCCTGGGCGAAGAGCTACTGGCGCAAGTGGAAAAGACGTTAAGTGCGTAAAAATATCATTTACGAGAGCAGCACCGGACCCATTGTCCTGGATGCAATGAAAGCAGCCTTCTTACCAAGGTCAAAGACGTTGCTGGTCGCCGACCTCCATTTTGAAAAGGGCAGCTATTTACAATCCGTCGGCAATGCCCTGCTCCCCGCTTATGATACGCTGGAAACACTCAGCAGGTTAAACAGCGCGATCGAAACCTATAGTCCTGAACATGTCATTGCCCTTGGTGACAGTTTTCACGATGTCGGAGTGAGTGAGCGTATCGACTTCAAGCATGTCGAGATGCTCAATGACATCATCAGGCGTGTAACAAAATTCACCTGGATACTGGGTAATCATGATCCCGACATCCCCCCTTCCCTGGCCGGGGAAAGGGCTGATCATGCGGAAGCTGACGGATTTCTTTTAACCCACCTTCCCGTTGATACCGGCATGGAACAAACAAATATTTGCGGCCATCTACACCCTAAAGCCAGTCTGACAATCCGCCGACGGACCCTGTCCTACCCGTGCTTCGCCTGTAGCGATTCAAGGATAATAATGCCCTCATTCGGCGCATATACCGGCGGCCTGTTTGTCGATCATCCCACCATCAGCAACAGGCTCGGCGAACATAGGTTTTTCATACTAACCGCGCCGAGCGGAATATATCCTGTGAAAGCACCTGTTGATTAGTTCAATATTGCGGCGGCATCCCTGTTATTTTCGCGCGCTTTGGCTTGTCAGTTAGTCGCCTTATCCCTTCCCAAACCACCCATCATATCGGCATGCAACTTCCCTCTAACTTATACGTTAACGGGGCTCCCCCAACCGAAAGGAGTCCGATCATGTCCAATGAAAAAGCAGGTAGCAGCGGAGAGACGCACCAAACTACAAAAGATACCGATCAGACTTTGACCACTGCGCAAGGGGTGCCGGTTTCTGATGACCAGAATTGGCTCACGGCTGGACAGCGCGGTCCTCAGTTAATTGAGGACCATATAGCGCGGGAGAAGATTTTCCATTTTGATCATGAGCGCATACCCGAGCGCGTCGTCCATGCGCGCGGCTATGGCATTCGCGGGCATTTCGAGCTTACCGAGGCGATACCCGAACTGTCCAGCGCGGACATATTCCAGCGCGTTGGGGAGAAAACACCTCTATTCTGCCGCTTTTCTACTGTGGCGGGGAACAAGGGATCATTTGACCTCGCTCGCGATGTGCGCGGATTTGCGGTTAAGATGTATACCAAGGAAGGTAACTGGGATCTGGTCGGCAATAACATTCCGGTGTTCTTCATACAGGATGCGATCAAGTTTCCTGATCTTGTTCATGCCGTAAAGGAAGCTCCTGATCGCGCATTTCCTCAGGCCCAAAGCGCGCATGATAATTTCTGGGACTTTATCTCGTTCACGCCCGAATCCATCCACATGGTCTTGTGGCAGATGTCAGACCGAACCATTCCGCGCAGTTTTCGCTTCATGGAAGGTTTTGGCGTGCATACTTTCCGGTTAATCAATGCGGAGGGCCAGTCGCACTATGTGAAATATCACTGGAAACCACGTCAGGGCCTTCAATCCGTCCTCTGGAACGAAGCGGTCAAGGTCAATGGCGCGGACCCCGACTTTCATCGCCGTGACATGTGGGATTCCATCAGCATGGGCGATTTCCCCGAATGGGATCTGGGAATACAGGTTTTCGATGATGCGTTCGCTGACAGCTTTGAATTTGACATATTGGACCCGACAAAAATCATTCCCGAAGAGCAGGTTCCGGTCAGGATTATCGGGAAGATGGTTCTCGACGATAATGTAGATAATTTCTTTGCCGAAACCGAGCAGGTGGCGTTTTGCACGCAGCATATCGTGCCGGGGATGG